>ENA-OQVM01004013-OQVM01004013.1-marine-metagenome-genome-assembly--contig:-NODE-4013-length-15345-cov-4.612195_pt1 | contig 15345 bp, 16 predicted proteins | sample MGYA00237776_ERZ505498 | MGnify/ENA primary metagenome ERZ505498 (study PRJEB26159, sample SAMN06265151) | marine metagenome | isolation source: Helgoland LTER site | place: Germany:Helgoland, sampling... | reverse complement strand
TGCATTGACCATTTGCTGGATTTTCCTTTGACCATTGCTTAGCTGTTTCCAGTGACCAGGCGATTTCAAGCGCTGCCCTGACCCGTTCTTCATCGAAAATCATCTTCCCAAAACTCCAATACCATTCATCATGACAGTTTTGTCGAAAGAAGTCTGAATCCCGCATAGGCAAACAAGCCACCCAGTATTGCTTGAATCGGTCGGCGGGCCTTTGCGTATGCCTTGACCATCTTCGGGGTCGAAAACGCGAGCGTATAGGCGATGTGCACCATCAATGAAAGTGTTGTCGTTCCAGCAATAATTGACCCAAGAACCCAAGCTGGAGAGGTAGCATCCATACCTAGCGACACGATCGCAATCCAACCAAACGCGGCTTTCGGATTGGTCATGTTAAGAAGATAGCCCCTTGTAACCGACCCGCTCAGAGAGTTGCGACTCGCATTCATTTTGACAGCGCTGAGGTCGTCCTGCGAGAGAGCCGACCGCAACGATTTGTACGCGAGGTAGAATAGGTAAAGACCACCCATGATCTTGATGAAAAACAAGAGCTGACCGTAGGACGCGATTAGCGCGGCAAGGCCAAGAACACTCGCAGTTGACCACGTCAGAGTTCCTGCAGCCACTCCAACACTCACAGCTAACCCAGACGTCTTTCCGTGTGCCATTGCTGTCCCGGCAACGGCGAGAACATTTGGTCCCGGCGTCGCATTTTGAAGAAGAAAGACCCCGTAAATCAGGAAAATGCCCGGAAGGTAGGGCGCGAGTTCTGTCATTGGTGTTCACTTTCGGATCGCACAAACTGGTGCTGCTGCGTAGGCAACCTTTTGAGGAGACCAGCCATTTACGAGCCATGATATCCCCGTGAGAAGCAATGAAGCTGCAGCTTCATTTCCGGCTCTCACAGCCATTGTAGCAAATGGTTGTGATAACACTGTTGGACACTGGGACTTGAGATTAGGGCGGTAGCATAGCAAGCAATATGGCGTTTATGATGATTAGCCAAAATGTCAGGCCAAGTAATACTGCTGGAAGAACCCACCAACCACTGGGCCATCTTATGGATGAATCGGTCTGCTCTCTATGATCCTGAAAAAATGCTTCTTCATTGCCATGGAGACATTCGCGCACCGCAATTATCGGGTTAAAAATTCGCATATTGCACCTCGTGAACTCGTGTTACTATGCAATTAGGCTACAGAACTCTTGGGCCGCATCCCCCTGCATGGATATTAGCTAATGTCCGGTTTCGCTGGCAGCGCCGCGGCAACCAGCGCTCCGAGTGTACGGCTGAAGGTCCCGTCCGCTGGAATTGCAAGAATTCAACGAACAACGAACTACTACACTTGCTGTGAATGTCACCTTTGGCGGCCTCTTACGGCATCAATGATCGACCGTGGAGGTCCCGATACGCCGGCCACGATATTTCATTGGGTCCAACAAACCCCTTAAAATCAGCAAGCCTTTGCCAAACAAACACCGCAAACTCGACAAATCTTAACTTTTAGCAAGGACGACATGGTCGAAGTCTGACGGTAACCTTGCTCCAGCGGCAGACGTCTGAACAGGAGACGAGTTTAAGAGTGCAACTTTCCCAATCAGTCCCGGAAGAGAAATTCGGATCTATAATTAGGGCAGAGCGGCGCGGACGTGGATTGTCCCAGTCACAGCTCGCGGAACTCTTGGGGGTCAAACAGGCCATTATTTCGCAATGGGAGAACGGTAAAGAACCGATACCACGAGCCCAAAAACTGTGTCTGATTGACGTCTTTCAGAACAAGCGTGGTCGCATTACTCCCGTCATAGAAAGAATGATACGAAGAGACCCAACAATCTCTGTTCAAACAGTACGAAGCGATGTGTTGCTCAGAGAGAGCCCACTAGTCCTAAACGCATATCGCCTTGAAAAAGTAGATGTGGAGGGTTTCCACCACGTTGATGTCTTTGAATCAAAGTGGAGGACCAGACTCGGCATCCCAGTCGATCTTTTGTCGGCCGACTATGAAAGAGACATTGAGCTGAACGCGGAACGACATCGTTCCACTGGCCTGCGTTTCAAAGTCGAAATCTTTTGTATGGAGCTTGAAGGGAATGGTTTACTCGCATTCCGGAAGAACCATCTCGTCTCTGAGTTCACAGGTGCGAACCCCAAGCTCTCCTCCTTGGCCGTTATTGGTGACTTGGATTCCCCCAGTTGACCGCTGCCGCCGAAAACGTTGAGCAAGCGCGCTTCTCACGGCCTCAGACCAGCTATGCGCATCTTCACTAGGCAAATTAGAACCGGCAGGATGCTGTATCGAATAATCGTGCAGTAGTGTGCATTGCTTCATACAGGCAATGCTCTCCAAAGAACTGCAGCGGCTCAAAGACTGGGCCAACTCACCACTTGTTTTTGGTTCAAACAGAATTTGGACGTGGCTTTGGCGATCCTTTCGCCCGAATTACAATTAGCTTTAGAGAGCGACAGAATGACCTTGGGTTTTCCTTCGATATCAAACTGGCCAACTATGGCCACCTGGGCATGGGCCATTACTACTGGAATTACTCTATCCCTATCTCTTGGGACGATTGTATTGGCGGATGGGTTTTCGGTCTATAACGATGCAACTGGAGATTTCTATTTGAGTCAAAACCAGCCTGGAAACGTTGGTGATGCTATTCTTTGGCACTCCGAGTTGCAGACTAGTGACGGAACGGTGCTGGGGCTTGGTGCAGGTGAATGCGTTAGATTAAATGTGTACGGTGACTTCTTCTGCAATTTCATCATTCAATTGGATCAGAGGGGGACCATCTCGGGTTCAGGCATACAAAGAGTTGAACCTCTCGAATCGACTTTTCCAATCACCGGTGGAACGGGTGAGTTCGAAGGAGCCTCGGGGAAAATTAGATCTCTTCCTGTCGAAAGCAGAGCTCGGTTTCGCTACGACATTGATATCGTTGCTTCGGGCGCAGGCTGACATCGTGGTCTACTGGGCCTCAATTACAGAACGAAGACACACCAGAAATCACTGTACCACAAGAATGTTCGAATTTATTGATCACCGGTCGAAGCGCTAATCTCTCACCAGATTTGTAATGTTACAGAACGAATATTGCTGCAGTGCTCATACCCGACATCTCAATAAAGGATAGATCAAGGAATTCAGTCCTACTCGTATAGCAGCAAAGCGCCGCTCTACGTAAGACGCGGTTTGCAGTGACAGGTGGAATAGAAAAGTGAACGTTTGCAAAACCTTGATTGCGGCCTTCGTGACAACGCCCGTGTTTGGAACCGCAGAGACTAATGTGTCTTCACCCGCGGAAAATTGCGCAGTCTATGGCGAGATCGCAGCTTCGATAATGAAGATGCGACAAGAGGCTTTGCCGATATTGACCTTAGTCGACTTGTACGCTGGACTCGATGGGTATGTTTCACAAATTGCCATCGGAATAGTCTTGGAAGCTTACCAGCGCCCGAGATACCCAACCGCATTGCAGCGAACTCTGGCGGCCCGGGATTATCGTATTTCCATTGAATTTGAGTGCCTTCATCCGCAGCGCGCTAATGAATTAGGAACGGATTTCGCAATGTGGGATCTGGAGAGCAGATAGGCGCAATTGCAAGCCAAGATTGATCGGCACTTCTAACAGGGCACTGTTTGACCGAACCGATCTCCAATCTGCTGATTTTAAGATCCCGGTCGTTTCTGGACCGAACAATTGTGTGCACCGTCCTTCAGATTCTTTGAGTGGCCCCATTAGAGTTTCAAGGCCGTTGTAACTCAAGCAAATGCGGGGCGTTTCGACACTGCCATTGCAAAGAAAATTATAGTGCATCTAAAGCACTAATATTTGTGCAGTGCCGTGGTTGTGCAGGGTTCGCGATAGTCGATGGAACGCAATCCAAAACAAGGCGCATCCAGATATGAATACGATTTTAAGTGTTAACCAGAAAAAACCATCTTCAAACTCAATTCACGCTCTTAACCAAGTACACCACTCACACCCACGGGAACTCCACTCTCACACAATGGTTCCCCACTCGCCCAGTTCCGCCAGAGACAAGCTGTCGAAGTTGCTGTGTACAACAGCACTTGCTACGACCGTCTTGATCTCTGGCGGCACGGCCCCAACGCAAGCCGTTGCGCAAGAAGCGTGTGCACCGGAAGGAGGAACCTATTATCTTCATGAAGAGATCGGCAGCCCCATTGACGAAGAAATCACGCGTGCAATCGATATTTGCTACGAGCGCCTCAGCGGACAGACTAGGGCACACGGGATCGATTCGAGGGATTGGTCTGGCGAAAACGCATTGATTGTCCGTGGCACAATCGACGTTAGATCAAACGCTTCAGACGATCAGACTGCTGGTGACGCATACGCCGATGCCCGTGGTATTTACACAAGCGACTGGGGTGGTGACAGCAATCTACTCATCAACGAATCCCAAATTACTGCAAGTGCACGGGGCGGTGTCAATTCAGGCGCGGGTGTTACTAAATCCTTCGGAATTTACACTGAGAATTGGGACGGTGTAGACAACGCGCTTCTTAATTTTGGCAACATTAGCACTTCAGTCTCCGGCGGCTCAGGCCCGAATGCGAACGAAGCGCACGGTATTCGCATGGGCGAATGGAATGGTGAGTACAGTTACTTTGAAAACTGGGGTAATATCGAACTCTCTGGTGAGGGTGCAGATGGCAGTCTGGGCAGCGGAGCCGGTGTCGTATCCGGTTTCATTTCAAATCAGGGTATGAATGCTGAATGGAACGTTTTGCTCAACTATGGCGACTTGACGGGCGAGGTGTATGGCGGAGACGACGCCGCCAATGGCACATCCATTGGCATCCTGCGTGGAATTAATCTATCGAATTACGCCAGCACAGGCGCGAACATCTATGTTGGAAACTGGGGCGATATGACCATCCACGCCCAGGGTGGTGACGATGCCGGGGGCGATTCATACACCGATGCGGCTGGTATCGTGTTTAAGGCTGTAGGGGAAAGCACGGAAAACTTTGCCATTGAGAACTATGGCAACATCGATCTTACATCAATTAGCGGTACAAACTCAGAGGGCTTCAATAACGCCTTTGCGTACGGTCTGCGGACGAACAACTTGGATGCTTCCGAACTGGCCATAATTGCGAACTACGGCGAAATCAAAGCTCATGCGGCCGATGACTCTTCTGACGCGACGCGTTCTTACGGCATCGCCTTTGGTGCAACCAACGAAAACGCATATATTGTGAACACCGGCAACATCGAGGTGACAGCGGATTCGGTCAATGGTCGCGCTGTTGGGATCGGAACCTTCGGGCTGAACGGCGCATTTAATGGACTGGTCTACAATACCGGCAAGATCGTCGCGCGCGGCACCGGTGGATCGGAAGGCTATGCGATCTACCTTGGTCCGTCGTCGGTTGAACCGGAAGCTGTGCTGTCTAGTGATGGGAACGTGCCTTCTGTCTATCTGTCAACGCAAGGGTTCCTTGAAGGCCAGATTGTTGTTGGCGGGCAGGCACTTATCATCGACAACAACAACGAATCCGGTTCAGTCCATTGGACGGTGAGGGATGACACGGTGGAAGGCGATCCTAATTGGACTAAGCTAGACAACGTATTCTACAGCGTCGAGGGCCTCAGTGCAGCCACATTCGACACCTCGATGGCATCGGCACAAAGTGCGATCATCGGTGCGGCAGCCAGTGCTGGCCTTGCACATGAAGCGGGTCTCGACACGACGGGCGATTGGGATGTGTGGGGCACTGTCGTTGGTGGAAACCTCGATACAGATGGCAGTGAACGCGGCACACTTGATACCTCGACGGATTATGGTGGCATAGTTGGCGGTGTCGCCGGTCAGTTGAACGGAAGTAATTTGGCGCTTTCATTAAGTCTTGGTGGCGTGCGAGGAGATACATCAATCGAAAGTCAGTGGATGAACAGCTATGAAAGCACATCTGACACCATTTTCGCAGGAGCTTCTGCAACATATGCAGCAGGACCTTTGAAAACGACTTTCGGTATCCGAGGTGGTGCCACCAACTTTGATCATACGCGCAGCATTAACAACAACTTGACTGAAGGTGGAATTGATACTGTCAGTGCAGATCAGGATACATCTTGGCTGCAACTCTCTGGCGGCGCAGAGTACGCGCTTCTGCAGGAAGATTCACAAACAGCAACTGCTTTTGCCCGCGTGAGCCACCTTATTATCAACCAAGAAGGCTATAGTGAATCAGGACCAGATGGGGCTGCTACAGCGACTGTTGGCGATCTGGAAACCACAAATACCCGAGCAGAAGCAGGCTTGAAGTTGTCACAGGCAACCGAAACTGGAAGCCTAACAGGGATGATCAGCCTCTTTGGAACCCAAGAAGGAGGGGATGACGCTTTGTCGGTCTCGATGTTGGGCGACAATAGGAGCATTTCAATTGCAAGTCGTGACGACTTCGGTTTCGCATTTGGACTTGGCTATGAGGCAGCAATTATGGAAACGGCGACGCTCACAGCTGGCCTTAACCTGGAAACAACCCGCGACGGCGACAGGACAGCGAGCTTGAACCTTGGGATTAGTTATCAATTCTAGCCTCAACTGATCACTTGGTTGCAAGGAAGGCCCGGCGCGATAAGCGCCGGGCCTTTGAATGTGAAGATGCTATCTGCGGGTTCGGAAACATTGCTGGAACTGCAAGGCGCCAAATGCTCAGCTTCTTCGAAGTGCGCGAATGCCTGGTGCAAATGAGCTCTCCTTGCTCAGACGGATATAATGGAGCATCAGAGTTCTGAAATCCGCTTGCCTTAAAACTTCTAGTGAGTGGACAACCGGATGAGAAATCCCGACCGTAGATTTGGACCGGATCTCCAAGACCTCATAGTTGGAGGTCGCCAAGCTTTGAATGTCGGCCCCAGACTTGCCCTCGCTTAGCTCAACAAGCTCTGGAAATGCGGTTGCAACAGTTTGGCCGACCAAATCGTTAGAAATGAGGCCAGAAATATTCTCAAATGCTCCGTTTGTTCGGACATACACACCAAAAATGTCAGTTACAGCCAAGGCATGAGGCTCCCTCAGTAGCCTCTGTACGAAAGGGTGCAAGAGGGCGTCTTTCCGGATCAGCAAGTCTCTTAGCAATTCCGAATTGCGCAGGCTGGGTGCGACTAGGCCTGCCTCCCAGCGATAAACTGTCGATACATCAACAGATAGCTTTTCCGCAATGAATTCTTGGGTTAGGCCACGCTCTTTGCGCCGCTCTTGGATGTCAAAGGTTTCCATCAAAATCCTGTTCGACGGGGAACGAAGTCGCAGCCAAGCTGGTTGCACAAAAGCTGCGGACTAATAGGCTAACCCTCCAATGAGCGCTCGTCAAACCACTTGGAAACCTTCTGTATATTTGTTTTTGGCTTCATGAAAATGGTATAGATGGCCAAGCCCAAATCGTTGGGAATTGTGTTTTCAAGAGCCTCTGCTAGCCTCGTTGCACTGAATTCAACATCTACCAAAATGCACCCGTTTCCCAAGCACAAGAACTGCCCGTTTGCATCCAAAAATTCCTGAAGTCTATCCCTCAGTAGTCTTGTAGATGGTTCGCTCTGATCGACGCCCGCTAAGAGATAAATTGCCACGCTTTAGCCTCCCACACCTTTTCTAGTTGGCAAATTATGCATCGGGCGATGAAAAGCTGAACAGCGGCGATATTAGGTTGTCAGGGCAATAGCGCTCCCGCGCACCTCTAGAATTTCCTCGGTGGCAGCTCTAATCTTCATTGCCGACGGCGCGAGGCAGTATCTGGTCATCAATACTGGCGATCGCTATTGCATTCACTCTATCGAGCTCATTGCTGACTTTTTGCGCCCATGCCTGGCCCATACAGCCTTCCGGCCAATAGCCTGTGTCCGCAAACGTTGGTGGCAAAAGGCCAATGATCCGGCATGCTAAATGAGTGCAATCAATCTCATTTGGAGCTAAAAGAAACCAACATCTAGGTCCTGGATAAGCACTTTCTTTGTGTACCGCATGCTTTCACCAGTCGTCGGTCGAATTACTCTGTTGCGGCGTAAGAGGACGCGACCATAACCAGTGTAGTCGACTGAAAACAGTTCAACGGCCACCCTATGTTCAACAATTGGCCCGGTCCGTCCTGTCAGGGAAATATCCCTCTCATAGTCCACCGCCAGTAGTTCCTCCAATTGCAGAGCAACCGGATCTGTCGCTTTCCAGTTTGCCTCAAAAATTGCACCATGATGCGCGTTCTCGACTTGGGTGGCTTCAAGTCCATAAGCGTCAAGAACTGTGCGGCTCTCTTTGAGGATTTGCGATCCATCGCCAGATTGTATCGACAGCAATGAATCACGTCGAATAAGACGCTCTAGGAAAGGCCCAATTTTATCTTTACGATTTTCGAATATATCCAAGAGCGCACCGATCTGACGCCTTGGAACCTCCTCCATTCCTAATTCCCATTGGGAAATCCGCGCTTGAGTAATCCCCAACAGCCTTGCCAAGTCTTTCTGAGTAAGTCCTCGTGATCGACGTGCATGGCGGATAGTGGTTCCATTAGCAAAGCACGTGGAATCCTCATTGACTAGATGTTGCATCGCTCTTGGGTTGGTGTTGTCTAACATGTTGAAAGAAAAGTAATAAATCAGAGGACTGTGAACACTGCACAAATATTAGGAAGGAATTGCGTGATCATGGCTTCCGCGGCCGTGTCTTCTGGCTTCTATCAAAGAGGGTGCATTCATTGCTAAATAGCTGAGAGGATTTGAAAACCTCACACTGCATTAGGAGCTTTAGCAAGCCGTCGCGGGGTCGGCGAAAAGTGGTTTGCCGTCAAAGGATCTACGATAGAGGCCGGAACTTTTTCGCTCATCATCACAACTAGCGCTGTCTAATTGACGATCTGCAATCTCTAGGGAGATGCCCGCATTTCTAATCTTTGTGCAGAGGCGAGATAGGTCTCTAATCCTTATGATGATATGACGACATTTGGACGGCATCACGGTGGAGGGCGACAGGTTGAGTTTTGTAATTCTGGCATCCAGTGACCAAAGTAAGATCTTTGTTGGTCGATCAAGCACGAACGTCGTCGATACGAGAGGCAACCTAACTCTGGCGACACCGAGGGTTAATCGAGTAAGTGGTGCCAAACATGGGATAAGGTACAGCATCTACTCCGAGGTGCTTGAACTCAAAGAGATTACTAATGATGAAATTCGCGAGGGTATGTCGCGAGCAGGATGGGGTCTTGTCGGTATAGCTGTTGCAGGCCCATTGGGGTCGGAGCTTGATAAGTGGATAGGCAGCAAGCCCAACGCCGTAGTAGCAGCTATCCGATTGAGTGACGGCCATAGGTTTCTGGGAGTATTTTCTCAATTGGACTTCTTACTGCTCACAAGACACGTGGGTGACAATGATGAAGTGAGCCGCCTTAGGTTTGGATCGTATTAAGGGATGGAGTCTAACGGCATATCGACAGGTTTTGAGAACGTAATTCTGAAACAAGCGTCCGCCCGCTCCAGAATGACCAATCAAAAGCGAACCATGGAGATGGGGCTGGAAACAGATTTCCCAAATTGAAGCCGCTGCTGACCGCTAAAAGTCGAATTCCATATTTGATCCGCTTTGGCTTAACGGCGGTTTTGTCCGCACTGCAGACGTTGGTGCGTCCCGAATGGAATAGCTGTTTTAAATTGGTTTATAGGTCCTGATCCTAGGCCGTCTATCGAAAATGAAATGGCGGTCTAAATGGGGGACGATTTAAGAGACTATATCGCTAGAATATTGATTTAAAACAACAAAATTTCTGTAAATGGCGGACTGGGGAGGATTCGAACCCCCGACCCCTTGATTCGTAGTCAAGTACTCTATCCAACTGAGCTACCAATCCGCGTGTCGTGGGATTTAGACCCGGATTGCGCGCGATGCAAGGCCCAATTGGAAAACTTTATTATTCTGCGGCGGGGGCGAGTGCCAAGTCTGCTTTAGGTAACTGAATTGCAAAGGTTGTGCCGGTCTCATCGGTCCGTTGCAGCTCCAGCCGCCCACCGTGGCCACGTATCAAATCCGCAGCAATCACAAGGCCAAGGCCGGATCCGCCCTTGCGCACGCCACCTTGGAAGGGCTGAAACAAATGCTCTTGCGCCTTCTTGGGTAAACCAGGGCCGGTGTCGGTGATCGTTAATTGCCAGATCAAATCATCTTCATTAGCCTTAATGCCAATCTCGCCCGGCTCTCCGGTCGCCATGATCGCCTGACGCGCATTGCGCACAAGGTTGAAAATTACGCGGAAGAGTTGTTCCCCATCCGCACGCAAGATCATCGAAGCAGGCACGTCTTCGGCGAATGACAACGGATAATCGGCAGCTGCAAGCCGCTCGCTGTCGATCACGTCGCCGACAATCTGAGACAGGTTTACGCGCGACAAAGCGGGTGCGGGTTCTTCCACGCGTCCAAACGCGAGTGTTGTTTCGCATAGATTCACGGCACGAGTGATTGAGCCAACCAATTTCGGTGCCATGCGTTTTACCAATGGATCATCAGAGGATTCGATCCGGTCTGTGAAAAGCTGCGCAGAGGTCAGGATATTGCGCAAATCATGACTGACTTTCGCAACTGCACCACCCAATTGCGCCAGTCGTTCTTTTTGCTTCAAGGCACCGGTCAGCTGCGTTTGCATCATTTGCAGTGCTTCCTCGGCGTCGCGGAGCTCTTTGACGCTGGCGGAGGGCGTGATGATCTGGCGCGCGTCCTCGGGCGATTTGGCGTAGGCCTGCATATGGTCAACTACACCTTTGATTGGCCGCACCAGCAGGACCTGCACGGATAGGAACAACAGGCTGGCTGTGATGACCGAGATGAAGGCAGACAAGAGCAAGATATTGCGCCCATAGGCCAAGAGCGCATAGTGCAACGGCATCTCGTCCATTGTCACTTCGATCAGCAGGCCGCCATCGCGGACAGGGTTACCTATCACACGGATGATGCGTTCTTCGGTGTCAATCAATGTGCGCAGTGCGTCAGAAATCAACGTCATACTACTTGGATCGCGCATGTCATAGGTCGCAGCGATCGGTGACGGGATGGGTGATGAAAGTGCCAGCTGCCTGATCTCATCACGACGCAAGACAACGTTATACACTTCCGCGTTGCGCAAAAGCTCTGCCTCCAGCGCCGGGCTGATCATATCATCCGCTTCCAGCGCAAGCGATGCGATCTGGGCACGCTCTAGCCGCGCCAGCAGATAGTCCTCACGAAACCGCGCGACGGAGGGCACAAAGATAAATACCTCAGCGAGCATCACGAAGATGACCGTAAGGATCAGAAATCGACCTGAGAGTGAGTTGGTCATTGTCCCTCGTCCAAGGGCTTCTTTATGGCAGCCAGCGCTGCACGAAGCCTACAATGCGCTTTACCGACGCGCTTTCAAAAAGTCTTGGGCTAAAATAGGCACCCGCAGCCCGTTTGTTAACCTCACTGACAGTCGGATAAGGCAAAACAGTGTTGGCAATCGCTGACATTTTCATTTTGTTGGCGATAGCCATGGCCCACATACCAATCAATTCACCTGCCATATGGCCGGCGATAGATGCGCCAACGGGGCGTCCCTTAACGACCATGACCTTGATCAGCCCTTTGTTTTTGCGCTCTGCGATTAAACGATCGTTGTGGTGAAAATCAAAGCGGACAACCTCAAGAGCAGCGCCGTGTTTTGATTTGGCCTGCGCTTCTGTCAGGCCAACCTGTGCAAGTTCTGGATCTGTATAGGTTGCCCACGGAATGTGATCTGTCCGTTGCTTGGAGGGCAAGCCGAACAGCATTGAACGGATCAACACGCCCGCATGATAGCCCGCAACATGGGTGAACTGCAGACCACCTGCCACGTCACCAGCCGCATACACTTTCTTGTTGGTCACAGAACGCAGATCAGGACCCACTTTCAGGCCAGACCGGTCATGCGCAATGCCGCCCGCATCCAGGTCGAGCTTGTCGGTATTCACCTTGCGCCCAACAGCCATCAATAGATGAGAGCCGGTAAAGTCGCCCTTGGGGGTATGCACCGTGATCGTGTCGCTTTTGCCGCTGATCTTCTCGGCTTGGGCTTCTTCGATTATGTTGATGCCCTCATCCTTCATCTTTTCCAGCACGAATGCGGCCATCTCGGGGTCGTCTTTGCCAAAGGCTTTTGCGCCTTCAATAACAGTGACATTGCAACCAAGGCGACGGTGCGCTTGCGCCATTTCCATGCCGATAGGGCCGCCACCGATGACGATCAGATGCTTGGGCTTTTCACGCAGATCAAAGATGTCTTCGTTGGTGTAGTGCTTGACCGTGTCGAGACCCGGAATCGGCGGCACAAAGGGACCAGAACCTGTTGATACGACAAAGCGGCGCGCCTCGATAATGTTATCTCCTGCCTGCACTTCGGTTTTGGATATGAAGGTGCCAAACTCGGAAATAACGTGCACGCCCAAGCCTTCGAAACGCTCGACGCTGTCAACTGGGGCAATCGTGGCGATCACATCGTGGACATGGTCTTTGGCCGCGGCATAGTCGACTTGTGCCTCAACTTCGCCGACGCCATATGGCGCACCATGTGACATGGCATAAGCTTGCTTAGCCGACGCAATCAGCGCCTTGGAGGGGATGCACCCGTAGTTCAGGCAATCGCCGCCCATTTTGTGGCCTTCCAGCAGGACAACTTTAGCGCCCATCTGAACGGCACCGGCCGCGATAGACAAGCCGCTAGAGCCAGCGCCGATGATGCAAATATCTGTTTTGATCCGGTTCATTGTTTACAGACCTTTCTTGCCGCGAATGGCGTTAATAGCGATGGGAAGGGCTGCGAGAACACACAGGCCGATGATTGGAAAGATGATCTGCGGCTCAAAGATGATGCCAAGATTTGGGGTCTCGCCGCGTGCGAAGACCTCGCCTAGGCCTGCGCCGACAGACGTATAGACGACAGAGCCTGGGATGATGCCAAAGAACGTCGAGATTACAAAACGATGCAGTGGCACCTCAAGGAAGGAGGGGATCAGGTTAGCGAGGAAGAAGGGAACAGCAGGGACCAAGCGGATCAGGAAAAGCATGGACCACTGATTTTCGTCGATCCCGTCTTTGATCTTTTTTACCGCGCCGTCCGAGTTCTCAAGTTTCTTGCCAAGGCTTTCACCAAACCCCCAACGGGCGGCCAAAAAGATCGCTGTCGCGCCGACGGTCGCCGCAGTCATGTTGAAGAGCGCGCCGGGGAAGGTCGCAAACAGGAAGCCACCTGTCAGCGTGGCGATTGTTGCCCCTGGGAGGGAGAAGGCAACAATCACCACATAGGCTGCGATAAAGACCAACACGGTCAACAGGTAGTTGGCGTCACGAAAGCCTAGCAACGCTTCACGATTTTCAGCCAAGGCCTCAAATGTCAGGTAATCGCGCAGGAAGAACGCACCAAGGATCGCCACAACACCGATAATGATCAGCGGTAGTTTCTTCAGTATCGGGTTGGTGGAGGCTTCGGTCATGTCTGTCATCTTTCCGGTCTTATAGGTGTATCTTGTGTTGCGCTTTAGATGGACGGAACCGGGCCACAGTGATACCCACATCACGGCCCATTGATGCAAAGCACCCCTGATGTTTCAGTTTTGTTGGGTGTGCCCGTGAAGACTGTAACATTTGACGTGATCGAAATATCGGAATTGTTGCAGTTTCACCCCGTCCCTTGCGTTGACATGCATAGCGACCCCCTCTAAAGGACGGGTCTGAATTGTAGTTCGGCTTCGAATCCTTTGTTTGGGTTTGGCCATTAACCGGAGAGCACGCTATGAAGCGCACGTTCCAACCATCAAACCGGGTTCGTAAGAACCGTCACGGATTCCGCGCACGTATGGCCACAAAGGCTGGTCGCAAGATCCTGAACAATCGCCGTGCCAAAGGCCGCGCGAAGCTGAGCGCGTAAGCGCCCCAGCCGTTTTGACCGATTTGAAACCGCCGGTTGAGCCTGACTTGGGCACTCCGGCGGTTTCTGTTTGCGTATTGACCAAGCGTGCAGACTTTGTGCGCGCATCAAACGCCCGTCGCCAAGGTACTCCCGGAATTCACCTGCAAGGCCGTAAACGGACTGAAGGTGAGGCAGAGGGGATCCGTGTTGGCTTCACTTGTTCCAAAAAAGTTGGCAATGCCGTGGCACGCAACCGTGCCAAGCGGCGTCTGCGTGAGGTTGCGCGCATCGTTCTGGCCGAGATGGGCCGTGATGGCTGGGATTATGTGCTAGTGGGTCGCAAAGACACCACGGCGACCCTACCTTTTGATACGCTGGTCGCCGATATGCGGCGCGCCATGAAAAAGGTCCACGGATGAGCCCCTTTGCCTATATCGTCTCACTGCCCGTCCGGGCGTACCGTATGGTTTTATCACCTTGGGTGGGCATGAGCTGCCGGTATCATCCGACCTGTTCTGCCTATTCGCTAGAAGCGCTGGAAAAACACGGGGCGATCAAAGGCAGCTATCTGACGGTGCGCCGTATCCTGCGCTGCCACCCATGGGGTGGATCGGGGATCGACAATGTGCCGGACTAAGGCGTCACTCTTTCTCAAATGAAATTGTAACAACCCCAATATCGAGGCCATACCGTTTCACATAGGCTAGGTTCAGCAAGCGGTCGTCCGCCAGCAACCACATCCAGTCGTCAAAGGTGACACGCAGTGTTTCCGTTTCACCTGTCGCAGACGGAACCGGCAGGTCAATCTCGTACTTCCAGTTGAAGCGATCACCTTGTTCGATACCCACCGCATCTCCGATGACGCCCGGCGCCGTACCGACCCATGAATCATCACCTGTCTTCGTGAGCGTCCAGATACGTTGCTCGGTTGAGCCGTCTTCATAGACAAAATCTTCAACAAGACGCAGTCGCTCACCATCCCAATCACCGTTCAGTGTTACAACAAAGCTACGCCGTGCGGTGCCAAGGATGTCTTGGAACTGACCATAAGCCACCAGTTCGCCGTCAAAGAACTCTTCAAGGTTTAGCTTGCGATCACTCAGACTGGGGTCATCAAAAGACGGTTTTCCAGTGCAGGCTGCAAGTAAGGCAAAGGCGGCGGCAAGGATGAGGCGCATTGTAATCTCCATATTCTATTTCTTCTTACGTCGCCTGTTGGCTTTCGGATGCCTCTAGGCAGCGATCCAGCCTTCTGGCATATCGGTCACATGTTAGATCAGAACGAAATCCACCCGCTTTTCCATGGTGCGCCTTCCACCACCGAGTTCAAAAAACTGCGCAAGCGCATTGTCCGCGATACCCGCGAAGCGATCGAGCAATATGGCATGATCGAGTGTGATGCGCGCGACCCTGACGCAACTCCGGTGCGGTGGCT
>ENA-OQVM01004010-OQVM01004010.1-marine-metagenome-genome-assembly--contig:-NODE-4010-length-15351-cov-3.822574_pt1 | contig 15351 bp, 16 predicted proteins | sample MGYA00237776_ERZ505498 | MGnify/ENA primary metagenome ERZ505498 (study PRJEB26159, sample SAMN06265151) | marine metagenome | isolation source: Helgoland LTER site | place: Germany:Helgoland, sampling... | reverse complement strand
CTTTCAAGTAATCTGCACCTACTAAAAGTGACGCCCACTAAGGCGCGCACCGCTCACCTGAAACCACTCACAGCTTAAATGACTCACACTTAGCGCTGCTTGAGCTATTGCCCTGCATCGCAAAAGACTTAATGCGCATAATTAGACAGCATTAGAAAGCCGTTCGAGAGGACACACACATTGCGCCATCTAGCGTCGACCCTGATGTTGATCATTGCGAATAATTGTTGTGCAAGCGTTGTTGATGCGCAAATAACCGGCAATGGGTGGCCTAGCGTGCAGGCATTGGGCTGCAAATTCACTGACAAGCCCAGCCAGTTGGAGGAAAATTCGCGCAACTGTCCAGCTTCTACTGGTTCTACTGCTTCTACCTCTACTGCTTCTAAGGCTTCAGCTGCTCATAGCGGGCCGATAAATATAATGGAAGCCCTCTCCCCTCCGTTGACGTCATCTAGCGTTACTCATAACGACCAAAAAATTCTGGATAGGGCGCGGCAAAAAGGCAGCGCGTGCTCCTACTGCCCCTACACTATCACCATCATCAGCCCATCTGACGGTGACCTAATACGAAGCAACTCCGGGGCGTTGAATATCATCATCAACGTTAAAGCGCCAAAGACCGAGGCAGCCGCGAGCCTTGAGAAACTTGATGGCCTTGTGCACAAAATATTCTTAGACGGCAAGCTCGTTGCCTCAGGTATTGGTTCAACATTCCAGCTACAAGCGGTTGACCGCGGAGTCCACTCACTAAAGGCCACTCTGCACCGGGGCCAGGAAGAAATTCAACAAAGCCCACCCCTTACCTTCACTTTGCTGCGGCACTCATCCATTCGGCGCTAGCTTCTGGAGATACATTTCGCGGTGCAAGCCCTGTTCAGAAGAGGTTGGAGGCAGAAAAAGCAATCAAGCAAACACTCTGCAGATATTGTTTTTGGCTTTGCCAAATGCCCTTCAAGCTTCTCTTTACGCGTTTCTTCTTACGCGTTTCTTCGGGTGCCTCTTTGAACTAGTGACTGCGGCCCCTTCAGAGCCTCTACATCAAGCCCTCCTTCAAATCCTCCTTCCACCTTTCCTTTAACCTGTCCATCTGCCTCTCCTTCAGCCTCTTGCTCAGCCTCTTGCTCAGCCTCTTGCTCAGATAGTACTTGACCTTTTTTGGAGCACGCCCTATTTTGGTGCATTATCAGGGGTGGAGCTAGGCATTTCAGCAGATAACAAAGCGCCAATATCAGCCCTGCAAATAAACTTTTGACCAAATTTTGCTCCCAAAAGTACCCAAACAGGGGTTATGGGAAGTAAAACCAGCACTTATACCTGTAGCCATTTTTATTTTTCTAAACCAAGAGGTTCGGCCTAATTATTGCTAGATAAATTAGATCAACTGAGCAAACAATGAATCAAACAAAACAGCCCTACAAAGAGCCACTGAAAAATCCAGCATTAGCAGGACTTTTAGACAGCTTGATTACCGCAGTCATACTTCTCGATGAAGATTTGCGCGTGCGTCTTGTTAATGCTTCAGCAGAGAGTTTGTTGCATGTTTCAGCCGCTCAAATCAGCGGCGATTCTTTGGATCAGTTTATTCTCAAATCTGATGAACTGATCAATTCATTACAAGCGGCCTTAGACAACGGTCAACCGTTCACCGCCAGGGATATTCACCTGCAACTGCCCGAGAGTCTGATCGAACGCATTGACCTCACCGTCACAAACTTTGAATCGCCAAGGGGTTTGCTACTAGAAATGCACCCCACCAGCAGGCTTAACGCCATAAGCCAAAATAGTTCTTTAGAATCTCAGCAAGAAACCACCCGCAATCTCATTCGCGGTCTTGCCCATGAGGTGAAAAACCCGCTTGGCGGCATTAGAGGCGCAGCCCAGCTGCTAGACAGAGCATTACCCAGCGAGGAGCTGCAAGAATACACGCAAATTATTATTGCCGAGGCAGACCGCCTTCGCGATTTGGTCGATCGTATGCTGGGCCCGTGGCAGCCGTTAAAGATGAAACCAATCATCATTGCCGAAGTTGCAGACAGAGCGATCAGTATCCTTAAAGTGGAATTTGGCCCAAACATAACCTGGATGCGCGACTACGACCCAAGCCTGCCCACGGTGGAAGGCGACCAAGACCAGTTGATCCAATCGGTGTTGAATATTGCCCGCAATGCATGTGAAGCATTGGGCGACACAAATAGCCCCAAAATATCTATTAAGACTAGGGTCAACCGCCAGTTCACTATTGGTAACAAGCGTCATAAGTCGGTGTTGCAACTGGACATATCCAACAATGGCCCAAGCATCGAGACGAAGTTCCTGGAACAAATATTTTTCCCGATGATCAGTACCCGCGCCAATGGCTCGGGGCTGGGACTGTCTATTACTCAGAACATAATTAGTCGGCATGAAGGATCGGTACAAGTGGCCAGCAAAACTGGCACTACAACCTTCTCAATATTTTTACCGTTCTCCCCGCCGGCGAACAAAATACAAGATATAGGAAGCGGCAAATGAATGAACATGTGTGGGTGATCGACGATGACAGTGCAATTCGCTGGGTATTAGACCGAGCGTTAAGCCAAGCTAGCATTCCAATTACAGCGTTTAATACTGCTGACCAAGCACTCCATCACCTGAATGATGAGGCGCCACTGGCCATCATCACTGATATCAGAATGCCGGGTACGTCGGGCTTGGAATTTTTAGAAAAAGTACAGATCAGCCACCCTGAAGTACCCATCATTGTGATGACCGCGCACTCGGATTTACAAAGCGCAGTGCACAGTTTTGAACGCGGTGCTTTCGAATATTTGCCTAAGCCATTCGATGTAGACGACGCCGTAGCCGTGGTGCAACGAGCCATAGCGCACAGCAGAGAAATAGAGCCGCTTGCCACTGCCAAGCCTGAAGAGCCTACTGAGATAATTGGTAAAGCCCCTGCCATGCAGGAAGTGTTCAGAGCAATCGGCCGCTTGTCGTCTTCCAACGTAAGCGTGCTCATTAACGGGCCTTCAGGGTCGGGTAAAGAGTTGGTCGCAAGAGCATTGCACCGACACTCGCCTAGGCAAACTGGCCCGTTCGTTGCGCTCAATGTGGCTGCAATTCCCAATGAACTCATTGAAAGCGAATTGTTCGGCCACGAAAAAGGCGCATTTACCGGCGCGACCCAGCGACGCATGGGACGCTTCGAACAAGCCGATCACGGCACATTGTTTTTAGACGAAATAGGCGATATGCCCTCGTCCGCACAAACTCGGTTATTGCGGGTACTGGCAGAGAACGAATTCTACCGAGTGGGCGGCCACCAATCCGTGCAGGTAGATGTGAGGATAATCGCCGCAACACATCAAAATCTCGAAACCTTAGTAGAAAGAGGCACCTTCCGTGAAGACCTCTTTCACCGACTCAATGTCATTCGCGTGCATGTGCCTGCGCTCTCTGAGCGCCGCGAGGATATACCATTGTTGGCCCAGCATTTTCTCGACAACGCGGCGATTGAATTAGGCGACGAGTCAAAGCGTTTAGATGCTGCCACCTCTGAGTATTTGTCGCTGCTACCTTGGCCGGGAAATGTGCGTCAACTGGAAAATACCTGCCGATGGCTTCAAGTAATGGCCAGTTCGCGCGTTATTTTGATTGAAGACTTGCCTCCAGAACTACAACAAAATGTAGAAGGCAAAACTAACAGCGACTGGGAGTCGGGCTTAGAGCTTTGGGTTGGACAACTGCTCGATGATGCAAAAGGAATACCCGTACTAGACGTTGCGATGCCGCGGTTCGAGCGCGTGATCATAAACGCAGCATTGCGAAAAAGCAGTGGTCGCAAAAAAGACGCAGCGGAGCTATTAGGCTGGGGCCGCAACACGCTAACGCGCAAAATGCAGGAGCTAGACTACTAGCTAGAACACTTGATATTCGCGCAGTTGCCTTGAGGAATGCGCTACAATAGCGCATGAATGTTGTTCTCTATCAGCCTGAAATTCCGCAAAACACAGGCAATATCATCCGTATTTGCGCCAACACAGGCGCAAAACTTCACCTGATAAAACCATTTGGATTTGAATGGGATGACAAACGCCTAAGAAGAGCAGGACTGGATTATCACGAACTGGCGCTGGTGTCTCTGTACGAGAATTTCGAGGAATGCCAGACGGCTTTGGCAGATACGCGATGGTTTGCTTTAACCACCAAAGCGAAAAGAAGCTACGCGGAGATTGCTTTTCTACCTAACGATACCGTTTTATTTGGGCAAGAAACTAAGGGATTGCCAGCGCGTATTGCGGAAAGTTTGAGCGACGAGCAAAAACTGCGCATCCCCATGCAAGCCACATCGCGCAGCATTAATTTGGCTAATTCTGTTGCGATAACATTGTATGAAGGTTGGCGTCAGCAAAACTTCGACGGCCTGCTTTAGGCCACTTACGCTCAGTGCTTTCTCTAACGCCCGAGTTGTCCGGACGCCTACCTTGCTTCCCTAACCTGCATGAAACGTATCTGCTCGTGTCTGTTCGTGTCTGTGCCGTTGCAACCAGACACCTCGTACCTCACAGCGCCGCGACATTGAAACGAACTCAATGTGTTGTCACGTCTGCAGAGTCCTGTTGACCGTCACTACTGGCTTGTTCACGCTGCTCTCGCTCCTGCATGGCTTGAACATACAGCGCCTCAAAATTGACCTGGGCTAATTGCAAAGCAGGAAAACCGCCTTTCACCACCAAGTTATCAATACTTTCGCGCAAATAAGGGAACAGCGTATTGGGACACGCGATGCCAATTATCTGACTCAGCTGGGCAGGCTCTGCACCCTGAATCAAGAAAATGCCCGCTTGTTGAACCTCAACAATGAAGCCCACCATCTCGTCTTCCAAGGTGGCTGTTATTGTGGCGGTTAAAATCACCTCTTGCAGATCTTCGCCCAACGAATTGGCGCGAGTATTAATATCTACCTTGATCTCAGGCCGCCACTGCTTGATAAATACTTCAGGCGAATTGGGCGACTCAAACGAAGAGTCTTTCAAAAACAAACGCTCTATACGAAATTGCACTTGGCCTTTCTCGCCGCCGCTGGCCGCGCCGTTATCGCCGGTATCTTGACTTTCACTCATTAAATTAGCTCTTTACTACGGGTAAATTTTGCGCGCGCCACTCTGAATAGCCGCCCATTAAACGCGACACATTAGCGAAGCCATTTTTCTTCAACAACGTACCGGCGGTGCCTGAATGCTGACCCATTTTGCAGGCCACAACTATAGGGCGCTCTTTGTGCTTAGAAAGCTCGCTCCACTTTTCTTCTAAACTTGCGTAGGGGATATTCACTGCGTCAACAATATGCCCTTCAGCAAATTCAGCTTTGTCGCGCACGTCTAAAACCAATGCATTTTGCACATTGACCAAACGCACCAGTTCTTGAGTTGTTATGGTTGCTCCCCCGCGACCCGATTCATTACGGATAAAGAGTCCCAGCAACACTACGAAAGCACCCACTAACAGGGGATGCGCGCCGATAAAAGTAAAAAACGCTTCCATTGTTCTCGCCTAAAAATTGCGTTGGCGAGTATACACTTGTGGCCGCCTTAACGGCATGACTGATATGGAGAAATTTCGCCTCGGCATCAGCCGTAGAAATGGGACACCATCCTCAGCGCGCGCATTACGCCAAATCAGGGTTGTTGCCAAATTCTAAAGCCGCTTTTCAGCTGAAGATTTCATCTCATTGACACGTCATTTGTTGTTAAACTTAGCCGCTCAAATTTGCGCAAAAACTAAGACTTAACAGGGTGTTTGCACCTTTGCGCCGTTGGCATCAGGCCTGTTTAAAGGCCTACTTTTAGCCCAATTGGCAAAAAAAGAAAGAGAAGCAAAAGAATTAGCGACCCCCTATAAGAGTACCCTAGGAGTTACCACGCCATGTCCGCAACCAGCCTACTCGTCATACTCGACGGCTTCGGCCACAGCACGAATACCGAAAATAATGCTATTGCCATGGCAAACATGCCCACATGGGATGATCTATGGCGCAATCACCCGCGCACACTGATCTCAGGATCAGGTATTGATGTGGGTTTACCGGATGGGCAAATGGGTAATTCGGAAGTGGGCCACATGAACTTGGGTTCTGGACGGGTGGTTTATCAAGATTTCACGCGCATTAATAAATCTATCGAAGATGGCGACTTTGCCGACAACCCAGCCCTTGTTGATGTCACAGATACAGTGACAAAGAATGACGGAGCACTGCATATCATGGGGTTGCTCTCTCCTGGCGGCGTGCACAGCCATGAGGCGCAAATTTTTAGCCTGATTAAAGTTGCTGCAGCCAAAGGTATAAAGAAAATTTATCTCCACGCGTTTCTAGACGGCAGAGATACACCACCGCGCAGCGCCAAAGATTCGCTGGCTAAAGCCGATGCACTTTTGTCCCAACTTCAATGCGGTCAGGTAATCAGTGTCAGTGGTCGCTACTTTGCCATGGATAGAGACCGCAACTGGGACCGAGTAGAGCGCGCCTATAACTTGGTGGCCCGAGGCGAGGCGCCCTTTCACGCAACCAGTGGTGTGGAAGCGCTAGAGAAAGCCTACGCGCGGGATGAAAACGACGAGTTTGTACAACCCACCGCAATACATGCAGCAGACAACGCGCCTTTTCACTTAAATGCAGAGGACGCAGTAGTGTTTATGAATTTTCGTGCCGACCGGGCGCGGCAAATTACTCGGGCAATGACTGAACCTGATTTCGACGGTTTTGCTCGTCGCTCATTCACCAGACCAGCAAATTTCACCACACTCACTCAGTACGCAGACGATATAGATCTACCCTGCGCGTTCAGCAAACTGCAGTTGGTTAACTCCTTTGGCGAACATCTACAAAATAAAGGCATGAAGCAACTACGCATTGCGGAAACTGAAAAGTACGCTCATGTGACCTTCTTTTTCTCCGGTGGCCGCGAAGAGAATTTCGACGGCGAAGAGCGCCTACTGGTGCCTTCTCCGAAGGTCGCAACCTATGACCTACAGCCAGAAATGAGTGCAAAGAAAGTCACCGATGAACTTATTGAAGCCATAGAAAGTGGCCGCTTTGACACAATTGTCTGCAACTACGCTAACGGCGACATGGTAGGCCACAGCGGTAAGCTACAACCTGCCATCAAGGCAGTAGAAACCTTAGATCATTGTTTAATGCGCTTACGTGAGGCTTTAGAGAAAACCCAGGGGCAAATGCTTGTTACGGCCGATCATGGCAACGTAGAACAAATGGTAGATCATGAAAGCGCTCAGGAGCACACAGCGCATACCAGCAATTTAGTGCCGCTGGTTTATGTTGGCCCGAAGAAAATCAACCTGCGCGATGGTGGTTCTTTGTGCGATGTAGCACCAACGCTCCTTGATCTAATGGGGCTAGATATTCCCAAAGAGATGACCGGAGAATCCTTAGCCACCGGAGATGGGCAGTAGGCGAGCTTTGCTCAATCCTTTTACCGTCGAGTCTTAATATGACTAGCAACTGTCGTTTGTCAGATTTAGTTTTTCGTAAAAAACATTCAGGCCGGCGTGGGTACCTAGTGCCATTTCTTGTGGCAATACTTTTGCTGCTAGGCGCCCAGCCCTTTGGCGCTATGGCCCAGAGCGACATTGAACAAAACGCTCTGGCACTTAAACAGACACTTGATCAACTCAATGCGTTAGATAAGTGGCTGACCGAGGCGGAACAAGAGAACAACCAACTGCAATCGCAGTTGCGTGAACAAGATACAAAAATTGCTGCGCTGACAAAAAATACACGAGCCGCCGAAATCGAGTTGTCAGAAGCAAACAAAGCGCTAAATAAATCTACCCAGGAAATAGGCGAACTCAAGGCGCTACAACAAGCGCAGAGCAAAGCAGTATCAATTCACCTGCGCGCCGCCTACCGCCTGGGCGGGGACGACTTTATTAAGCAACTGCTGAACAAAAATTCTCCAGCGGATCTGGACAGGTTAATCCGCTATCACGGTTACTTCGGTGCCGAGCGCCTTGGCTTAATAGAGGAGTACAAAAAAACGCTGCAGCAACTGGCTGAAAGCGAAAAAATGCTCAGCGAGCAAAAACAGCGGCGCAACAAGAATTTACAAACCCTTAAAGAACAACGCCAAGCAATGAGCGATCAGCGCAAAAGCCGCGCACTGTCTATACGCAAACTTGCGGAACAAAAGAAGAACAAGTCTCAGCAGCAAAAAATCCTGCTTGCAGACAGCCAGCGCCTACAAACACTCATACAGACACTAGAACTGGAAGCAACGACCTTTGACGATTCGAGCATTATAGACGCCAAGGGCAATCTACCCGCACCGCTAGAAGGCCGATTGAAACACCGATTTGGCGAGCAGCGAGCGGGCGGAAACTTGAGTTGGCGTGGCATTAAAATTAACGCAGATCTGGGCACACCGATAACGGCAGTATTTCGTGGGCGGGTGGTGTTTGCAGATTGGCTCAGAGGTTTTGGTTTAATGATCATTATTGATCATGGAGAAGGTTATATGACCATGTACGGTTTCTGCGACACTTTGAGCAAAGAGACCGGCGATTGGATTGAAAGCGGCGAAATAATCGGCAGCGCAGGCAGCAGTGGCGGCCAAGGCGAGCCCGGCCTGTACTTTGAATTACGTCAAGATGGCAAAGTCAGCAATCCGACCCAATGGTTGAAGCTCTAATTCTCAGACAAAACCCAATGTTTTTCCCTAAAGCAGCTAATTGGGGCATTAAAAAGTGGCGAATACTCTCAACCACTTAGTTTATGATCAGCGCTGAATGCATAAACGCCCCTTTCATATGATTTTAAAACCACTGCCATTATTCAGCCTACTGCTCAGTATGATTACCGGCATACTCTTGGGTATTTTAGTTTTTCAATGGTACTTCTCAAACCACGACTCCGCTGTGCGAACGTTTGCTGCTGCATTGCAGCAGATCGATGACAACTATGTGGAAGACTTAGACCAACAAGAAATGGCTAGCCATGCCATTAGGGGCATGCTCGCAGGTTTAGATGAATATTCAGAATTGCTCGACCAACAAAGTTATGAAGACCTGCTCAGTCGCAGTGAAGGAAAATTCGGCGGCATCGGCATAGAAGTCAGCTTATCTAATGATTTTTTCACCGTAGTTTCGGTGATCAAAGATACGCCCGCAGAACGAGGCGGCATTCTTGCAGGCGACATCATCAGAGGAATTAATGGCGACCCTGCAAAAGGCATGAACATGGCGGTAATGATCGAGCAGATGAAAGGCGCCATTGGAGAGTCAATAGCTTTATTGTTGGAGCGACCAGGACAAGAACAACGTATCCCTCTTGTTTTAAAACGCGAATTAATCACTACCACAAGTATCAGCCATAGAAATCTCGACCGAGGCATAGGTTATATACGCCTCTCAAGCTTCGACCAAAATGCAGGTAAAAACCTAAAGCTGAGCCTAGCAGCGCTTAGCGAAAAAAATCCGTTGACCGGCTTAATCCTAGATCTCCGAAACAACCCCGGGGGTATATTGCAATCTTCAGTGAGTGTAGCGGAGATTTTTTTAGATGGCGGCTTAGTTGTGTCCACGCAACAACAGACTACTTTTGCACCAGATGATTCTAACAATACCTCTTACTTTGCCGCTAAAGGCGATGACACTGACAACCTACCGGTGGTTGTGTTAATCAATCACGGCTCCGCGTCAGCTTCCGAGATAGTCGCAGGGGCGCTGCAAGATAGAGACAGAGCAACGATAATTGGCAACACGTCTTTTGGTAAAGGCACCGTGCAATCGCTACTACCACCCCTTCCCGATGCTCAGGCGCTGAAAATCACCACCGCTTACTACTACACACCAAGCGGGCGCTCCTTTCATAACTCAGGTATTGAGCCGGACATAAATTTCAGCGCAGATGAAGATGAACTCTTAGCGTTCGCTGCACAGCATTTGTTAAAAGAAAAATAACAAAGCGCCTAAAAGTAGAGCGCGAGTTTTTGCGCAGGGCAAGCGCCGCAGACAATCGGCCTCTCTCGACCACAAACGGCCACAAACGGCCACAAACGGCCACAAACGAAAAACGTAAAGGTAGAGGTAGAGGTAGAGGTAAAGGGCCCGCGTCATAAACGGGCCATATATTAGTGCGCGCTAAACCACTTATTAGAAAAATTGCCCTAAGACTTTTGGTCCAAAAATGCTTGGCCTTGGGCCACGTCTAAAGTGCCTTCATAAATTGCACGACCAGTAATAGCGCCCAACAAAAGTTCCGGCTGAGCGGCAAAGGCTTCTTTAAGCACCTGCAGATCTTGCATGTTGGTCACGCCGCCGGAGGCGATAACCGGCACTTTGGCGGCCTGAGCAATTTCTAATGTCGCCGCAACATTCAAACCTTCCATCATGCCGTCGCGGTCAATATCGGTATAAACAATTCCGGCAATTGGCAGCTGGCCTGCCTGACGAGCTAGATCAAGGGCCTGTACGCCAGAGTCTTTATCCCAGCCTTGAGTTGCAGCAACGCCGCCGCGCGCATCTAAACCTAAAATAACTTGGCCCGGATACTTATGCGCAGTGGAGGCCAAAAACTCGGGGTCCTCAATAGCCTTGGTACCAACAATTACGGCGCTTACGCCCACATCAAGATAGGCATCGATAATTTCGACACTGCGGATACCGCCACCGACCTGCACAGGCACGTCGCCCATTGCGGCAACCATTGCGCCAATCAATGCCGCATTTTTCGGCTCACCCGCAAAAGCACCATCGAGGTCAACAATATGTAAACGACGCCCACCCTGCTCTTTCCAATGAGCGGCCATAGCCACAGGGTCGGTAGAAAACACGGTAGATTCAGCCATGCGGCCCTGGCGCAAGCGCACACAGGCACCGTCTTTTAAATCAATGGCAGGAATCAGCAACATAGGTCTACAAGCTGCCCTTAGTAGAAGGCACGATGCCGGACATACGCTCATCGGCGGTCACCGCCATACGCAGCGCACGACCGAAGGCCTTAAACAAAGTCTCAGCTTGGTGATGGGCGTTGTCGCCCTTGAGGTTGTCCAAGTGCACAGTCATCATTGAGTGGTTAACCAACCCTTGGAAGAATTCGCGCAGTAGGTCGACGTCGAAATCACCTACGCGAGCACGGGTATATTCCACCCCATAGTGCAGGCCCGGACGACCAGACAGGTCAATAACTACGCGAGACAAGGCTTCGTCTAACGGCACATAAGCATGGCCATACCGAGTGATACCGCTCTTGTCGCCAATGGCCTCGTTAAGCGCCTGACCCAAGACAATGCCCACGTCCTCAACCATGTGGTGCGCGTCTACCTCAAGGTCGCCGGTGGCCTCGATATGAATATCAATCATTCCGTGACGAGATATTTGCGTGAGCATATGGTCAAAAAATGGCAAACCGGTAGCAAAATGGCTATCACCGGTGCCATCGAGATTTACGCTCAAGACGATTTGGGTTTCGCTCGTATCTCTTGTTATTTTTGCCTGACGCACTTTTTTCACCTGCGGTTATGCTTTGAAGCCGGGCAGTTTAACGGGCTTTGCCAAAGATTACAGTCCTGGTTTATGCCAGTTAAGGTAAATCTAGGTATCAAACAAGACGTGCTGTCCGATAAAAGCCGTTTTAATCAGCACAACTCTCTCCCTGCAAATAGGCAAAACCTATTCATCAGGCAGAGTTAGAGAAAGGGCTACGAGCAGAATTTACCAGCTAAAGAAGGTCCATCAAGTCGCCATGGGGCAAAAACCGATTGGTGGTATTCGCCTTAATCCAAGCAACCAAATCACCGGGCATAGCTTTACGCTTTTTTAACACCCGCACCAAAGCCACCACAGGAGATTTTGCCTCTGCCTTCCACGCAGGGTGGCCCATCTCGCCTAGGGTGAAAAATCGAATAAGGCTGACTATTGCGGCATCGTCTAACTCAGCTGCTGCATCAGTCCAGCCCGGATGTTGCAGCAGTGGCGCTAAAAGATTGACCTGCTCCTGACTGAGCTGCACTTGGTAATCTTCAGGCACAGCGCTGGTCGCCAGCTCAACGGCTTGGGCCAACAAATCCGCGGCAATGGGTTTTTGCTTGGCATTGAACTGGCTTGGATCAAAAGTATCTACAGACATTGTGTCCTCAAAGAAATATTCAGTTGTCGCAAAAGAATGACTGTCGGTCTACATTCTCATCATAAACGATATGGGATTTGTAATACTGCGGCAGGTGATGTTTTTCCGAACTTTTGGCGTTTTTCGTGATGAAGATTTTGCGCATCCGATAAACGACTCTCGCAAAGACAGAGTCTCTAGCACAATTAACCGCTCATTTTAGAGAACTAACTATATGAAACTTTTATTTAGACTCATTGTTGCCAGCGTAATACTGATTGGTATTGCAGGGTACGTTTACTTTAGTGATGGTGATCGCTACAAGTTGGATCTTGAAGCCTACCTGACTGAAGCCAGCGGCTATCAGATTAGTATTAACGGAGATATCAATTGGCAGATACAGCCAACACTGGGATTGTCTGCGGAAAATATCGACGCGATTGATGCCTCTGAAAATATCAATATCGGCAAACTCACCCTAAACGCCCAAATAGGTAATCTTTTTGCCGCACTGGAGTCTTGGCAGATTCATAGTTTTGTTTTAGAAAACGTTAAGGTTGAGTCCCAGGGCAGCCAAATGATTCTGCGTAAACTAGACATCAGTGACTTTCGCCCTGATGAAGCCAGCCCATTTGTGTTGGATTTAGGCTACGTTGCCGCAAGCGCAGATGCGTCTAGCGAGGATTTAAACCTAGCCGGCCAACTGACATTCACGGCGCTAGACTCGGCAGATAGCGCCCAAAGAGCGCGTGTACGATTTACGGACACAACGCTCACAAGTACTTATGCCTCGGGCATTTGCAATGGGGAAATTACCGACAACAATACAACCAGCAACACAACAAGCTCAGACGACGACTTGCTGCCAGTTGATAGCATTTTGGCCTTTGATGCAGATTTTAGTTGCGACCTAAGCAGAATAGTTGTCGACCAATACGAATTTCAAAGCGGCCTATTGAACCTCAGCCAAACCGCTGGCAAAAGCAAAGTGTCTTTAGCAATAGCAGATTTCTTTGGTGGCAAACTTCAAAGCAAGGCTACTATTGATGTAAACCTTAGACCAATTCCTTGGGACATTTCCTTCAGTGGCTCGGATATAGACAGCCGTAAACTCGTTGCAGCCACAGACAACAAACTCAACTGGCAGGCGCCATTAAAAGTCCAAGGCCAATTAAAAATGCTCGGTAATACCGAGGAAGCGCTAGCCAAAAGCGTTGTGGGCTCTGCAAATTTGGATGGCGGTCAAGGCAGCATTGATATTGGCCAAGTCAAAAACGCGCTGATACTGATCAACCAATTAGCTAATACAGGCGAGCCTGTAGAAGCGCTGCCAGATCAATTGCAGTACAACAACCTCACTGCCGCGTGGACAATCCAAGGGGAAGCAAATACGTTGATCGTTGATTTGGATAACCTGCAAGCCAACGCGAGCGGCTCTATTGCGTTTCTTGACGACAATCTTTCTTTAACAGGCGAGGCCGTGGTGCAAACCCCCAAACCGGGCCAACAAATTAAGTTAACGCCCGTATTAATGGACGCTGCTATTCCCTTTGACTGTAAGGGCAAACTGGCTGAACCTGAATGCAAGCCAAATACCGAGGCAGTGGGTAAGATGCTGTTGCAAATCTTGAAAAATTCGCAGCAAGACAAAGTAAAAGAAAAATTAGACGAAGTGATAGAAGAGCAGGTGCCAGAACAATTGAGAGAAGCCGCCAAACAGCTCTTAAACCTCTTCGGGCAGTAAAAAAGGGATGCGTTATTGATGGATTGGTTTGCGCGGCAATTACTTGATTGGTTTGAAATAAATGGCCGCAAAGATTTGCCCTGGCAAGCCGACATCAACCCCTACCGAGTATGGGTCTCCGAGATCATGTTGCAGCAAACCCAGGTTGCAACAGTCATCAATTACTTCAACCGCTTCACTCAGCGCTTTGCCAACATAGAAAGCCTTGCCCAAGCCAATATCGACGAGGTACTGCACCTATGGACGGGGCTAGGTTACTACGCCCGAGGCAGAAACCTACATAAGTCTGCCCAACTCATAGTAGAAAACCACCAAGGCCAAATGCCGGAAACACAAGAGGACTTAGAAGCGCTGCCTGGCATAGGACGGTCGACTGCCGGTGCCATAAGAGCCATTGCCATGGGCCAGCAAGGGGTGATTATGGATGGCAACGTGAAACGGGTATTGGCCAGATTTCATGGCATAGAAGGCTATCCGGGCGAGAGCAAAATCAACGCGCAGATGTGGCAGCACGCCATAGACCACACCCCGGCGACACGCACAGCGGCTTATACCCAGGCAATAATGGATCTCGGCGCCACCCTATGCACAAGAAAAAGACCAAACTGCGCAGACTGCCCCATGCAGACCAAGTGCGTGGCTAACGCTAAAGAAATAGTTCACCAACTGCCCACACCAAAACCGAAAAAAGCCAAGCCACTGCGAACGGCGCGTTTTTTTATAGTGAGTTTGCCGAACGGTGCAACGCTCATGGAACAAAGACCGGCTACCGGACTTTGGGGCGGTCTATGGAACCCGCCGGAACGCGCCTCTGAGACCTCTATAGCCGAATATTTAGCGGAGTTAGGCTTAGATATAGCAGCCACAGACCACCACACGGCAAAGGTTTTTCGGCATACCTTCACTCACTTTCATTTAGAAGTAGAACCCATTTATATCTCGCTAAATACCCAACCAGAACTACAGGTACAAGAACTAGCAACCCGTTGGGTGCTGCCCGCGCATTTAGAAAATAACAATGAAGCCATAGGATTGTCTGCGGTAGCCGTTAAACTACTGGCACCCCTGGCAACCAGCCCTACCAAATAGCGTGAATAGGCCAAAAGGCTACTAAGCTAAACGGCCAATAAAGGACAAAATCAGCATGAGCAGAATGGTAAATTGCAGTAAGTATCAAAAAGAGCTGCCCGGATTAGAAAAACAGCCTATTCCTGGAGCGCAGGGTGAAAAAATCTTTGCCGAAGTATCTGAAAAGGCCTGGCTAGAATGGCAGACCCTGCAAACTATGCTGATCAACGAAAAGCACCTGAGCTTAATTGACCCCGAAACACGCAAATATTTGCTCGATCAGATGTGGCGATTCTTCAAAAATGAAGAGGTAGATCAACCAGAAGGCTATACACCTGCTCAGGACAGTTGACGGGAAGCCGCGACATCGGTTTAATACGCCGCTCGCTGCCGATGTAAGGCAAGCAGTATGGCCTGATAGCTCAGTCGGTAGAGCAGA
>ENA-OQVM01004009-OQVM01004009.1-marine-metagenome-genome-assembly--contig:-NODE-4009-length-15351-cov-8.372398_pt1 | contig 15351 bp, 17 predicted proteins | sample MGYA00237776_ERZ505498 | MGnify/ENA primary metagenome ERZ505498 (study PRJEB26159, sample SAMN06265151) | marine metagenome | isolation source: Helgoland LTER site | place: Germany:Helgoland, sampling... | reverse complement strand
AAGTAACTGCAAATTAATCCGATCGAAATTAGGAATATTGATTTTTTAGTCATGATTGATCGACTGATGATTTAAAACCCCAGTTTACCAGACTGCATTAATTGAAGTGCAAAGAGTGGTTTATAAGGTCGTTAGTTCCGGAGATGTCTCTTAGGGTCGCCTGGTCTATCTTGAAAGTCTGCTTGACTGACTTGTCCAAGTCATCGTCCGTGAGGTTGCGGTTTTCCATCCCCACTGATTTGATCTTATTTACGATACGAGAGTATTATAAGCATATGAATAAAATCCTAATCATCGTTTTTATCGGTCTTTTAGTTCTCTTAGGGTGGAATCGACCACCACATAATAAAATTTATAATCAAGGACATGACTATGAAATCATCTAACTCTAAAATACCGACTATCGACCATCTCGTTTTGTTAGAAAAGATAATGCCTATTGTGTATTGGGTCGGCATTTTGGCAAGTATTTTGTACGCTGTGAAAATTTCTAATATTGGTGGGAGTGATCCTACTTCAGAAGTCGCCGCTTTTGTACTTTACGCTCTAATACTCCCTACACTACATGTGATCGCATGGTCTTTTTCTATGCTAATTATTGGCATTGCGCGCGATCTACGTGATGTCAAAGAACATATGACCTCGCAGTGATCTAGATCAACTGATGATGCAAAAATATGAGATTACATATGAATAAAATCCTAATCATCCTTAGTTTGGTTCTTCTTGCTTCTTGTGGTTCATCACAGAAAGATAAGAACATTGCTGCAGTCACTTGCTCCATTATGTCTGAGACACGAAATATGGATGCCGCAATTCGTGTGGAGAAAATGAACGATGCACGAGAGAAGATAGGTGGAGAACCTTTCCTGAGAGGTGATTACGCTATTCAAGAGGCATTTGAATGGGGACTGTGTCAGGAATTGGTGTTGAATGTAACTTATGATGAAACTCTCAAATCACTCAAATCAATCAAAGACGCTAAACGAGAAAGCAAACGAATAGCGGCAGAAAAACTAGCGAAAGAGAAGAAAATAGCAGAAGAGCATTTAGCAACAGCAAAAAAGAAATTAGCACTACAAGAAGAGGAAGAGTTGAAACGAAGATACAGTTATGTGGAATCGTGTGTATCCGCAACGCAGGATTGTAAAGCAGCACTTGTAGAGGTGGGGGAACAGGTTTACTCCACGTATTGTTCAGGATGTCATCAAACGGGGGGAGAGGGAATTTCTGGTGTTTTTCCTTCCATAATCAATAACAGTATCGTGGTAAATAAATCTAAATACCTAAAAGTATTATTGAATGGAGTAAAAGGAACTGCCATGCAGTCGTTTCGTGACCAACTAACTCCTATAGATCTCGCCTCAGTAGCAACTTACACGATGTATTCTTTTGGAAACAGTGTTGAGATTGATCAAATGATACTTCCTAAAGATATTCCTAGTAAATAACCGCGACAAAGGTTCAGTAACCATCCTCTTTGGAATCATTAACTGTTATTAAATCACCCATCCCATCCATCTCTCTGAGGGTCGCGCGGTCTATCCGGAATGTCTTCTTGACTGTCTTATCAAGTCCATCATCAGTCAGGTTGCGATGTTTCAAACGGAATTCCGCAACCAGTGATATTAGTTCGTCATAGGTCTTATATTCCATACTAACCTGCCATCAACCGATAAACAGATGCTTTAGACAATCCATATTCCTTCATCAAATCCTTGATAAGAACTCCTGCCTTTCGTTTTTCACGCATCTCCACTACCTGCTCGTCATTTAGTTTCTTGGGTGCTCCAAACCGAACTCCACGAGAAAGTGCTAATTGCCTACCTTCTTCGCATCGTTCTTTTCGTAACTCATTCTCAAACTGTGCCAACGAACCAAGAATGCTGAACATTAACCGTCCTTCCTTCGTGGTGGTGTCTATATTCTGTTGGATAACCACAAAACCAACACCTCGTTTCTCTAGGTCATCATAGATGGTGTGAAGGTGACTCACAGACCTCGCCAGACGGTCTAGTTTGGTCACTACAAGGACATCACCCTCACGGACATATGCTAGACACTCTTTTAGTTTGGGTCTGTCTTGCGTTGTGCCAGACACCTTCTCTGCGAATACTCTGTCTGCTCCATATTCGCAGACTAGTTGCTCTTGGACTTCTAGTGATTGTTCCCCTGTGGAAACACGACAATATGCTACAACTGCCATTCTCATAACTCCTAAGATGTTCTAATAGAAGTATTATAAGACACATTATGAGACATGACAAATGCTAGTCTTATTTCTTATAAGATTTGAGACGTGAAACCCGTCTCAGGGCGGATGTCTCGGTTGGGTATACTTGTTTGAGAACGTTTGTTAAATGGGGTTATACTCTTTTGCATGAAAATCCTTATTACCGCCCTAGTCCTATTCCTTTCTTTTACGGTTCAAGCGAACTCTCTTGTGTTTGACTGCTCTGTAAAAGACTTTGTCAATCTTAGTGGTTTTGACAAAGATGACTTCTTTGTGCAATCAAACCTAAAGAAGAGATTTATAATTTCTGTTGATGAAGTTGAGATTATTTCAACTTCAGTAAGTGACACTTATACTTCATCGGTAACACGATATAAGGTGTTTAGTAGGTATGAAGAAACAGTTAAGGCAATTGAGATAAATGATACTTTTAGTTATTTTCCTACTATTGTCCTTAATGAAATCACTGGAGAGACAACCATTTCTAATCAAACGACTATTTCTCTAAGCGCCTGGTTGTTAGATTGCAAGAAACAGTGAAAGTATCATCCTAAGTGAGTTATGAAATCCAACAACCATTTTCTATCAGAAGTCTTATGAAAAAAATTGTCGTAGTTCTTTGTTTATTTCTTCTTGTGTCTTGCGAAAAAAAAGAACTTTCTTCTGATCAATTAGTTGGGAAGCAGGGTGTCTTTTACAAGATGAATTCACGAAGTCCTTTTACAGGGGTGACTATAGACACTTGGGAGAGTGGTCAGGTACGGTCAAGGAGTTCGTATAAGGATGGAGTTTTAGATGGACCATCTGAATTTTATTTTAAGAGTGGGCAGTTAGGCACTAGAGAATTTTTTATAGAAGGAGCACGCCACGGTCCGAAACAAAATTACTACCCAAATGGTCAGTTAGCAAGTATCAATTTTTACAGTAGAGATATGGAGGATGGAAAGCAAGAGCGTTACTATCAAAATGGAGTATTACAATCAAAACATCTAGTAAAAAATGGCAAATTGGATGGAACTAACGAACAGTATAGTGAAAATGGTCAGTTACGAACAAGAAGCACTTATAAAGATGGAATGTTAAATGGACCTTACGAAAACTATTATGAAAACGGACAGGTACTGTCTATAAGAATGTACAAGGATGATCAAATCCATGGAATTTGGAAAAAGTTTTATGAAAATGGTCAGTTAGAGTCAAAATCTATCTACCATTATGAGAAAAAAAATGGGATTAGTGAGGAATACCGAGAAAACGGTAGGTTACGGCAGAAGGAATTCTTCAAAGACGGAAATCCTATTGGACCTTGGGACTATTACAATAAAGATGGTGTGCGAATCTCAAAATGATTGTCCTTTCATCACAATGATCTCCGGAGTGTCTTGGAAACAACAAAAGACATTATCTCAATTACTCAATATAACCTACTTAAACTGACAAGAGTGAATTATCTTTCCTTCATGTATGAAGAGGTATAGACATACCTTACCGTATTGGTGGTTGGGGTATGTACAATCCATGGTTAGTGCATTAATTATAGTTATAAATTATGAAGATGGGTTTTGGTATAGAAAAATAAAATGACATAACCTCAAGTATTCCGCCACTTTTTGCATATATAAAAGGGTAGGGGCAGACTAATTCTGCCCTAGTCAATCAAACTCATCTATGAAGAAAAAGTAGGTAATAAGGATTGATGAATACCACCAAAACAAGAACTGGGTGGTTATAAAGATTATCTTGTGGATGTGTTAGAAAAACACAGGTAGAGAGAATATCGTCCAGTTGGTATCTCATCTGCTCCCGTTGTGAAATAGGTTAGACGCAATAAAGGTGAACGCATAACCCCACCTCCCTGAATACAGGTTTGCGAACTGGAAGTGTTGATAGGAACTATACGCAAGTTCCAAGACATACTAGTCCTGTATAGGGTTAGTATGTCTTTTAGAAACTACCGCAAGAAACACTCCAAAATCTTTCATATTAGTCTCCTATAAATACTTATTTCTATAGGAGACAATCAAATGAAATATAGAATTGTGTTATCTGTTTATGGCGGAGAATATAGTCTTGGGAAAACTAATAAAGAAACTTTTGATTACTGGTCTAATAGACCAAATGAAGAGTTAGTAGAACATATAACTGGTGACACCATCAAAGATGTCCCAGATGAATATTATCTTTATCCATTCTTTGACCAAACTGATGTTATTCATACCAACGGTGTAGAAGTGAATAATCATAACTACCTAGAAGTGGTTAATGAGGAGAGTCAAGAAACTGTATATGAGGTGCCACTGGGTTCTCTGAGGGAACAAATGCAAATGATTGATAACCCCCTAAAAGAGTTAAAAGAAGGTCAGGTACTAATTTTAACAGTATCAAGTGAAAAGGGTTCGTGGGAATATGATTTGGAGATAGACACTGAGTTTGACCCAAAGAACTTGAGATTCTTCCTGCACGACTTAGACGAGACCCTTGTAGTAGATTACATTGAGTATGACGATACGGTTTGCGAATTGACTGATGGTTCTACGAGAGGAGTATCATTCTACGCTGGTTTCGGTAGGGTATATGATGATGGCAAACCAACGAATACCAGTCTTATATGATTTCTGCGTGACCGAGGTGTGTGTTCCTACTTCTATTGGACACACCTTGGTTGCAAAGATTTTTTAACTGATAACTAGATGCAACCTAATGTTCGCATCAGTTGTATGAACCAACTCACGCAAGTACTGGGTTAATTAAATATTATAAAAACCGTAAGTTATGTGATAGTGAGAGGTATGGTAATATTGATTCTCATAAGTTAATGATGTGGTTTTTTGCATGAAAAAAATTAATGTAATTATGTTTTGTATCTTAATATTTTCATTTTTAACCTCAATGAAAGTTTTAAGTGCTACATATAAAATTGAGGATACTTTTGATGGTTGCGAGCATGGTAAATACTATCCTCTTACTAATGGAAATTATCTGAGATGTGATCAGTACAAGTATTTTTATAAATACAGACCTGATGTTATTGCAGATGGAAATAAAGTTTACGCAATTGATGGGAGAGAGGTGCGAGGAACTATAGTTCAAGGAACCACAATCAACACACAAATAAACGGAGAATGGGAAGGGTGTGATTTTGATACTCACCTTTTGACTAATGGATATTATCTGTCTTGCAACTCATATTTCTATGAATATGCATATATGCCACGAGTAGAAATTTTAGTTATAGATGGTGATGTAAAATCAGTGAAAATTAATGGAGATACCAAAGATGGGGTCTCAGTATTTGCTCCATGAGTGATACATATTTGACACAGTCAAAAAAAACCTCTGTATCCCATTGTTTAGAAGGGATTCTGATTTATAAGTCTTAGGACTTCAGGTGTATCAGGTGTGACCTCCCTTTACTGGTCGGTCTAAAAGGTGCGATATAGGTCATACTGTCCCCACAGAAACTAATCATCAAGATACACTTGTCTATCGGTGATTAGAGGGGTTTGATTCAGTTACACACTGGGAAGGGTAGTTATGAGGTTGAGAGTGATTGCGCATGGATGCATGGGCATATTCATCGGTCTCTGTGGGGTCGTTTATCTGCCAGACCCAACCAACAGTGTAGAACTGATGCTAGAGATTCTAAAATGATATTTCTTCACATTAGTTTCACACTTTCAATAAATATAATTATATCAATGGTTTATAGGTATGACATCATTGAGTGGGAATAGATCGCAGTGGTTATGACGGCAACCTTAGAAGCTGTGTGACTTATTAACCACCGCCCTTGGTCAATACCACTTAGTTATTTTAATGCAGCCGTTGCTTGCCATTAGACTCAATTTTGCAGCAACCAGGGTTTACCGGAAGTATGTCAATTTAAAAGCAAACTATGGAGATATGAAATTGTATCCTGTGGTAGGTTAAATGCTACCCAACGGCAAAGCATCGCAGGCTGATGCTAGCTGCAGTGCAGGTTACCCAGGGAGGTTTTGAGGAGTCGAGCAGCGTGCAAGGCAGATAAACGACTGGCTAATGCAACCCTTCAATAGCCGATCCATGCGCACCTATTTAGCACCAGATTACAATCTTATGTCCGGTCATTCTTGCGAAGACAAAACCAGCCCTCGCCAGGCTTCAGAGCACCAGCCTGGAGAGCACCAGCCAGGAGTGCACCAGCCAGGAGTGCACCAGCCTGCAGCGCAGGGCACATGTCACCCAGCAAATAACAAAGTAGATTTTCTGTTTTGGGGTTCGCTTATCGCGGTGGGCGTTTTATATATTCACTATGGCTGGTGGCAGGCGTCAACCCATTTTGCGCCTTGGTATCAGGTATTGGCGTCGTCAGTGTATAGGCTGATGAACACCATCTGGTGGGGCATAGCCATAGGTATTTTGATGGTTGCATTGCTGTCTAAAATTCCCCGTGAATTTGTTATGTCTATACTGGGAACGCACAACGGCTTGGCTGGTATTTTGCGGGCTACTGCCGCAGGGGTGCTACTTGACCTCTGTAGCCATGGCATCCTGATGGTAGGTGCCAAGCTCTATGAGCGCGGGGCCGGTATTGGGCAGATTATGGCCTTTTTGATTGCAAGCCCCTGGAACTCATTTTCATTGACGCTGATTTTAATTTCCCTGATTGGCATTCCCTGGACCTTTGGCTTTATTGCTCTTTCCATGATTATCGCCATTGTTGTGGGGCTGATTTTTAATAGGCTAGTCAGCTAGGGAGTATTGCCGGGTAACCCCATGAAAGTCGACTTGCCAGAGGATTTTATGTTTTGGCAACAAGCCAGAATAAGGCTTGCTGACACTCGGTTTAACAGAGCTTTTTTTATATCCTTGATCACCGACGGTTGGAAGGATTGTCGGATGGTGGTGCGCTGGATACTTTTTGGTGTGGTGCTGGCAGGTCTGGTGCGAGCATTTGTCTCGCCAGAGCAGTTTGGTGCCTATTTTGGGCCAACCTTAGCTGGTTTGGGGCTGACAGTCTTGGCAGCAACCATTGTGGAAGTTTGCTCTGAGGGCTCTACGCCTATTGCTGCCGACCTGCTCACTAGAGCAAAGGCACCGGGCAATAGTTTTGCCTTTTTAATGACCGGTGTCTCCACTGACTACACCGAAATTATGGTGCTACGAGACACCACCAAATCCTGGAAGATTGCCTTGTTTCTTCCGTTACTAACCGCACCACAGGTTATTGTGATTGCCTGGTTAATCAATGGAGTAGCGCTGTAGAGGAGCTATGGCTAGTTGGGTTAGGGCAATTGAAATATAGCTTCAACCGAGCAGTTTAATGTTTTTGAAATCTTCAGGGCTAAGACCGTGGAGGGAACATAGATGCCGTTTTCAATGGCATTGATGCTTTTCCTCGACACCTCAGCGCTCTCTGACAACTCCTGCTGAGTAAGGCCGGCAGCTTTTCTGAGGTCTTCAAGATTGTTCAGCAGCTTTTTGTGGTGCTTGCCCAAGGTCTATTTCTCTTCAAACTTTTCAACTGCATCTGTGAGTTCGGCACTGGTATTGGGGTAGAGATATCCTACAAACATAGTGCCTAACCCTATGGCGCTAACCAGTAGTCCGACACCCTCAAAAAAATCTCCCATGGCAGTAATACCAAGAAGATAGAGGCCTATGCCTACAAATAGGGTGATTACTCCGCCTCTTCTATAATCTATCGGCTGCTTTTTTCTTTCATCAAAAATACCCACTAGTTCTTCGACCTTGGCTGGGTCATTCATGTTTTTGGCGATCTCCAGAATAGTCTCTCAAAATGTAATGTAACGCAAACTTACCATGACACATAAGGGAAGTAGAGGTTACATGTGTAAGCCGTTATAGGCGTTATTTGTCGACAAGCTCGTTGATTTTACCGCACAGCATTTTATAAAAGTCGGGGCTGGCATCGGCGGCATAGGTAATATACATGCCTATCAATACCTGCTTTCGGTAGCGCTGTAAGTCTATATAACCATTAACCCAATCTTGGCGTGCCAGGCGCTGGCAAGCGAAAAGTTGCTCGGCAAGCGTGCCAGTTGCAATATTTCCCTTAAGAAAACCATTTTCCTTTGCTTCAGTACAGAGCCGCTCTGCTATCTGCAGCGACTGGTGGAATATGCCATCGGGTAACTTATGGTCAAACAACCCGGTGCGGTCAGCCGCCATAAAGGCAGAGCGATAAAATGCCTCATCCTGTTTATACAGCCGCAGCAGGTTGTCGGTAAACACCTCAGCGCCCTCTATGGGGTCAGACATATCGGGGTTAGACAGAGCCAGGCTTATGGTATTGACCATCTGCGAGACAAGTTCTTGGAAAATATTATCTTTTTTGCCAAACAGATTGTGAATGGTAGGTGTGGATACACCAGCCTCTTTAGCAAGGTGGCTCAGGGTAAATGCTTCGAACCCCTGAGAGGCTATTAGATGTTTGGCGATATCTAGAATGCGTTGGCGACGCAATTTTTTGTTGGCTTGGCGGGTGACATTGCCCCGTGCCAGGGTTGGACTACTCATAGAATGACCTCAGCAAAAAACCCTTGACCACAGATTTAACTGCCCATTAAAATTGATGGATAATAAAAACAGAAAAATCTTAACAAAGGCCCTTTTATGAAACAAGATATCAGTGATTCCATTGCAGCCTGTGCCGCTCATTATGGCGATGATGCTGAGGCCATGCGCAGCTATTTGACCCAGGGCGAGCGCAGCGCCTATGCGCTGGATAATCGTGGCCCTATTCGCTTTGACGAAGAGGGCAATCTGGCGGCAGATATTCTAAGTGCTTACTCCAAATACGGGTTTTACATCTTTGAAAATGTGCTGGCCGAGGACGAGCTGCAAGATATCAAAGAGGATTTAGACCAGATACGGGCGTCCTACCCTGCGGAACCCAATGGCAAGTTAACCAAGGACGGCAAGCCGGCTCTGGGTGCAGACTGTGTGGGCCCCAACCTGGTGTGGTCGAAACCCTTAGGTGACCCTCTGGGCGGCACTGAGCTGGCCAATGGCCGTCATCAGGTGAAGTTGTTTGAGCCACAGGCCAGTGCCTCGGCGCCAGAGTTCGCACCGTTTATACTGCTGGGCTCGCTGCAGTTTTCAGAGAGCTGTCTGCGGGTCTATGGCCATCCTCAGTTGCTGCGTGTGGCTGAAGCGGTCAATGGCAGTGATTTTGCCCCCTTTAATGAGAGCCTGTTTATTAAAGAGCCCGGGGTTGGTGCCGCAGTGTCCTGGCATCAGGATGGTGACACCTACTGGGACAGTGAGCACTTTGATGAGGGTATCCACGGGTTTAACTTTATGGCCCAGGTCTACGGCAGCACTGCTGTCAATGGCGTCTGGGTAAAACCCGGCAGCCATAGGGTGGGCAAAATTGATATTAAAAAACTGATTGCAGATTCTGGCAGTGAGCGCATAGAGGGCATGGTGCCCCTGGTGTGTAACCCTGGTGATGTCATTATTTGCAATCGTCAGCTGCTGCATGGCTCATTCCCCAACTGTGGTTTTGAGCCCAGAGTTACGGTGAATTTTGGCTTTCACCGCCGTTCATCGGTGCTGGGGATTCAGGGGCCAGGCCTGTACAGTGAGCCCATGTTTTACGATGAGGCGCTGATTGACGAGCGCTCAAAACCTCTGGGCTATGCCATAGACGCGCGCAAGCGGCGTTTCCCAGATGAGGAGCCCTATCAATATCAGCCATTTGTCGAGGCCGGTAAGACTTTCCACTGGAGTGAGAGTGCCAAGGCCGAGCTCAAGGATTACAATCTGCGCGATCTAAGTATTTAGTATCTGTCATAAACGCGTAGAGGCCTGTAGGCTTAGAGCCTATGGGACAGGGGTAGGAGTAACAGCATGCAACTAGCAATCTATGGCGCCGGCTCGACCGGCTGTTATCTGGGTGGGCTGCTGCAGCTGTGCGGCCATAAGGTCAGTCTGATCTGTCGCCAGCGTATTCGCGACTCCATTGTGGCCGCTGGGGGCGTCACTCTTACAGACTATACCGGCCAGAATGAAAGGGTAATGCCCACTGGGCTAATCACCCAGCTGGCAGGCGAGACCTTTGATGCCGTGTTTGTCACCCTAAAATGTCATCAGCTGGAGGCGTCGGTTGCGGATTTAAAGCAGCTGGCAGAGGGCGGTGCTCAGTTGTTTTTTATGCAAAATGGTCTCGACAGTCTGGAGGCTATTCAGCACCAGCTGCCCGATGGTGCCGTTTGGCAGGGAATTACGCCATTCAATATACTGAGTCTGGACAATGCCCGCTTCCATCGGGGCACTGAGGGGGCGTTTGTAATGCACCGCACCAAGGTGACAGAGCAGCTCGCCGAGCAGCTGGGTGACATTGGTTTCCCCTGCCAGCTTTACCGGGATATGAAGCCGCTGATCTATGGCAAGTTGCTGCTCAATCTCAACAATGCTCTTAATGCAGTGGCAGACCAGCCGATTAAAACCCAGCTTGAGAACCCTAAACTACGCAGGCTCTATGCCGCAGCCCAGCGCGAGTGGCTGCAGGTGGCCGCAGCAGAGGGGGTTGAGCTGGGGCAGTTTACAGCGGTTAAGCCCGCCTGGATGCCAACCATACTGAGCTTGCCCAATTGGCTGTTTTTGCGCCTGGCCAAGGCCATGTTAGATATAGACCCCCATGCCCGCTCGTCGATGTGGGAAGATATCTCTCAGGGTAGAAAAACTGAAATTGAGTTTCTCAATGAAGCTGTGGTGAGGCGCGGTGAGAGGTTAGGCCTGAATATGCCGGTCAACCGCAAAATCAGCAGTTTAATACATAGCCTGGAACGCGGTGACAGCGTAACCCTGGAACAACTCTATTAACCCTTAGGTTGGGAATAACCATGCACTATTTTCGTCCGCTATATGCCTTTCTGTTGGGGCTGATTGTACTTTTAAACAGCGCGACACTGGCTGAGCTAGCCGCTATCAATGGCATGGGGCAGTTGGTGCTATTTACACTGGTGGTGTGCATACCTATTTGGCGCACCGGGCGTATGAGCTATGTGGATATTGGCTGGCCCTGGGGCCTGGTGGTGCTGGGCATTATTAGTTTTATTGACAGCCAGGGCTATTGGCTGCGCTCTGGTATTGTCAGTGCCGTGGTTATTTTGATTGGGCTGCGAATGGGCCTGGGTGCGCTTAAAATGTGGCGCATGGGTCTGTTGCAAACCGAGTTTCCGCGCTATCAGTATCAGCGCATTGTCTGGAAGCAGGAGGGCAAAACTAACACTGCCCTGGCCCTGCAGGTAGATGCTATTGCTCAGGGCCTGGCCAACGCCTCATTTCTGGCCTTTCCGGTATTTATTATTGCCGCCAACAACAGCCAGCAGTTCCACCTGCTAGAACTGCTGGGATTGGCAATCTGGGCTCTGGCGTTTGCCATGGAGTCCCTGGCGGATATGCAGAAGCTAAACTTTCTCCGGGCTATGCGCAAAGCGGGCAAGCAGAGTCAAGTCTGCAATGTCGGCCTGTGGAAATACTGTCGACACCCCAATTATTTTGCCGAGTGGATGGTTTGGAATGGCCTGGTGATAGCAGCTATCCCGTCCTGGCTCGCGCTTAGAGGTGCTGAATCTGAGCTGTTGTGGTGGCTGCTGGGGCTGGGTCTTTTACTGGCCTCCAAGTTTATGTACAGCACCTTAGTTTATATTACGGGCGCTGTGCCTTCAGAGTATTACTCGGCGCAGAAAAGAACCGGCTACAGGGAGTACCAGAAGCAGACCAATCGATTTTTCCCCGGCCCAGCAAAATCTTCGTAGGCCACGTTTATCAAGAGGAGGTGCATGTCAATTGACATGCACCTCCTCTTGTGACAGCATTGATACTCAGACCGTCGCTGAAGACTGACAATCAGCAGGACCATCAACTGAGGGATAGCAAACTATGACCACTGAGATCACGCGCAGGGATTTCCTAAACGGCGTAGCCATTGGTGCCGGTGCAGGCCTATTGCTGCCTGGACAACTGATCGCGCAACCTCTTAGATCCGAGGATGGAATGCAGGCTGTCAGCGACTATTATCCGCCGACACTTACCGGTATGCGTGGAAGTCATAAAGGCTCCTATGAGGTTGCTCATGCATTGGCTTGGGATGGGAAAAAACCCTCGGATTATCACGAGTTAGATGAGCACTATGACTTAGTAGTTGTGGGGGCAGGGCAGAGTGGTCTTGCCGCTGCCTGGTACTATCGAAAGAAAATGGGCCCTACCGCAAAAATACTCTTGCTGGATAACCACGATGATTTTGGCGGGCACGCAAAGCGCAATGAATTTCACCAAGACGGAAATATGGTGCTTGGTTTGGGTGGAGCTCAAAATATTGAGCCCATGTCGTCCTATAGTGAAACTGCAGTTGAGTTGTTAAAAGACCTAGGTATTGACGATCAGGCTCTAGCTGCAATGACAGCCAATACGCCTGATGATTATATGCTCGGTGGTAAATTTGGCGCCAGTAATGGTATGACGATTCCTGCTGCTGGTGGCCATAAAACCCTAGGTGGTAATTGGTTAGAGTTTTTCCATGGAGGTCAAGGGTATGGCGCGGCGGTTAAAGAGTTGCCCATACCTGAGGAAGAGCAAGCTAAGTTGATAGCCTTTTTCGGTGGTGATCGAGACTTCCTAGATGATTTGTCTCTCTTGGAGCAATACAGATACGTGAAGTCCGTTAGTTATAACCAATTTTTGACTGAGCGTGTTGGTTTAGCTGAAGAAACCTTGCCCATACTGGGGGCTTTTACCCGTGTTTTATTGGGCCCAGCTGGGTGGAACCTTACGGTCCTTGAAGCTTTGAGTGTTGGGTGTCCTGGATTAAAAGCTATGGGCTGGTTGACCAATCGGCTCAGTGATCTGGCTGGCGCGTTTGTTTTGGGAGACGCTCCTGTGGCCTATATATTTCCCGATGGCAATGCATCGGTTGCCCGATTATTGGTCCACAAGTTAATTCCTAATGTGGCTCCGGCCATGAAGGGATTTGAGGATGTTGCCATTTCAAACTTTAACTATGAGGCTTTGGACCTTGACGATAACTCGACTCGCTTGAGGCTCAATAGCACGGTGGTAGGAGTTAAAGAGACAGCTCTCAATCATGTAAGGGTGGATTATGTTGAGAAAGGTCAGCCCTTTAGTATCAGTGCAGACCATTGTATTCTCGCTTGTTACAACGGACTTATTCCACATCTTTGCCCTGAGATGAGTGATCAGCAGAAAGAGGGGTTGAGCTACGGTGTGAAGGTCCCCTTTGTCTATGCCAATGTGCTGCTAAAAAATGGTCGAGCCTTTGCTGGGCTTGACACGACCTTTACTCAATGTCCCTATGATCCTTTTCAATGGGTGAGTGCTGCGCCCACGGTGACGTCAGGGGGCTATCAGCCACCCCAGAGTCCCGACCGGCCGATGGCAGCATTTATGATGGCCTCACCTACGCCAGCGGATATTAAAGGTATGCCTGCGCGTGAGCTATTTAGGTTGGGTCGCCACAAGATTTATGGCACACCATTTAAAGACTATGAGCAGCAGATTCGCGATCAGCTTCAGGGAATGCTGGGTCAGTATGGCTTTAATCATGAGACTGATATAACGGCAATTACAGTTAATCGGATTCCCCATGGTTATGCCTACTCTTATCTGGGGCTTGATGATCCCGACTGGGATGAGGGGCATGCACCCCATGAGATTGGCCGGGCACAATTTGGACGTATCTCAATTGCCAATTCTGATTCAGAGGCCATGCCCCTAATGCAAGCCGCTTTTGACGCGGCTTGGCGGGCAGTAGAAGAACAAACGGTGAAACCCTCTTGAGCCGATTACTAAAAATACTGACAAAAACTAAAAATGGAGTAAATCATGAAAAAGCTTTATGTATTTGCGGTTTTGCTACTGGCTACCGTTACCGTATCGGCGCAACCCATGATTGATGTTTTACCTCTAGATAAAGATGCTTTCAGGACCACCGAGCTGGAGTCTATTCCGCCTTGGCCTGACGGCACAGTGCTCTCAGGCGCTAATAAGCATTGGCAAAAGGTGGTACATAAGGGCGATTTTGTGGTCGCGCTTTATGAGTCTGAGGCCGCTCTGATAGATGTGAGCTATCCCTTTTCCTATGACGAGTTTGTCACTGTCCTGGAAGGTAGGGTTATCCTTACTTCCCTCTCCGGGGAAAAGCAGACCTATGAGGTGGGTGATACCTTCCTTGTACCAAAAGGTTGGCAGGGAACCTGGGATATGCCCGTTAAATTTCGCGAGATGATTATTATTGAAACCAAAGCCTGGGTGGCAAGCGAAGAGTAATTATTGATGAGAGATAAAATAACCAGACGAGATTTTTTAAATGGTGCTGCGCTGTCTGTGGCGGCCACGGCTCTTGCGCCTTACAGTTCTGTTACGTTCGGTACTACTGGTAACGGCGCTATTAGTAGCGGCAAAGACTATTACCCGCCGCTGCTGACGGGCATGCGCGGAAGTCACAAAGGGTCCTTTGAGGTAGCTCATGCGCTGGTGATGGGAGGGCAGAGGCCTGAACAGTATGAGCCGTTGGATGATATCTATGACCTGGTTATTGTGGGTGGCGGCATAAGTGGTCTGTCTGCCGCCTACTTGTATCAGCAGCAGATGGGGCCCGAGGTTAAGATTCTTGTGCTTGATAATCATGATGATTTCGGTGGTCATGCCAAGCGCAATGAATTTGAGTCTTCGGGCAAAATGTTGCTGGGTCCTGGGGGTAGCCTCAACCTTGAGCAGTCCGCTTTTAGTGCTGGCGCCTATCAGGTTCTTGAAGATATTGGTGTTGACTTTAAAGCGCTACAAGATGCAGGCCCAGATGACTATGTTCTGTCAAACGGAGCCGCGCCCTATGGCATCTATCTTAATAAAAATCTGTATGGCAAGGATAGTATTGTCTCAGGTGATTGGGGGTCCACATGGGCGGGTGCTGGTGACTATAAAGCGATGATTAAGTCACTGGATCTATCAAAGACTGATACTAGCCGTCTGATTGCTCTGGTCAGTGGTGAGAAAGACTATTTGCCGGATATTTCTCTGTCCGATAAAGAAACCTATATGCGCAGCACTTCATATGCCACCTTTCTCAATGAACGAGTTGGCCTCTCCAAGCA
>ENA-OQVM01004006-OQVM01004006.1-marine-metagenome-genome-assembly--contig:-NODE-4006-length-15362-cov-100.731174_pt1 | contig 15362 bp, 18 predicted proteins | sample MGYA00237776_ERZ505498 | MGnify/ENA primary metagenome ERZ505498 (study PRJEB26159, sample SAMN06265151) | marine metagenome | isolation source: Helgoland LTER site | place: Germany:Helgoland, sampling... | reverse complement strand
CAGGAGTTTTTCAAATGGCAACTATCGTAGACGTCCCACAAGGCAACCGTATCGCCGCAGGCCTGAACCGTGTGTTGAGCGGCTTTCTCAACTTTCTGGTGTCGATCAGCACAGCGCAATCGCGGGTGCGTCAGATTGAATTTCTCTGCGCCCTGTCGGATGAAGAGCTGGCCCAACGCGGGTTGACCCGTCAAGACATCGTGCGCCACGTCTACCGCGACGCCTATTACATCTAAGACTCCCTGCCTCAGGCCACGGCCTGAGGCACCTCCCCCCAGCCCGTGCCCCTCAGCTGGTCATTCCGCTTCTGATAGGCTTGCAACTTTGCGACCCAAATCCGTTATTTTGTACAAATTAGGGTCGTGAAACATCACGAGTTTATGAAGTACTAAACTGGTGAGTTCACGTTTTGTCATTGCTGTCTCTGAGGTTAGATGACAAATGGCGCGTTGTGATTTTGGATCAATAATTTGTAAGCGCGTAAAACCAAAATCATCGTTGAATAAAGTTACTATTCCAAATCCGTCGTCGAGTTGCGCAAGCGCACGCAGGATCTCTTTGTTCGTATCACTGAGCTGATGGAAAATGGCCGTTCCTAATAGGTCTTCATCAATTGGGTCGACATCTTCCTTTTCGGGTGTGGGTTGGAGCGCGTCTAGGTCCTGTTGCACCTGTTCCTTTTCGTCTTCGTTCAGCTGCGCTCCTTCAATTTTTGTTTTTCTTTCAATAGCATGATCGACAATCTCGTTTTCGATTTCAGCCTTCTTTTTCAACGATGCTGCCTGAAGATCCAATCGTTTGAAGCTTCGATCTTCCGCGAGTCTGTCGGCACGTAATCTACTCCGATGTATCGCCCACGCCCCGAGCCAGTCCATCCCTAGGGAAATCCATGGCTTTGCTGCGGCAAACAAGAAACCCGCAATGACGGGACCGAAAAAGAGGCTGCACCAACCCGTGTGGATCTCGAAATAGGTAAATCGCGTGAGAAGCGCGGTGTCGCTTGCGACGAGAAAAAGAAGCGGCTGCCAATTCCACAGCAGGAAGGCAATTAAAATGCTGCCGATCCAAGGGGTGCGCATCCGCTCTTGAAAGGCTTGCAGGCTTTGGGCAAAAAAATCCGTCATATTAACCAAGATCAAAAATGGGCAATATGCGGAAGTTTAGAAATTTAAGCGCATTTTGCAAGCTAGATTGTTGATATATCTGCCATAATGGTGAGTGCTGTTATAGTGAGATGGTGAATGCGCCTGCCGGGGGGCAGGCAGGCGCAGCCCGGTGTGGCCACCGGGCAAAGTGCTTTTGGCTTGGCGGCTCGGGTATGCAGAGGTCTTTAATGGCGAAAAAAATCATCGACCCGCAGCCTTGCCGAGAGTGGTTTGAAGCTGCTGCCAGGGGAAAAGCAAAAACTCCCCGCCACGGCGAGGAGTTTTCAAGTTTGTGCGCGCCGCCTTTGCGGCCGCGATAGGTCTTAAGTCAGGCTTTCGTCGATGGCCTTGCATGCGGCCACCAAGCCTTTGACAGCATCGACGGATTTGGTGAACATGGCCTGCTCATCTTTGTTCATTTGAATGTCGATGACGCGCTCAACACCGCCGCCGCCGATGACGGTCGGCACGCCCACATACATGCCCTTTAGGCCCAAGGCGCCATCCACATAGGCCGCGCAGGGCAGGACACGCTTTTGATCGCGCAGATAGGCTTCGGCCATTTCAATCGCTGATGTGGCCGGTGCGTAATAGGCCGACCCGGTTTTGAGCAATCCGACGATTTCCGCGCCGCCATCACGGGTGCGCTGGATGATTGCGTCGAGCTTGTCTTGCGTGGTCCAGCCCATGCGCACGAGGTCGGGCAGGGGGATGCCGCCGACGGTGGAGTAGCGGGCCAAAGGCACCATCGTGTCGCCATGACCGCCCAGCACAAAGGCCGTGACGTCGCGCATGGAGACATTAAACTCAAGGCTCAAGAAGTGACGGAACCGCGCGCTGTCGAGCACGCCCGCCATGCCGCAGACCATATTATGCGGCAGGCCAGAGAATTCGCGCAGCGCCCAGACCATCGCGTCGAGCGGGTTTGTGATGCAGATTACAAAGGCATTGGGCGCATGATCGCGGATGCCTTCCCCCACGGATTTCATCACTTTAAGGTTAATCCCGAGAAGGTCATCGCGGCTCATACCAGGTTTGCGCGGCACACCAGCCGTTACAATGCAGACATCGGCGCCGGCAATATCGGCATAGGATTGCGTGCCTGACATGGCCGCATCAAAGCCTTCGGACGGGCCAGATTGTGCGATATCCAAGGCTTTGCCCTCGGGCATGCCTTCGGCAATATCGAACAACACAATGTCGCCCAGTTCTTTTAGGGCGGCCAAATGAGCCAATGTGCCACCGATCATACCGGAGCCAATGAGAGCAATTTTGGGTCGTGCCATGGGTATCTTCCTCAAATGTGAATTTGCAAGATCGGTTACACCCAAATGTGCGGCGTGCCAAGGGAACATCGTCGTAAACTTGCAGGGTGGCGAGGGTTCGCTTTCGGGCGATCGGGCATTTTTGCTGCAATGCGGCAAAATGCACTTGAATTTTAACTGCGATTGGTGGCAGTTATGCGCAACATTGTTGCGAGGCCAAAAATGACTCTACGTCCCTATCGTTCTGTTCTCTATATTCCCGGCAGCCGGGCGCGTGCGCTCGACAAAGCGCGAACCATGCCTGTGGATTCGATAATTTTCGACTTGGAAGACGCCGTGGCGCTGGAAGAAAAAGCCTCCGCTCGGGCAGTTTTGGTGGCGCATCTTTTGGAAGGGGGCTATGGGTCCCGCAGCCAAATCATTCGCATTAATGGGCTCGATACCCCCTGGGCTGCCGAGGACATCGCGGCGATTGCCGAAGTCCGACCCGAGGCGGTGTTATTGCCCAAGGTTGATAATGCCCAGATGATTGCCGAGCTGGGCGCGGTGATGGACCGGCATGAAGGCTTTGAGAACACCCAGATCTGGGCAATGATGGAAACTCCGCGCGGCATCTTGAATGCGGCCGAGATTGCCGATGCGCCGCGGATGGGGGGCATGGTGATGGGCACCAATGATCTGGCCAAGGATCTCAACACGAGATTTGATCCGGCGCGCGCGCCTTTGCTTGCCGCTTTAGGCCACTGTGTCTTGGCTGCAAAAGCGGCTGGAATTGTCATTGTGGACGGGGTTTATAATGCCTTTAAGGATGAGGCAGGTCTGCAAGTTGAGGCCTCTCAAGGGCGTGATATGGGATTTGACGGCAAAACCTTGATCCACCCGGCACAGGTGGCCATTGCCAATCGGGTCTTTGCGCCCACGGATGAGGAGATTGATCTGTCTGAGCGACAAATCGCAGCCTTTGAGGTGGCCACAGCGGAGGGGCTCGGCGTTGCGGTTGTGGATGGTAAGATCGTGGAGAATTTGCATATTGAAACGGCCCGGGCCACTTTGGCCAAGGCTGCAATGATTGCAACATTGGAGGGCCAGGCGTGAAGATTTACAGATTTTTGACCGACGACGATTCGTCTCAGTTTTGCCATAAAGTGACCGAAGCCCTGTCCAAAGGATGGGAGCTTTATGGCGATCCGACCTATGCCCATGATGCAACCGTTGGAGTGATGCGCTGCGGTCAGGCGGTCGTGAAGGAGATTGAAGGGGCGTATAGCCCTGAGATGAAACTGGGAGCGCAATAATGAAGACCAATGCGGGGTTGTTTTTTGAGGATTATTGTGTCGGACAGGTCATAGATCATGCAGTCCCGCGGACGGTGGGGGGCGGTGAACGCGCGCTCTATCATGCGCTTTATCCGGCGCGCCACGCGCTCTATTCCTCCGATAGTTTTGCGCAAAGCTGCGGCCTGCCTCAAAGCCCGCTGGATGATCTCATCGCGTTTCATGTGGTTTTTGGCAAAACGGTGCCGGATATCTCATTAAACGCCGTGGCCAATTTGGGCTATGCGGAGGCGCGCTGGCTGCGGCCTGTTTATCCCGGCGATACGCTGCGCGCGCGCTCTACCGTGATTGGTTTGAAGCAAAACTCAAGCGGCAAAACCGGCGTGGTTTGGGTGCGCAGTGAAGGGTTCAACCAGGCAGATGAGATGGTGATATCTTTCGTGCGTTGGGTCATGGTGCGCAAGAGGGACGAAGCGGCCCCTGCACCACAAACCGTTGTGCCGGAGCTTGAGAAGGCTGTGTTAGCATCGGAGTTGATCGTGCCCGATGGGTTGAGCTTTGCCGGATATGATACTGGTTTAGCAGGAAGTTCCTATCTCTATAGCGACTATAATATTGGCGAGGTGATCGACCACGTTGATGGGGTCACCCTGTCGGAAGCCGAGCATATGATGGCCACGCGCTTGTGGCAAAATACGGCGAAAGTCCATTTCGATGCCACCGCCCGGCCGGATGGTGCACGCTTGATTTACGGCGGGCATGTGATTTCCATGGCGCGGGCATTGTCCTTCAATGGGCTCGGTAATGTGCAAATGCTGGCGGCGATCAACGGGGGAGCCCACGCCAATCCATGTTTTGCGGGGGACACGCTGCGCGCTTGGAGTGAGGTGCTGGACAAGGCGGAAACTCGTGATCCCTCCGTTGGTGCGTTGCGTTTGCGGTTGGTGGCGCAGAAGGGTTCGACGCCCCATCTGCGCGGGGATGACGGAAAGTATCATAGCGATGTGTTGCTGGATCTCGACTATTGGGCCTTTATCCCGCGGTAAGCGTTTTGGAGGATCCTGTTTTGTGACCACAAAAATTTTTCGTGATCACAAAAGCCAAAAAATCGACTGTTAACGCCCAGACTGCGGTAATTTGCCCGTCAAAACTGTGGCCTTCGGGGCTTGATCATGGCATGAACGGGCTAACTCATGATTTAGACAGGCTGAGAAGGACATATTATGGCTGATGTAAATCGCGGCAATCGCCCGTTATCTCCTCATCTGACGATCTACCGTCCTCAAATGACTTCGATTTCTTCGATATTTGTGCGGATCACTGGCAACGCGCTTTTGGCCGCGACGCTATTATTGATCGCTTGGCTCTTGGCGGCATCCACCAGCGCGGCGGCCTTTGAATGGGTGCAGTGCGTGATCACAAGTTGGTTTGGCGATCTGGTGTTTCTTCTGTCCCTCTGGGCGCTTTGGTACCACATGCTTGGCGGGTTGCGCCATTTGATTTGGGACACCGGCCGCGGGTTGGAGTTGAAAACCGCCGAGCGTATGGGCTGGATGATGATCATCGGGTCGCTTCTGCTCACAGCTTTCACAGTAATATGGCTATAAGGAGCGCGCAGCATGGCTTTTTTGACTGATAGAAAACGTGCAAGCGGCCTTGGCGCCGCAAAAACCGGCACAGAGCATTTTTGGGGTATGACCATTTCCTCGGCGGCACTGCTCATCCTCGTGCCGCTTTTTGTCTTCACCGTGGGGCCCATGATTGGGCAAGATTATGAGGCGGTCACAGCCTATTTTGCCCGCCCATTCCCCGCATTGGTGGCGCTATTGACCTTTGTGGTGGCATTGCTGCATTTCAAAAACGGGGTGACCGTTTTGATTGAGGACTATGTGCATGGCCTTGCCCGCAAGGTCTGGATTATTATCATGACATGTGTGTCCTACGCGGCCATTGCTGCGGCTGTTTTCGCCATCGCGCGCCTCGCCCTTTAAGTTTCGGAGACCATACCTATGGCTGCTTATGAATATGAAACCCATGATTTTGATGTTGTGGTGGTTGGGGCGGGAGGCGCTGGATTGCGCGCCACACTCGGCATGGCCGAACAGGGATTGCGCACGGCCTGTGTCACCAAAGTTTTCCCGACCCGGTCCCATACAGTGGCCGCCCAGGGCGGTATTGCGGCAAGTCTGGGCAATATGGGCCCTGACAGCTGGCAGTGGCATATGTATGACACGGTCAAAGGCTCGGACTGGCTTGGCGATACAGATGCCATGGAGTACCTCGCCAGAGAAGCCCCCAAGGCGGTCTATGAGCTGGAACATTACGGCGTGCCTTTTTCGCGCACTGAGGCTGGAAAAATCTATCAACGCCCCTTTGGTGGCCATACAACAGAATTTGGCGAAGGCCCGCCAGTGCAGCGCACCTGTGCCGCTGCCGACCGGACAGGTCATGCGATTTTGCATACGCTTTACGGCCAATCTTTGAAGAATAACGCAGAATTCTACATCGAATATTTCGCCATTGACTTGGTGATGTCCGACGATGGTGTTTGCCAAGGTGTGGTGTGCTGGAAGCTTGACGATGGCACGATGCATGTGTTCAACGCCAAAACGGTCGTATTGGCCACAGGCGGCTACGGGCGTGCCTATTTCAGCGCCACTTCTGCCCACACCTGCACGGGAGATGGCGGCGGCATGGTCGCGCGGGCGGGTTTGCCGCTTCAAGATATGGAGTTCGTACAGTTCCATCCAACCGGCATATATGGCTCGGGCTGTTTGATCACCGAAGGCGCGCGCGGCGAGGGCGGATTTCTGAGCAATTCGCAAGATGAGCGTTTCATGGAGCGCTATGCGCCGAACTATAAGGATTTGGCGCCGCGCGATTATGTCTCGCGCTGTATGACGATGGAAATTCGCGAAGGGCGTGGTGTGGGGCCGGAGGGGGATCACATCTACCTCAACCTCAGTCATCTGCAGCCCGAAGCCCTGGCGGAGCGCCTGCCGGGGATTTCAGAATCTGCCAAGATTTTTGCAGGTGTTGACGTGACCAAAGAGCCCATCCCTGTTCTTCCGACGGTGCACTACAATATGGGCGGTATTCCAACGAATTTCTGGGGCGAAGTGTTGAACCCAACGGCCAAAGATCCCAATGCCACTGTGCCCGGTCTTATGGCCGTGGGCGAGGCGGGCTGTGCCTCCGTACATGGGGCCAACCGTTTGGGCTCAAACTCGCTGATAGATCTGGTGGTCTTCGGCCGCGCTGCCGCGATCCGTGCCGGCAAAACCGTCGATGCGGCCGCGCCAGCGGCGGCGATGAACATGGCTTCGGTGGACAAAGCCTTTGACCGCTTTGATGGGCTGCGCCATGCGGCGGGACATTTGCCCACCGCAGAGCTGCGGTTAGAAATGCAAAAAACCATGCAGGCGGATGCGGCGGTGTTCCGGACCTCGAAGACCTTGGCAGAGGGGGTCGATAAGATGACTGCTGTGGCCGATAAAATGAGCGATATCAAAGTCACGGATCGCAGCCTGGTGTGGAATTCTGATCTTATGGAAACCCTGGAGCTCACCAATTTGATGCCCAACGCCATGGCGACCATTGTGGGGGCAGAAGCGCGCAAAGAAAGCCGCGGTGCGCATGCGCATGAGGATTTCACCGAGCGTGACGATGACAATTGGCGCGTGCATACCATCGCTCGGGTGGATGGATCAAAGGTTGATTTGAGCCACCGGCCGGTGATCACCGAAAGGCTGACCACCGAAGAAGAAGGCGGCATCTCGCTGGCGCAGATTGCACCGAAAGTGAGAACTTTCTGATGCGGCCGCTGGGGTGTTGTGCGGCGGTGGCTGTGGCCTTGATGGGCGGGGGCGCTCTGGCTGAGCTGTCCCAATCCCAACTTGCGGCTCTGTCGGTTCTATCCCCATTGGCGCAAGAACAGTTGGATCGAAAGAACGGGCAGGCGCTTGCGGAATGTATGGTTTTAGCCGCCGAGGCGGAGGAAGTATCCCGCATCGCCGCTTTTGCTGGCATGGCGCCCAGCCCGGTCATTATTGACCTGGCCAATGAAATTATCCAGCGCCCGGCGGTGCTGAGCTGTTTGACTGAAAAGCTGTCTTAGGGGATGCGGGTTTTGGCATATCACCCGATGAGACAGTTGACGTCGCTTGTTGATAGGCTGCACGGCGCTGTTTGCGTCTGCTCTGTGGAGAAATAATATGGTACAACTGACACTCCCGAAAAATTCCCGCATCACCCGCGGTAAGGTCTGGCCGAAACCGGAAGGGGCGAAAAACCTGCGGGTTTTCAAGATTTATCGCTGGAACCCGGATGATGGCAAAACCCCGCAGGTGGATACCTATTTCGTAGATATGGACACATGCGGCCCTATGGTTTTGGATGCTTTGATCAAGATCAAGAGTGAAATTGATCCGACCTTGACCTTTCGCCGGTCCTGCCGGGAGGGGATTTGTGGCTCCTGTGCGATGAATGTTGACGGGGTGAATACGCTGGCCTGTATCTATGGCATGGATGAGATCAAGGGGGATGTGAAGATCTATCCGCTGCCGCATATGCCGGTTGTAAAGGATCTGATCCCAGACTTGACGCATTTCTATGCCCAGCATGCCTCGATCATGCCCTGGCTTGAGACTAAAACCAACCGGCCTGCCAAAGAATGGTTGCAGTCGATCGAGGATCGCAAAAAGCTTGATGGGCTGTATGAATGTGTGATGTGCGCCTGCTGCTCGACCTCTTGCCCGTCCTATTGGTGGAATGGGGATCGCTATCTCGGCCCGGCGGCTTTGTTGCACGCCTATCGCTGGATTATTGACAGCCGCGATGAGGCCACGGGCGAGCGTTTGGACAATCTGGAAGACCCGTTCAAACTCTACCGCTGCCACACGATTATGAATTGCACCAAGACCTGTCCCAAAGGGCTCAATCCGGCCAAATCCATCGCCTCAATCAAAGAAATGATGGTCGAACGCCGGGTCTGAGCGGCGGGGACGGCAAAGGGTCATTTGCGTGGCACAAGGGCGACTGTTCTTGATGAGACAGCCGTATGGTTACGATGCGGGATGGTGCGCGGTCTTTGCTTTAACATTTGTCCAACGGTTTTGTTATTGTTATACTATCCTCCAGGTTATCGTCGACGGAGGATAGTTACCGTGTATCGGATGAACGGTCATTGGCTTTTAGCCATTGCGATAGTTTTTTTCTGGGGTGCTGCGAATGCACAAGATAGCGACGATAAGGTCAAATTTATCGATGAGCAGGGACCGCTGGTTCTGGTATCTTCTCCAAGCGACACACTTGTCCTTTACCTGCGTGGTGGCATTGAACGCGACACGTTCGACGATTTTTTGAACATAACGCGCAACCGCAATGTTGAATTGATTATTTTAGACAGTCCCGGGGGCGACCTTGGTGCAGGTATATTCATAGCCGAACTTGTGGCAGCGAAAGGCATAAACACTTGGATTGAAAAAGACGCTTTCTGTGCATCGGCCTGTTCGCTGATCTTCTTCGCGGGCAAAGAACGCTGGTTGGAGGGGCACGTTGGCGTCCATCAATATCGGACTGTGGGGGGACAAGCTGACGATGAAAGCGCGGCTCAAGAGCGTGTTGGGCGGATCATGGAGTTGCTTAATTCCTTTGACACTCCACTTATCGCGGTAGAGAAGTCCGCCATAACCAAACCGTCCTGCATGTATTGGTTTGGGCCGCCCCACGCTTCAATGTTCCAACGCGGGGTTGATGCTTCCTTAGTGCGCATCGAGGGCACTTTAGAGTGCTCTGATACACAGAAATCCGCGCCGACGTCGACACCCGTTGTCGTACCGACACCCGCTCCCAAACCGCAAAACCCGGCTGTTGTTCCGGAGATCACGTCGCCAGATCTTGCGGGGAGTTGGTCTCTCAGTGCCCGTTGTTCCCACACTAGCGTGGTCATACTTGGGGATTTTACTGCGAGGCGCACAGCCGCAAACCGCTATTCTCTTTTATATCGTAACAACCTTGGGGAAACTGGCACAGGAATGTTGGTTCAGAAGGGAAAGCTCGCATCCGTTACAATTCAATGGAACAATGGTCAAAGTACAACAAGCGATATGACCGTGGACAGTGGGGGAACACACTTGTCGGGGCATAGCAACAATGGATGCGTATTTGAGGCGTGGCGGTGATTATACTCTGGGCTATGCAGTATGAAGTTTGGTGTGGTTTTATGAACTGTGCCCAACCAATCCGCGCCGGCCTGTTTAGTTAGGCAAATGCCGCCTCTAGGGCAATCTCTACCATGTCGCCGAAGCTGCGTTCCCGATCTTCGGAGGGCAGGGCCTCATGGGTGAGCAGGTGATCTGAGATGGTGCAGACGGCCAAAGCGCGACGATTGTGGCGCGCCGCCAGATTGTACAGCTCCGCAGTTTCCATCTCGACAGCCAGAATCCCGTGGCGGGTCATTTGCTCGCTGAGATCTGGGCGTTCATCATAAAACACATCTGACGAATAAATTCCGCCCACATGGGCATCGATGCCGCGCCCGCGCGCAGAAGCGACAGCCGCCTCCAGCAGGCCATAATCGGCGCAGGGTGCAAAGTTGATCTCTTTGAACATGCCAAGGGATGGGGTGGAGAGGGTGGAGGCGGTCATGGCAATCACCACATCGCGCAGTTTGACCTTAGGGCTCATGCCACCGGCCGAGCCGATACGGATCAAAGTTTTGGCATCATAGTCTTTGATCAGCTCATTGACGTAGATAGACAGGCTCGGCATGCCCATGCCAGATCCCTGAATGGTGACAGGGTTGCCGCGCCAAAACCCCGTGAAACCCAACATACCGCGCACTTGGTTGACGCATTTCGCATCGTCCAAAAACGTCTCCGCCGCCCATTTTGCGCGCAGAGGATCCCCCGGCAAGAGTACAGTTTCCGCAATTTCGCCCGGTTGCGCACCAATATGAATGGTCATGATATCACCTCGAATATTTAATAAAGGGTGTTAGCGTGCCGATCCGGTCATAGAGCAAACGCGCATTTTCGTTGAAATCTTGGGTCATCCAATAAACGCTTGGCGTGCCATTGGCATCTGCGGCGGCGTAGACCGCCTCGATCAAAGCCCGGCCAATACCCTGCCCACGCACGGCCTCTTTGGCGTAAAGATCTTGCAGATAACAGACATCTTCCGCGCGCCAATTATGTGCGTGATAAATGTAATGGACAATGCCCACGGCCTCACCGTCTCGCTCGGCGACAAGCGCATTTTGCACCCGATTGGCCGGATTGATCAGCCGTGCGAAGGTCGTCTCATAGATCTCCGGCGCAACATCTGTGTCATAAAACGACAGGTAATCGCCCCACATCTGCCCCCAATCGGCCCGGTCCTCAGCCACAAGAGGGCGAATTTTCAGCGACATATGCGAGCTCCTTTGACGTTAAGCGGAATGTGCCCCGTCGGCGAGGGATTTGACAAAGGCCAAGACTTCCGCAGGGGATTTCCCTGCGCCAATTTCATCAACAATGGCAGAGCCCACAACAGCGCCATCGGCCACCGATGCGATGTCTCGCGCATTTTGCGGGGTGCGAATGCCAAAGCCAACAATGATCGGTAAATCCGTGGCCGCTTTGATGCGCGCGACTTCCGGTCCCACATTGCTGGCCTGCGCGGCCGCCGCGCCCGTGATGCCATTGATTGAGACATAGTAGACAAAGCCGGAGGTGTTGGTGAGGACTTTGGGCAAGCGCTTGTCATCTGTGGTCGGTGTGGCCAGGCGAATAAAATTCAAGCCGGCCTTTTGAGCGGGAATGCACAACTCGCTGTCCTCTTCAGGCGGCAGATCGACCACAATCATCCCATCGATCCCGGCCTCTTTGGCCTCGGCTAGAAAACGCGTCACCCCGCGTGAATAGATCGGGTTGTAATAGCCCATCAACACGATCGGCGTCGTGTCATCGGTTTCGCGAAAGTCTCTGACCATTTGCAGGGTCTTGTCCAAGGTCATTCCGGCTTCAAGTGCGCGCTGCCCGGCCAATTGAATGGTGGGGCCATCGGCCATTGGATCGGTAAAGGGCAGGCCCAATTCAATGATATCAACCCCAGCAGCCGGCAGGCCCTTCACCACTTCCAAAGCGCTGTCATAGCTCGGATCTCCAGCCATAACATAGGTCACAAAAGCCTTTTTTCCGGCGGCTTTGAGGTCTGCAAATTTTGCGTCGATCCGTGTCATATCTGGCCCTTCATATTGCTTATGTTCTGACATGCCGCAAAGGCGGGTCAAGTTCAATATGCTTTGACCCAGCGCCGCTCATTCTGTGACATTTGCCGCGCCCTGCTCAAAGCGCAGTTCTGCTTGCTCTGATTGAGCCGCGCAGATATGAGCGGTTTGAAAAATGAAGGAGTGCATCATGGGTTTTCGAATGGGTATCGTTGGCTTGCCAAATGTTGGCAAATCCACCTTGTTTAACGCGCTGACCAAAACCGCCTCAGCGCAGGCGGCGAATTTTCCATTTTGTACCATCGAGCCCAATGTGGGCGAGGTTAACGTGCCAGACGCGCGCCTGGCCAATCTGGCACAGATTGCAAATTCAGCGAACATCATTCCGGCCCGTATGACCTTCGTAGACATCGCAGGCCTCGTTAAAGGCGCAAGCCAAGGTGAGGGGCTCGGCAATCAATTTCTGGCCAATATCCGTGAGACGGATGCAATTGCCCATGTGGTACGTTGCTTTGAAGATGGTGATGTGGTGCATGTCTCGGATCATGTGGATCCCATTGCAGATGCCGATACCATCGACACAGAGCTTATGCTGGCGGATATGGAAAGCGTCGAGAAGAGACTGCAAAACATTGTGCGCAAAGTGCGCGGTGGCGACAAGGAAGCGGTGCAGCAAGAGCGCTTGCTGCGGGCCGCTTTGGCCGCTTTGGAACAAGGTAAGCCCGCCCGCACAGTTGAGGTTGACCCAGAAGATGCCAAGCAATGGAAAATGCTACAACTGCTCAGCACAAAGCCGATCCTCTATGTCTGCAACGTGGGCGAGTCTGATGCGGCCTCTGGCAACAGCTATTCAGACGCTGTGGCGAAGATGGCCGCAGAGCAGGGCAACAGCCATGTCATCATCTCTGCGCAGATCGAGGAGGAAATTAGCCAGCTGGACGATGAAGAGGCTGAGATGTTCCTGAGCGAAATGGGGCTTGAGGAAGCTGGGCTTGATCGCTTGATTCGCGCGGGCTACGCGCTTTTGGCGCTGGAGACTTATTTCACAGTTGGCCCCAAGGAGGCGCGCGCTTGGACCATCAAACAGGGCACAACTGCACCCCAGGCCGCGGGCGTTATTCATGGTGATTTCGAGCGGGGGTTCATTCGTGCTGAGACCATCGCCTACGATGATTTTGCAGCCCTCGGCGGAGAGGCCGCTGCGAAAGAGGCCGGGAAAATGCGCGCAGAGGGGAAATCCTATGTGGTGCAAGACGGTGACGTGATGCATTTCCTGTTCAACACCTAGGGTTGGCAAACCGGTTCAGCCGTTTGGCTGGGGAGGAGGCGCAATGGCGCTCAAACTCATCATTGATACAGACCCCGGCATTGATGATGCCATGGCGATCCTTTATGCCATCGCCGCCCCAGAGATTGATCTTCTGGGTCTGACGACGGTGTTTGGCAATGTGACCACCCCCAAAGCCACGCGCAATGCGCTGTATTTGCTGGAACAGGCGGGGATCGAGATCCCTGTGGCCGAAGGGCTGCACCGCCCTCGTATACTTCCTCCCTTTCCGCCAACCTCTGCGGTGCATGGGGCGGAGGGCTTTGGAACGCTCGCCGTGCCCACGCCCCAGCGCCGCGCGCTGGTTGAGACTGCGCCTGAGTATCTGGTGCGGATGGCACGGGCGCATCAAGGGGAGCTGCTGCTCTGTCCCATTGGTCCTTTGACAAATATTGCCGCGGCCATGGAGCTCGATCCGTCTTTTTGCTCGAATCTCAAAGGCATGGTTGTCATGGGTGGCAGTCTGCGGGCAGGGGGGAATATCACCCCAGCGGCCGAGGCCAATTTCTATCATGACCCCCATGCGGCCGATTTCGTGCTGCGTTATGGGTGCAATATGACACTGGTGGGTCTGGATGTGACCAACCGTGTGATCTGCCCGCGCAGCTTCTTTGTGCGCTTGGCGTCCGAAAGTCCGAAGATGGGCGGGCTTTTGCACGATATGGCCGAGTTTTACATCGATTTTTACGAGACCGTTGGCAAATTTGCCGGATGCGGCATGCATGATCCATCGGCGCTGGTGGCCTGCATCGCGCCCGAGTTGTTCACCACCGAGCCACATGCTTTGCGCGTAACCTTGAGCGGAGACCGCTCCGGCGAAATGATCACAGTGGCCAATTCGACTGCCCAAGCGGTGAATGTCTGCACGGATGTACAAGCCGAGGCGGTGAAGCAAAATTTTTTCAAGAATGTGGCGAAACTTAGCTAAATCCTCCTTGTCCCCAGCCCAACTCCCCGCTAAACGGGTCAACGGAGACGTGGCCGAGTGGACGAAGGCGCTCCCCTGCTAAGGGAGTAGGCCCGGAAGGGTCTCGAGGGTTCGAATCCCTTCGTCTCCGCCACAACCTTTAAATAAATTATTGATCTAAAATGATTAAATATATTTGGGGTTAGATCGGCCCCCTAATTGGTACCCTTTTTTGTAGCTAAGACAAGTGTGGGGTGATTGACTACCTCGCCCATAGGAGTTTTGCTAATCTTGTAGACCCCACCCCGGGGCTACCCCGGACTTGACCGATTAGGATTCCTTCATAGACTATTAGTATGAATTTAGACGGGCGAACTCCATCGTAAAGAAGTCTAAATTTCGTTGAATATTTTTTCTCACAATGTCAAGTTTTTTTGTAAGTATAAGACGATATAGTAACGCTAGACTTAAGCCTAATAAGGAGGTTACAAAAGCCAGCTGTGCTCCATTTAAAAGGTTTGACATTGATTGACGGGCAATGGAAATATCTGGACTTGCCAGTCCAGACGCAGCACTACCAACTCCCATAGTTAGACCAAGAAATGTACCAATAATCCCCAAACTTGTTAGAACAGTTGGTGCAGAAAAATTTTTTTTCGTTAAGAAAGCGTTTAAAACTTTATTCTCATTGAGAAAACCTTGGGCAAACTCAGTGTCGATATGCAAGTCACTAGATTTATACACCCAACTGGCATTCGCACTTATCTGCTTCCATGTCGACAATACATCTACGTCTTTAATATTGTCCTCAAAGTCATTTTTATAAGCGGAACCTGCAAGGGTTTTTATGAATTCTGACTTTGCTTTTTTGAGCTGCGTTGCGTCCTTGATTTCTCTAGTTCCTGCAGTTTCATAGAAAAATTCAAGATTTTTTTTGAGAAACTTATTTGTCTTCGTAAACTCCAGCGTCATCGATATATAATATTTAAAAAAACTTGTTAATATCAGTGCTGAAAATAAATAGACTAATGACTGGCTACTGAGACCATCCAGAGCGTCTCGGAAGTAAATTGATATCAGTCCAAAATAAGGTTCAATTACCATCAATCTTTGCTCCTCTTGGTTTCCGCGCAGCAATTCTGCATACGCACGCCGATTAGATACCTTTAAAGATAGCCTTCAGCTCTCGAAACTTTCTAGCCCTATATTCACGGGCTGCTCTTGTTTCATATCCA
>ENA-OQVM01004005-OQVM01004005.1-marine-metagenome-genome-assembly--contig:-NODE-4005-length-15369-cov-8.190950_pt1 | contig 15369 bp, 11 predicted proteins | sample MGYA00237776_ERZ505498 | MGnify/ENA primary metagenome ERZ505498 (study PRJEB26159, sample SAMN06265151) | marine metagenome | isolation source: Helgoland LTER site | place: Germany:Helgoland, sampling... | reverse complement strand
GAAAGACCATCAGTAGAAATTTTAGAGTTCTGGCTCTCGAGAATAATCTCCCGTAGAGTAATCTTAGAGCTATTTAATGGCACAACTGTATTGCCCACATTTTTTTGGATTAGATATGCTTTTTTACTAACAGCCTTTTTCAATTCAATCTGAAATTTTGGTTTCATGCCTTTTTCAATTAAAATACTTTTAATTTGTTCATGCACGTCATTAATAGATCGACCTACTGCCTGTATGTCACCCACTCTTGGAAGGAGTATATTTCCTCTTGAACCAACAACAGTCTCGATCGTTGTTTCTATTTGTGGAAGAATTTCAATTTCAATTAGGTCTTTATCTTGGATAAATACCTCTGGTGCCGCAAGATCAAATAGCTGCTCTGCAGTTACACGAAACTCTTGCATGTTGCGCGTAAACTTTATTAGAGCAAAATTTTTGTCAGCCTCTGATAAACTAGCAATTAATGCTACTTCCTTAAGAGAAATAGGTAAATTATTTAGGCTAATAGTTTTACTGCTACGTTTTGTAAGTGAAGAAGTAGTGACGAATGCTTTTTGACTTTGAAAGTTACTAATCTCAAGTTGGAAATTTTGGGTTAGCCCTTTTCTGATTAAGATGTTGCGAACTTCAGTTCTTACATCATCAAGTGTTCGATTGGAGGCAAGGATGTTTCCCAAACCCAAAAGAAGAATATTTCCGTTACTTCCGATAACACCTTTGGTTGTAATTAATTCATCACTTTTGTCCACTGGAATAAATTTGCCCGTGGCATTAAAACTCCCAGTTACGTCTTGAGAGTTGTCAAACAATTGCACAAAAGTGAGCTCATCTCCTGCACCTAAAAGATATTCAGGCTTTTTTGAAACGGCTGGCCATCGAACAATTTCAGGCTCAAACTCATAGAGTCGAGCGAATGATAATTGATCTCCAACGCCAAGAAGGTAATCTGGGCTATTTGATGGCTTTGGAAGATTTGACTTTAAAAAATCACTTTCGTTTAACACGTTCGCCTTAGACCCACTCCCGGTTAATATTACCTTACGTGAATATGGGAATTCATTAGCCTTCTTTGCAGTTATGAATGTCAAACTTTCAAGATTTATCTCGAATTCTTCCTGAATGCTTTCTACTTCAACACTCTGCTTACCGGGGTAAAGAGAAAGTGGTTCAAGAATTTCGCTGCAGCTATGCAAAAATAGAGATGAAGCAATACTTAATACTATAAATTTAAACTTAGTCATGGAGTAGACCTTGAATTGGAAGAAATGAACACATTTGCTCTAGGATAGCAGATTTAGTGTTCTTGGTTCTCGCAAGTGCAATGTGGAACATTTTTTGTCCCTCTAAAGCACTCAAGAGGCTGATCGCATCACTATTATCTGCACACAGAAAAATTAGATCAAAAGTTGAATTAAGCGTTTGAATCTTTTCCCAAAAATCTTTGTGACTTAACAACTCCATTGACGATAGATTGTCTCCTGGAATTAAAACTGATACGTGACCTACACATTCAGTAATATCAAACGATTTGACAGATTGCTTCTTCTCATCAATATCTAGCTTTTTGGCCCTTGATGAGAAATCAATCACAGCAACCTTCATGGTGTCGGATTGCATGTAGCTTGCAAGCGCCCGCGCCACATCATTGCCGGTCATTTTAGCATGTGAAGATGTCACCACGACTTGCGTTGCAGCACTCTTATGAATTTCTACTGCCAAATTTCTAAGAACCGGGTGTGGTTTTTTCACAAGAATTGTATTTACGTCGCCTAAACTTTTATAGCGCAGGGGTAACAAGGTTCTGACGCTGGCCGTGAGCCGTGCCTGAGCTCCGCTTATGAGGGAATTTTTTGAATAGTAGACACCTCGGCGAAAAGACCAGATTAAGGAAAGTGCAACCCCTACAATTAGCCCTATAATGGCTCCAAAAGCCAAAATCACATTGCGTTTTGGCTCAGATGGACTTACCGAGGCTGAGGCGTATTCATAAACTTCAGTCTTATCTGGCCTGAAGCCTGCTACCATGCTTTGAGCTTTTACCTGCTCGATCAGCACAGTGTATGTTGCCTCTGCTACTTTGGCTTCGCGCTCAAGTTTGGCATATGTTGCCAAGGCTAAGCTTGATTGCTCTGCATTTATCTGTAAGGCATTAATTTTAGTCTCTAGTCTGCTTTTGCCTTCTGTCAAAGTATCAAAGACCGCATCTATAGTGCTAGCCTCTGGCCAACTCCAGGAACTGATAATTTCATTTTGCCCCAAGACCCGGCGGAACTCAACTTGATCAACGATGGGAAACTGCTGGCGCAGCGCCAGATAACTCTTCTGATCTGTTGTCTTATTCTGCAGCATTGACGAAAGCGCAACAACCGCATCATACAACTCAGTGGTTCGGCTCAGTTGTTCACGCAATCCATCAAGCTGTAAAGACCTCACGGCAAAACTTTCTAGGGGCAGTGCGCTGTTCTCCAGAGCGAATTGCTTGAGACTAGACTGCGACGCCTCCAAATCACTAAGCGCCGTGGCCAATGTATTGGACAGGTAGGACAGCTGCGCGTCCTGTTCAGTGTTTCTCTTATTTTCTAAAGTGGAAATAATTTCTTCCATAATTATATTGGAAATTTCGGCCGCACGCTGCGGGTTCACATGCGTGACCACAATTCTAACAGCCCCGTCTGGGGTTTCATCCAGCACAATACTTTTGGTATATTTTGCGACTATGCCCTGCCAAATGGCCTCTTGAGGGTCGGTGGAAGACTTTTGCCAACCGATGGCGCGCTTTATGAGGGACTTCCAAAGTGGATCAAGCGAGTTGGGATTGTATGTGTTAAAATAAGGGTCCGCCTGAAAATTCAATTTGGCATCAAGGCTTTCTATAAAAATCCTACCAGTGACCTGGTCTGTTGGCAAAATTGAAGCGGCACTCCCGCCCCCAAATCCAGCTAAGCTGGCCAGTGCGCCGAGCTCCCCGCCGAGCGAAATACCGCCAGACTTCGATTGGTCAATTTTGAAAATAGCCGTAGAGGTAAATTCCTTATCCGCATTCAGGGCGTAATAGCCACCCAAAAAGATACCCAAGGCACAGGCACCGGCAATGAATAATTTATAGGCCCACAGGGTTATAAACAATTCGCGTAGATCTATTTCATCGTCGGTATCTGAATTTGATACGTCTTGCATTGGAGTGTCCATCATTATTTCATTTGGCGTTAGCACGATTAAAATTCGTTAGCAAATAGAGTGAAAGCGTTCAGGTATTTTTGTTAAATCAAAAAAGACCACATGTTGAAGCGTAGTAATATCATGTTGAAGCGTAGTAATATAAGGCTAAACATTGTTCGCAACAATTGAAGTGTAATCGGAAAGCGACGTTCCGAGTATTTTTGCGAAGGGCTTGCGTAATAATGTCAACGGATGTAGTGCGTTTCGAAATGACACTAAACGGAAGAAAATGTTATTATGAATATGTTCTTTCCCAAGCCGTTTTATTTGTCCCTTTTAATAGCCTTAATTTTAAATTTGTCCGCTGTTAAATTATCAGCAAGCGAACTGCAAAAAGAGCAAAGTTTATCCTCTGCAAATGAGGTGACTTTGCAATTAAATTCAGGTGACAGCCCCAGTATTTGGCGTCGCGACGATAGCGGAGTTAAACTCCAAAAATTATTCACAGTCGAAGATCTTTATGCAAATTTATCTGCTACGGCAACCGACGGGGATATAATGTGGGATGGTTCCTACATTGAATATAAATCCCAGAATTGGTTGTTTGGGGTGGGCAAAAAAGGCCGACACTGGTCTCCGTCCCGTTACAATTCGCTCATTTTGTCTCAGAATGCTCGGCCTGTTCCATCGGTATATTTGCGCTACCGCACCGATTTTGCTTTAGACGTGCCGCTGTTGAAATACTTTGGTCCGATAGAGGCGGAGACCTTCAACGGGCAATTAGAGCAGGCCAGGGGTGTTCCCGGTGCAATGCTTTTTGGCGCACGTTTCAAATTTTCCCCAACTAGAGATCTGGATCTTGGGCTCTTCCGCACCGCGCAATGGGGGGGGGGAAATTTCAACAGCTCGCCTAATGGTTTCTTGAAAATGCTTTCCGGTGAAAACCATTCCGATGAATTCGACTACAACCAGCTCGGTGGTTTTAGTGCATCTTACACGCCTAGTTTTAGTGATCGCTCCTATCGTTTTTATTTACAAGGATATGGCGAAGATGAATCTGGAGGTCTGCCGTCCTGCTACTCGAAACTTTTTGGAATAGAAAAAGAGGCCCGTTTGCAAGGCCGGCCGCTCATTATCACGATCGAAGCGGCCGATACTACGGTGGACAGGACAGAAGGCGGATGGTGCGGGCCCAACACCGCGTATCGAAATGGGCACTACACGTCAGGCTATACACACCATGGGCGTGTTATGGGCCATTCCATCGACACTGAGAGCAAGGCATTAAGCCTGTACGTAAAGCATGAAGTGAGCGGGCTAAACATCGACCTTGCAGCCTCCAAAATCGATCTTAATAGAGATAACCTTCCGTCGCATCGGCTTTCCAGCACACGCAAGAAAGGGACAACAGCTGAAATATCAATCACGAAGCCTTTAGACCAAATAGTTTTAAATACCCGGCTTGCCTATCAAGACTTAGACTTGAAAAATGGTTTTGGGACAAAAGGTCTGTCGATATCATTTAGCCTATCAAGTAGTTTTTGAGAGGTTTTAACTGAATGAAGGCGCTCTTGAATTTCTCATGTCTAATTTGCAGCGGATCTACGGCGTGCCATCGCAACTTAAAGGACGCCAAAACCTCCCAGCCAATTAGAATTGCTTGCTGCCAAACCTGCGGCACAGTTCAGACCGCACAAATGCCAACTGCTGACGAATTGTCTGAATTTTACTCAATAGCCTATCGCAAAAAATACAAGAATATTTCGCAGCCCAAACCAAAGCACATCTATCGTGCTGGGAAAATGGCTGCCGAGCGACTTCAAAAGATGAAGCCCTTCGTGCAAACCGGATCATCACTCCTGGATGTTGGCGCCGGCGGAGGTGAGTTTACATATTTGGCAACGGCCAATGGGTTCAAAGCCAGCGGCATCGATCTAAACATTGGTTATCTCGAATTTGGACGTGATGCGTACCAAGTACCACTAGAAGTAAAAGATCTGTCTGCCATTTCACAGAAACAAAAATTTAACACTATCACCTTATTCCACGTTCTTGAGCACCTTGCTCAACCACGAAACGTTATTAAAAAAATGTATGAAACTTTAAATGATGGGGGTCATTTAGTGGTGGAGGTGCCGAGTCTTGAGAGTAAGAAAACCTCACCAACAAACCATTTTTTCGCGGCACATCTTGCCTATTATACATCTCTATCACTGACTGCGCTTTTGGAAGAGTACTTCGAAATTGAGTTTTTAGAGAACTCCAACATCCTGTTTGTCGTTGGACAAAAGTTACCGAAACCTGCCACCAAAAAATGGTCTAAAGCCAATGTTAAGTCGGTTGAACTTGGAAGCCAGAGGCTAAGAAATAAGACTTTTCCAGAATACTTAATGAATGGCGGGCTTTTAAGGGCTTTCAATTCCATCCCAAAATATTTTGACGAAAAACGGGGCTCGGACGGCCTTCAGGCAAAAGCTATTCTGGATAAAATTAATAACTCGTTTGAAATTTAAACACTCGGATTTCAACGTTTTTAGCAGCTGCCCAATGATAAGCGCGGACGCATGAGAGTCCAGTTTGGATGTCGGCGTCCACCCATTCGCGGGCGGAAGCGAATAAGGCCAGCCTTACACGCGGCGACGGTGGCAGGGATATTTAAGAACATCATGGCAATTTGCGCCTTGGTCTCCTTTTGCAGGGTTGAGCTACCCCCTCCGAATTTCGGACACTGACGTAAGCTACGATTTATTGTCTGCTGATTTTCGACGAGAAGGAGCATTATAAAGTTGGCGTCCCCTGAAGGATTCGAACCCTCGACCTGCCGATTAGAAGTCGGCTGCGCTATCCAGCTGAGCTAAGGAGACGCATTACTTTTAGCTGAAAATCACTTAGTAACAGTAGCTCATTAGGTTCCATACGGACTAGGGTTCGGGCAGGTAAGTGCATTTATAGGGACAACCGGCGAGACTTCCCTACCCTATTAATTCCTACTTCAGATATTTTTTATGCGCAAAATTTTGCGCAACTACTTGCAATTTTTAAGGCGTCCCAATTATAATAATAAGATAAGCGCAATACCAACAAGATAACCAAACATCTTAGCGCGAAGGGTGGATCCTGCGGAATGTAAACGGGCCACTAGCAGCAGTGTTTCTCAAGCAGATTATGACCGCCTTAAACCAAGCGGCTCAATTGGGGCGTTAGGAATCAACGACAGTTAGATAATAACGCCTCAGCGCGCCTGCTTTCATTAAATTTTTATAATTAATTTCAATAGTTTGAATAATTAGGAAAAACGTTCACTGCTGCACAGGCAGGTATAGTTAAAATACTCAAAGACAAAAAGTATGTGTTAGTGTGACTTTGTTTTGAACTTCCTCTGGAAAATATATTCTAAACCTGGTAAATTATTCGAGGGTCGGTAAGTGGGTTAAACGTTAATCTGGTCTCGGCCAATTAGTGTCACGATAATAGAAAGATGTGCCTGTTTACTGGGTAATAAAATTAAGCGACATGCCAATGTATAATGTACCTTTTGACTTTATGACTTTGAGTTTTGGTGTATCCGCTCTCACGAATTTTTTGATCATTGTTTGGTTTGTGCGCATCAAAACACAGAGCCTGAAACGCAATGATACTTCTGCCGTTCAAGCCTCACACCTAAATCCAACTGTTCGCCTTGGTGGGCTTGCGCTTGTTGTAGCTTTGATCGTGGCTGCAGCGTTGTCGTATAGCGAAGACAATTGGACCACATTCGTTCTATTGCTGGTCAGTGCAATGCCAGTGTTTGTTATCGGTTTAGCTGAAGATCTTGGTTACTTAGCAAGTCCACGCAGAAGGCTGCTTGCAGCAACAGTCTCAGGTGCAATGTTTATTGCACTAATGGGACAATGGGTGTTGCACACTGGCATGCCAGGGCTAGATAACGCACTTCTCTGGCCACCCTTTGCTGTGACATTTTCGTTGTTTCTTGGCGTTGGCATTAGTCATGCCTTCAACCTTATCGATGGCCTTAACGGGCTCGCAGGGTTCACAGCGCTCGCTGCCGCTCTGGCACTGGCAACAATTGCCGATCAATCAGGGCTCACAGAGCACCGCGACATCCTTCTCACAATTGCAGCTGCTGTTATAGGCTTTTTGATTTTCAACTTTCCATTTGGCAAAATCTTTTTGGGGGATGCTGGAGCTTACGTAATTGGCCACCTGCTGTTCTGGATGTCTGTATCCATTTCGTGGAATGCTCCAGATGTAAGTCCGTTTGCCCTGCTGCTGATTTTCTTCTGGCCAATAGCGGACACATTGCTCGCAATCACGCGGCGCTTGTCTCTTGGAAAACCCATCGCACAACCTGACAGGTTGCATTTTCACCAGCTTGTCATGCGCGGTGTAGAGATTGTATTTCTAGGCAGAAAGAAGCGACGGATCGCAAATCCGCTGGCAACACTATTCACGCTTCCCTTTGTTTTTGCTCCCATGATCACAGCCGTGATTTTTGCGCTTGATCGTGGAGCCGCAGCAATAGCCTATGGTCTTTTTGCAGTGGTCTTTATTGCGACTTACAAGACAGGCATGTGGATCGCTCCAAAACTGCGCCGCTCTGCCTGCCCAAAAACTGTGCGAACAGCGAACGGCGAACGGCGAACGGGCGCAGAATGAAAATTTGGAGCCGACGTAAAGAGCTCTTTAGCCCTACCAATTAACAGTAAAATCAACACATCCAGGTACGAAGCCCACCGCACATCCGAGCGCAATCCCACAGACTTCTGCGAACACATCGCCCACCTCGCCACTTCTGTTCTCAAAAGGCTGAGCGAGCTGGATAAAGATGCCGAACATAATCCCGTAGACCGCGTATTTCAAAAACTGATGAGGCTTGGCAAAACTCATCGGAATCACAAGCACAGCAAATGCAATCACGTGGTGTAATTTGTCTGTCGCAAGCGCGTCAGGCAGTTGCTAAGCTGATATCAAGGTAGCATGCCCAATCGGAGTCGCCAAAACGACTGTAACCCGCCTTGCCCAAAATGGGGTCATGAGATGCTCAATCAATCATCACCTGTTTCATATTCCTCGGGCTTTTCGCCAGTATCCACTGCAACATCCTTTTCGTCTTCATCAGGCGCTGCGCTGTGATCGTCATCTGCTAGGGCTTGCTCCATGGTTACCGTATTTACCGCGCAAGACGATCGCCCCCCTCAAATCGAGATCCGACGCAACGACTTATTCTTCGTCTCAGAGAAACCAACTTACGAGACAAATACACTCCTTGGATTTCTATCGACGAATCACGCCATTTTTGGTGCCAGTGCCAACTAGTTGTCGGATTTTCACATTCTTCCGAGGTGCGCATATTGCAAGCATTTCTGTTGAAAGTTTTGGCGTTGCCGTTAAAAGTTGGTATCATTTTTAAATAAATTCTGGAAAGTGAGTGCGTGACGCTTTAAGATGAAAACGCTACCTTGATAACACTAACATGTATGTTAAGATACAAGAAAGTCTGCAGGCTATAGTAAGGATACCGACATGCTGTTCAACGCATATGAATTTGGGCGTAAAATCAATAACACTTTTATCTTTGACGATACAAAAACAGAATTGATGGAGCGGGATGGCATCCAAAAAATTTCTGAAACTAGTGTGCCAAAGCTGTTGAAGAAGTTTCAACAGATTAACGCGAGCCGAAAAGCGCGAGGGCTTAGCCTCCTCGTTTTGGCGTTGCCACTAAGTGCCTGTAAGGGTAACAACTCAGCGAGTGATAGCGGGGGTGAACAGGCGCCGTTATTCGAGGCAATCACCGCTTCGGGCCGCGCCATCGACGGCTACCTATCCAGTTCAACCGTTTCATTTGGGGCGTTTTCATTGCCTGGAGCACCGAGTGCCCCGGAGCTGTTAACAAGCGATGCTGCCGGCGCGCAGGGTACATATACTCTAGAAATTACTGATCAAGATACCTTGAGCTTCATAGATGCTCAGGGTGGTCTGGGGTCTACTTCGGTTAAGGGCGGTGTCGACGTATCGACGGGTAAGAAATTTACCGGTGAGCTGAAGGCTCCAGAGGGCGCGCAGGTCATTACGCCCATTACGACATTAGTTGAAGCTGTTGTCGCTCAAGCAAAGGCGGCAGGCGGAGCCCTGGTATCTTCAGAAGTTGCCGCGCAACAAGTCGCTAAAGGCCTCGGCCTTTCTTCAACGACTGACCTGTTGAACACTGACTTTGTGGCGACAGGATCTTCTGGTATGGCAAAAGCTGCTGCAAAAATTGCGAGCGTTATTTCGGTTGTTACGGCATCCTCGGGCGAAAGCGCTTCCGCGGCGGTTATGAGCAACATAGCAGCCAAAGTTGCCAAGGCGGGTTCCGTAGGCGGCAAGGCGAAAGTCCTTGAAAATGCCGCCGAGCTTACAAATGTGTTAAACCAGGTGCGCGACGAATCGCCTGAAGCATTCGCGGCGGCGCCAGAGACCCTGGACTTCGCGAAGCTAAATGCAAGCATCGCGTCTGTTGTCGCAAAAACAAACACTCAAATTGAGGCAGCGACCTCACTGAAACAAATTGCGGTTCAACAGCAGGCCGTACAGGAAGACATCGTCGATAGTTTCACCATCGATTATGAGGATGCCGAAGCGCTTGCGACCTTTGACTTCGAGGTTTTTGAGGCTTCAACCGCTGCGGCGGACGCAAATTTCGAAGACTTCATCGCAGAGGCTGAAGCTGAAATGGAGACCTACATTGCCGAAAGCTCTGAGCTGTCGGGTATTGACTTTGACTTAGTCCTTGACGTGTCTGAAATTGACACCACCGTGGTTACTATCGACCTCGACCTTATCGATGCGGCAATCGAAGGGACCATTAAAGATGAGCTACTGACTGGTTTTGTCTTTGGCGATGTCGATGAAAGTGTTCTTGACGGTGTCGTCGAGGGCACAATCGATGCGGCGGCAATTGAAGACATCATCAACAACTTGCCTGAATATGATATCTTTCCAGATCCTGTTGATCCGACAGACCCTGTAGATCCGACAGACCCTGTAGATCCGACAGACCCTGTAGATCCGACAGACCCTGTAGATCCGACAGGCCCTGTAGATCCGACAGACCCTGTAGATCCGACAGATCCTGTAGATCCCGGTGACGTGGACACTGGTGATGAGGATACAGACACTCCAGAAATAGTCGTGCCTACCGCGACGACCTACAACTTAAACGCATCTGATAATATCCAGACCACAATTGACGCTGCCTCCGCTGGAGACATTATCGTCCTCGCGGCTGGTCGATACGACCAGAATATTACCGTGAATAAGGACATCGACATCCGTGGCGCGAACTACGGCGTCACAATTAGCGCCGATGGAAGCGATTTAGACGGCAAAGTTGATGAAATCTCAGAAGTCGCGTTCGACGTTGCCGACGCTGCGCGGACTGGCGGGACGAACGAAACATGGATTAATGGCACCGTGACTGTGGCGACTGATGGAGTGACGTTGGACGGCTTGCGGTTGCACGCCTACAATAAACCGCTAGGCTTTTCAGGCACCGATATCGACAATTTTACTCTGAAAAACAGCTACGTAACTGGCTTCGAGGGCTCGCAGTCTGTACGCTACGTCGACACCGACGGGACGGCCTCAACCGGCTGGACTATCCAGGGCAACCTCATCGGCGGTGTCGCGGGCGGCGTCGGCGGATCCTTGTACCTGACTGGCGTCTCATCCTCGACAGTTGAGGATAACGTCTTCTGGCGTCCAGGTGCTGCGCACATGTATCTAGAGAATGTCTCCTCATTGACAGTCGAAGACAACTTCTTCGTTCAAGGCCTCCACGCAGACGGTGCCAACAGCGACGGATTGCTAGACGATTTGGTCGCGACATCTTCGTGGGGCTACATCGGCTTCTCCGGAGGCAGCGGCTACGGTGACGTCGGTGGCTTTGGGTACGGCTTTGGGTACGGCTACGATGGGTCGATCACGACTACTAGTATGGGCTATGGATACGGTAGCGAGGGTGGCTACGGTCCGACAGGTTACATTCCATCAGGTTATGGCATCACCAACGCTGGAGGCGGCGGTACGAGCTACACCTATCACGGCCGCAACTACGTGGCTGAGGTAAAGGGTGACGCATCAAATGTGACCTTTACCGGGAACACCGCGAAGTACAACAGCGGCGGTATCCAGTTCTGGGATGAGGGTGACACTGATAACGTCTTCACCGATATTATAATCAGCGATAACACCTTCACCGATTTCCAAAACGCGGATCCAGACGGGTTGCTTGCGGATGTTACCAGCCGTCACAAGTCGGGCTTGATGGGCGGGGTGACCTTCTCTGTTGCCGACGGTTCGACGTCAAATGGACTGACAATTAGCGGTAACACTTTCACTGGCGCGATTGGAGAAATCTACAACAATAACGATATTGATTCGCTCGTCTTGGTTCAGGGTGAAGTTGACACGGTTTCTATCAAAGATAATACGTTGACTTGGACGGGCTCGTCTCTCGTGAGCGCGTCTGATCTTGCAGGGCTCACTGGCGGAAAAGTTTACACACAGGGTATTCACCTAGCAGGTGACGTTAATGGTGCTGGTACGCAGACGTATGGGATTGTTTTACAAAATAACACATTCGATACGACTGATATAGAAACAAGCTATGAATCGACTGCGATTTATTTGGACGGCGACGACCATTCTGCCTTGTCCCTTGGCACGTTGACCTCTGATGTTTACATTGTCGAGAATGATGCAGCAACCTACGAACTGGCTATTGCCAGCTCTGCGTTTGGAAATTATGCGACTAGCGGCGTCGACGAGTATAAAGCAGTTGCGATATCGACGTCATCCGTCTCCTTTGGCTCTGGCGACATCTCGTATTATCAGACCGATGTTGCATAGTGTGTTTGATTAAGATGAACAAACTCGGTCTACTAATGTTTGCCACGGTTTTCTCGCCGGCCCTTGGACTGGCGAGTGACTTTTCGTCGTATAAAAACGCCCTGCAAATTTTGGTGGAGCCTGAGCCCCGACCTAGCGTGGGGCTCGTTGCTAGTGGTTTTGGAGCGTCAGGCAATTCGTTTTTTGCAGCGGCGAGCTACACTGACCGTGATGAGCAAACTGATGGTAATGATGACGATGGCTCGATTATTGTTGGTGCTGGCTTCGGAGATCCGATTGATGCCGTCGGCGTGGAGGTTTCACTGGGTCTCACGAGTGTGAGCACCTCGCTCTGGGGCGATGGTAAATTTGCCGACGAAGGCAATGTGAATTTGAAAATCCATAAACAATATAGACCTATCGGCACCTTCCCAGTGGTATCCGTATCCGTGGGTGTGAGCAATCTCACTGGTTGGGGTGGTACACTCGACAACCCTGCCAATACCTACCTTGCCGCATCGGGAATTTCATCTCTTGGTGGCCTTGGGCAATACGGCGTTATGTATAACCTGGGTTACGGGAGCGCTGTGTCTGACGGAGAGACCAGTGGCGATTTGTTTGGCGGTATTGGTGTTGCGCGAGGCGATTTTAGTGCATCCGGTAGCTTCATCGGAGATCAGATTAACTTATCGGCGAATTGGTTCCCGAGTTTTTTCAATGGAGCTGTTTTCTCATACTCAAGGTCTGACATAACCAACACATCAGGGCTTTCGCGTAACATATTTTCCGTTGGCTATTCGTTTTAGGGCACAAAGTTATGTCACATAAAATTCATCAGTTTTTTGCATTCGCAGCATTCACGATAAGTTTTGGTTCCACAGCGTTCGCTGGACAGATTTCTGTAATCAATCCCTCCGCGGGTACAGAGGTTACGGGTGTAGTCACAATTACACCCAACGCACCTGCCGCGGCAACTTCAGTTACCAATCCTCAGGGTCAGACCTCAAATTTATCAACTAATTTTGGAACTAGCGGGTATTTATCGCCTAGAATGGCGCGGATTGTAGATCAGTTAATGCAAACTGACTTAGGCAGGTTTAGCGTAAATGAACAGGAAGAGTTGATAGAATTGATCACCGGCTTAATGTCTAGTGAGCGTCTGAGCGCTGAGACACGCGATGTCTTGGGATATCAGATCCAAAGGCTCCAGGCTTTGCGCTAGCTTTCGCGTACTAATTTCAGCCCTACTTTACTCGCTATTGACTAGGTTTTTTGCGTCTCGTTTTACGCGAGATTTTGGCCCCAAAAGCTCTAGGAGTACCCACACCCGCTTCTCTGGGTCAATCGCCTCCACTGTGCCCACGAACTCTAACCCTCCCCCTGACCTTCCGGCGGATGATCTCTGGGCTCGTTTTGAAGTACCTGAATGGAGAACGTTTTGTCCAACGGAGAGGCTACGAGATCGACCCGCACGGCTCAAGCTCCTTTTGTTTGACAGCGCCTCTGACACCGTTGAATTTGCGCCGCACATTACGTTAACGAATGCTGACTTTCGCTTCATCAGCAGCGAGCAATTGCAAGAAGTTGGACTTGACCCGGGTCCAATCCTGGTTGAACCAAAAGCAAAAAACACTGCAGCTGCAATCCTTACCGCTAACATTTCTGAACGTTCAACATATGAAGAGGCTGTCTTACTTGTAGCCCCCTCGGATCAGCTAATTCCTGATAAAGCTGATTTCCATCGACCCATCTCGGCCAGATTACCTCAGGTTCGTAATTATGTCAGTGATTTCATAGGCGCCCTTCCTTGTGGCCTCGAACCATAGTTTTAGTAACCGTACAGGGCCAAAAAAATCGTTATAAAAGCCGAACAAGCAGTCTAAATGGAAACCAAAAAGCATCTTACGGTGCATTCAATTTTATTATGCCGGCGCTAATATCTACGCTATTGCGCCAATGACTCGGTAGGGCGGCACGACGCAATGATTTAAGGCTCTGTACCTCACGAGAAATTAAACCAGTTTGGGTTGTCGCACCCACCTTTGTGTACTTCCCAAAGTGATACTCAACACCTAAACTAAAATCTGTGTTGCCCGAGGAAAGATTGCTGACAGCGCCGAAAAATACTGCAGCTGAACCTATCTCGCGTTCAATTTGTGCCCCAATCACGATTGCGTCACCATCAACACCGACCTCTGCAAGCATGTCAGCACTCTGAAAAAAATCAAACCAGCGCGTCCCAAAGCGCGCTTTAAAATCGCCCGCGTCACTTGAAACAGAATATAAACGTTCCAAGTGATCGGCGCTTGACAGCTTAGTTCTGGTCCACGACACGTTTACTCTGTTGCCCGTTCGGGTGGCTGTGGTTTGATCTAATTGTGTGTGGCCTGTAACCTTTCGCCAAGACGCTCCCAAAGATAGTCGAGCAGTCTGAGAACTGAACTCTACCCCCAAGTGATAAGAGAGCTGGTGTGTTAAAGATCGAGTATATTTCGTGCTGGAATGTTTAGGAGCAACAGAAACGTGAATTTCACCAGCCTGCTCACGTACCAATTGCAGTCCGAGATCGCTCGTTTTAGACATATAAAAAAGTGCTGAGCTGTCTTGATATTTTAGAGCGTCGCTTACACCGCTTCGTGGCAGGCGAAACTGATACCTAGTAAGACCATCAACGGCTGGTCGCCAAATGATCGCTTCCCCAGTGCCGACTTCTTTAGGAAGAGACGTATTCCCCAAAAAAAGTTTTGCTGACGGCATATCTGCATACACAGTGCTCGCCATCAGAGTACCCGCGCAGACAATCCAAATTCTAGCGAACATTGTTGATGGCAAGGACTGATGTCGCAATATTTCCCAAGACGCGCGAGACGAGATCCGTCAATCCTAACACAGTCAACCGATCTGTCTTGGGTGGAACAACGATCACCGCGCCTGGGGGAATGATGCTATCCTCATCAGCAGATGTGCTTTCGCCGTTGGGCAAGAGAATATATGCGCGTTTGAGATCTGCCATTCTGCTGGAACCACCGGCTGCTGCGAGATATGCACTCAGGCGTTTGTCTGCGGAATAGCTTGCAACAGTATCTTTTTGCACAGAGCCAATGACTGAAACGTGCGATGGACGCTTTGGTATAGTTAGAGTGTCGCCTCCCTGCAGGTATACGGGCTCAGAGACATCAGAGAGTGCCACATTCACTGAGAGACGACCCGTAACGTCTTGTGAGCGCAATTGCCCTGCATATTTCAACACAGCCGTGACCTGCTCAACTTCGTGATAATCTCTTCCGGCTTCGGTCGTTTGTTCGTCATTATCGGTCCTCCGTTTCCTAAACATAGCGC
>ENA-OQVM01003995-OQVM01003995.1-marine-metagenome-genome-assembly--contig:-NODE-3995-length-15397-cov-3.038903_pt1 | contig 15397 bp, 15 predicted proteins | sample MGYA00237776_ERZ505498 | MGnify/ENA primary metagenome ERZ505498 (study PRJEB26159, sample SAMN06265151) | marine metagenome | isolation source: Helgoland LTER site | place: Germany:Helgoland, sampling... | reverse complement strand
CATTGAAGAGCACAATATACGGGCTTATCCTGTTCATGAAGTCCGCCATCGAACTATTCAAAGCTGTGTTGCAGAAGCACTTGAAAAGTTGTCTGATGTCGATTTGATTTACATCACCTTTGATGTAGATAGTCTCGATTGTGACTTGATTTCTAGAGGAACTGGAACACCTGTTTCAAAAGGCTTTGACCCAGAAGAAATCGTCGCTTTAATCAAAGGGTTTATTGCTTCAGAAAAAGTGAGCTGTCTCGAAGTATGCGAGATCAACCCACTGCTAGATGAAAAGGGCAATAAAATGGCCGAAACTGCCTTTGATATTATTGACGCTCTCTTTTAGTCTAGTTCAACTTGAGCGACTTCTTTTAAATAATTAAAGTGGTTCTTGCTGTTTTGATTGGCTGTTTTGCTTTTCTTTTTCGCTAGCTTTTTGATTTTACTTAAAAGTCCTTGAATATCTGCTCTGATGGCTGGGTTAAGTTCGTCTTCATTTAATAAAGATTTAAGTTGCGTAGCAAAATGGATTTGTAAACTTTTTTGCGAAAGATCTATGTTTTTTGGGGCTATCATCAAGTCTGCATACAGATGATTAAGAAGTTCTGAAGCTTCCATACCCTGCCCGATAAGAGTGATATTTGCAGATAAAATGCGGTTTAAACGTTTTACACTGAGTAATCGATTCAAGGCAGAGCGTTGTAAGTTTTGTAAGCTAATTAATCCCCCTTCTCCTTTAATTTCAGAGATGATACGGTTGTCCATTAACCAGTTTTGAGTCTGCCATAGATTTGACTTTAAAAAGTCGAGAGCTGCCAGTTGTTTTGCGCGTTCGACATTTTGATAGGTTACCGTGTTAGTTTGATTTGTATTGTGTTTGGTTTGATAGACTCCGCCTATCATGCTGTGCACATGATAGATATAGCGTCTGTATACCCCCACCATTTCTCCGTATAATTCTTCTAAATCATCATAGGTGTCATTAGGGGATAGGGTCCAATCCATTAGGTTTTTAGCGACGATTTTCAAATTATTTAATCCATAGGTACTTGCTTTAATGGGATCATCACCAATGTTTTCTGTTTGTGAATTAGGGTCATTTCCTCTTCCACCAAACATATACATTGGATCGAGGGATTTTGCATCTACCATAGCTTTTAGTTGGCTTTGTTCCACCTTTGGCGAAAGCCCATAATAGCGATAACCCCATTCAATGGCATAATCATCGTAAGGTCCTAGTTGACGTACAAACCGAATGTTTTCATCGCCCGGTTGTGCGATATAATTATAGCGTGCATAGTCCATAATGGTAGTGGCAATTCCATATTTTTGGGTGAAATCCCCAGAGCGTAAAGAGTCGACCGCATAAGCACTGCTGGCCTTCATATTATGAGGTAAACCTAAGGCATGCCCTACTTCATGTGAAATTACCCGGCGCATCATTTCACCGATTTCTTCTTCAGGAGTGTTAAGGGAGCGGGCTTTTGGGTTTGCCGCTCCTGTTTCTAGTAAGTAGCGATTGCGGTAAGAACGCAAGTGGTTGTGGTACCAGATAATATCACTTTCAAGAATCTCTCCAGTTCGTGGGTCAGAGACGCTGGGTCCTGTAGCATTTCGTGTTGTCGATGCAACATACCGCACTGTGGAATAACGAACATCTTCTGGGCTAAAGTCTGGGTCTTCTTCTTTTGATGGGGGATCTTTTGCCAAGATAGCATTTTTAAAACCCGCTTTTTTAAAAGCACTGTTCCAGTCTTCAATTCCTAGTTTAAAATACTTTCTCCACTTAAGGGGAGTGGCAGGGTCTAGATAATATACAATGGGTTTAATGGGCTCTACTAATTCCCCCTTGAGGTAGGCTTCTTTGTCTTTGGGTTCAAGTCTCCATCGGCGTACAATGCTGTATTCGTCAGATTTTAAAGCATCAGAGCTGTAGTCAATCTTAGATAAGCTAAACCAGCCTACACGATCATCCTCATAGCGAACGGGCATAGGGTCTTCTGGTAAAACGATAAAAGAATGATTGATTTGAAAGCTAAAGGTATTCGTACGATTAGCCCGTGGGGGTTTGTTTACTTTAAACGTCAGGGTGTGCCTAATCTCAGTGTTTTTTGGGAAACTATTGGCGCTGTCAATACTGCTGCGTTTTTTATCTACTCCGCCAAATTTATAGCGATCTTTATCACCTTTTCTGATGACATTAAAACCGGGAGAATCTGCCATAAAATGATTTGACACATCAATCAAATAGCGATCTGTTTCTTTATTTTTAATGTCAAAAGCCGCTAAGATAGGAGCAAAGTTGTTTTCTTTTACGCTAATGGCAATGGGGTCTTCTTCCGCGCTAGCGATATTGTTATAACTTATTTGCTTGAGGAGTATTTTCTTTCCTTTTTTCACAAAGCGAATGACCTGTTGTGCGGTTTTTGACCCTGCATTGAGGTAGGCAGAATAGTTAGCGGGTAACTGTGCAAAGCGCGTTACCACAAGTAATTCTTTTTCAAGAAGATCTTGAGATAATTCAAAATACAACTTGTTTTCTTCGTCGAGATAAGTTGTAATGAGCCCTTTTTTAGCGACCATTTCTTTGGTCAAAGAGTCTAAGGGTTTTAGTGCATCTGTTTTTTTCTTTTTTTGCGCTTGCAGCGAAAAAAAGACTAATAAGACTACGAGGAAAGGAAGTAACTTCTTCATATATTTTTTTGTGATAAATCTACAAAAGTTTTTGTCAGTTTGAGAATGAATTTGATTACTGAATTGAAAAAAATCATTGACTTTTAGCCTTTTCATTTTCTTCTTTTTTGATTTGTACATCTATTTTTTTGTGCCCTTTTAGGTAATGATTACCTTACCTGCCCTAAACACTATTGAAATGAATTTCGAGTACACAGAGAAATCCCTAGCATTGCAAAAACGGGTGAATGATTTTATAGTAGAACATATCTACCCACATGAAGAAGAGATACAAGCTTACCACCTTGATCACAATAATTTATGGCTAGATTTCCCTAAATTAGAAGAATGGAAAGCTGCGGCTAAACGCGAAGGCTTATGGAATTTGTTTCTCCCTACTGATTATGGGGACTTGAGTGCTGGATTAACGAATCTTGAGTATGCACCTTTAGCTGAGCTAATGGGACGTTCTAAAATCGCTTCTGAAGTATTCAATTGTTCTGCTCCTGATACAGGAAATATGGAAGTATTTGCAAAATACGGAACTCCAGAACAGCAAGCAGAATGGCTCAACCCATTAATGAACGGCGAAATACGTTCTGCTTTTTTAATGACTGAACCCGCCGTAGCATCTTCTGATGCGACCAATATAGAAACCTCGATTGTTAGAGAAGGGGAGGAGTATGTAATCAATGGTCGTAAATGGTGGTCTTCGGGCGCTATGCGACCTAATTGCAAGGTGTTTATCGTGATGGGGAAAACAGACCCTACTGCACATCGACATGCCCAGCAAAGTATGATTATTGTTCCGCGGGATACGCCTGGCGTAGAAATTGTTCGCCCATTACGCGTCTTTGGTTCGATAGATTCTCCAGAGGGACATGCAGAAATAAAATTGACCAATGTTCGTGTGCCGGTAACAAATATGTTACTAGGCGAGGGGCGTGGTTTTGAAATTGCCCAAGGGCGTTTAGGTCCTGGACGTATTCATCACTGTATGCGATTAATCGGTGCGGCACAACGCTCTCTTGAAATGATGTGTGAACGCGTGGCAGAGCGCGAGGCTTTCGGCCGAAAAATAAAAGACTTTAGTAGTATAAGACAAGACATTGCAAAGTCTGCTGCAGAGATTGAGCAGGCGAGACTATTGACTTTAGCCTGTGCAGATAAGATTGATAAATTTGGCGCTGCAGGCGCAAAAAATCTAATTGCAATGATCAAAATTGCAGTTCCTGATATGACGACAAAAGTGGTCGATCGAGCCATTCAAGCACATGGTGGAATGGGGGTTTGTCAGGATACTCCACTGGCAGAGTTCTGGATTTATGGGCGTACCATTAGAATTGCCGATGGACCAGACGAAGTGCATATGTATCAACTGGGAAGAAACTTGGTCAAGGAGGTGTTGACTTCTTCTTAAGCTTAAAGATAAATTTGATTGAGCCCTTACTGGATTATTCTTGTAAGGGTTTTTTATTTAATGCCATTAAAACAGCGATAGCCCCGCCGCAATAACTCAGGGTCATAAGTAGGCCAGAAATCATGACGATATAAGCTAAAGAAGCGTATCCTAACCAAAGAAAATAAATCCCGCCAAAGGTTACAATGATGGAGCAAAAGGGCTCGATCATGAAGAATTTTTTCCAGAAAAGAGGCAGTTCTGTTCCCCAAACCAAAACGCCTAAAAAGGCGAATATAAATCCAATGGAAAGAATATGCGAGTGTAGGATGGTGAGCATCTCGCGCTCTCCTTTTTTAAACTTAAGTACAGCAGCATCTTTAACCTCTTCATTGCCGTTGTAATTCTCTACCATACCCTTAGGTGAAGTACTGTCTGTTTGAGCAACAAATAACAAACCAGTAAAATAGCCTATAGATAAAACGATGAGGAAGGAAAATATAAAAGACTTAAATGGTTTTGAGAAGTTGCGAAGTAAAAAGAAGGGTTCCATTACAATCCTACCGCAGCTATTCCACGATTCTTTAAAGAAGAGAAAACATGATTAACGGAGGCCGTCATCGATTGAACTGAGATGGTAGCACCAGAAATTGCACTGATGTTATTCCCAAACACGAATGCATCATTTGATTGCTTCTTTACAAACTGTGAAAGCCAACGTTTACTGGCGATTTCCCCACCGTAATCTTCACGATAAATGAGCACAGTAGCTTTTTTAATGGTGAAGCTAGGGTCGAATAAGATTAAATACTCAAAAGTATCTGTTTTACTAGGAGCAGTCCCTAAAAAGGCATAGCCTAGAAGCTCGTTATTTACTTTAATTTCGTTCATCTGTTGTCCTACAAGAAATGGACTAGAAGGAATTGTGATCGTCGATTCAGTAAGTTCAAACTCTTCTACAGAAAAGATTGCTTTGACTTCTTTTGCAACCTTCTTTTGGATTCTTTTAGCCAGTGCATTATTATTAAATGTTGCCCCTGAGCTTAGGAGAAAAAAGGATGAAATTAAAAAGAGGATTGAGCTTGTTCTCGACATATTCAAATTCTATGGCACAAATATATTTTACAAATTTTAAACCTCCAAGTTTATTTAGATTAATTTTAAATAAATTAAAACCAAACGCCTACACCAACATTAAATTGGCCATATTGGCTGTCTGCTAGACCGGAAGCTTTTGATTGATAATCCACTTTAAACACAGTACCTATTGACATATGGTAGCTCAAGCCAGTGGTCCACTCTTGTCTATCATAAGCAAGGTTTTTAGTAAGGTTCCCAGCGACAGCTTTATGGGTGTTATATGCTTCATAAAGTACAAAGGCATCTAGGCGTTGTTTGTTTGTGATAGGAAGAATATTGTAGGCAGCTTCTACATAATATCCTTCTAGTTGACTTCCTAAGTCGCGTTCTGTGAATGTATTATAGGCTTCGGTATCGCTTAAGTTAGCATGTACATATTGTCCTCTTGCAGAAAATTTCATCCATTTATAGCGCGCGTCTAGTCCGATCATCGAGACCCCTATATCACTCCCTAGAACATCATTTACAGCGTCATCTGCTTGCGTTCTTCCGTGATATCCTGATAATCCAATACGAAGGTTTGGAATCCCATAGTAATCTAATTTAGCAGACAGGTTAAACTGATCTACCATAGATTCTGCGCCTTTTTGACGTCCCCCACGAAGGCCGTTGCTCCCTTTTAATTTTCCAGCTTCGCCGTCATGAGAAATAAAACCATTAAATAGGTAAGCTTGGTAACGCAAGGCAAGTCCGTCTAATCTTCCTGACACTCCAATCCCTATTTCTCTCCAAGTGGTTGGAACGATTTTATTGTCCATGCTGGGACGCTCTACCCCGTTAAAGGTGGTAGGTTCATGAAATTCATTGACGATTCCCATTGGGACAAGCATTAAACCTGCTCTAATATTGACAGCATTTGCAATAGAATAGTTGACAAAGGCTTGTTCAATATAGACTTCTTTAACGTGTTCGTATTCTATCTCTGTTACAAACTGCACTCTATCGTCAAACTTATATCCAAACAGCATAACCAAGCGTTGCACATCTAATTCTCCGTTTAAGTTGTTAGGTTGATTGTAAAGAACCTCTCCATAACCACCAATAGTAACCCCTTGAGGGATGCCACTTAAATTACTAAGGATTCTTTGGTACCCATTAATTTGAAGGCTTTGTGCTAAAGAATCTGCAGCAGTAGTGTTTTGATTTAAAATAGTTTGTTGTGCCTCCAGCTTAGCAAAATTTAACAGTGAAAAGACAAGGATGATGTAAAGATTTTTCATTTATACTTATTTAGACTTATTTTAAATAACGTCCCAAATATAAATTCTAAAAGTTAAACTGCAAAGCTTATTTAGAATTATTTTAAATAAAATCAATCTATTTTTCCTTTCATTAAAAGCAATACCTTTTTTGAGTATAGAATGGACTTAAAAAGGCGGTAATAATCATTAGAAATTAGAAAGGAGTAGAGATCCTTTTTTGGATAAAAATAGCTGTTCTTTTATGTTGTAAATAGATTGCTATAAAGTCAATTAGAGTTTCTTATCCCATGATCATCCCCGCCATGGTCGCCGACATCAAGGAGACTAGAGTTCCTCCTAATACAGCCTTTAATCCTAATTCTGATAAGTTCTTATATTGAGAAGGGGCAAGGATGCCTATCCCACCTATTTGTATTCCGATAGAAGAAAAATTGGCAAAGCCACATAGGATAAAGGTGGACATCACGATTGACTTTTCATACATCAAGTGCATGCAGCTCCCCACATTTTTCAAATCGGCTAGTTGTACATAAGCGACAAATTCGCTTGCGGCTAGTTTAATTCCTAATAGTTGGCCGACAAGAGTCATGTCCTCTTTGGCTACGCCTATTAACCACATTAATGGTGCAAAAAGATAACCTAAGAGGAATTCAATAGTCAATTTACTATAAGGAGTGTTCGCTGCGATAATATCATTTAAACCAACCATATCTCCCAAACTGCTTAAACCATCGTTGACTAAGGCGAGTAAGGCGACAAAGACTAACAGCATTGCACCAACATTTACGGCAAGTTTTAAGCCCTGGGTTGTTCCATTTGTAATGGCGGTTAGAATGTTACTGCCAAAGTCTTGTTTTTCGATTTTAGTTCCACTAAGATGTTCTACCACTCCAACTGGTGGAACAAGAATACGAGAAAATACTACCGCACCAGGTGCAGCCATAACAGAAGCGGCAATAAGGTGTTTTGTAATGATGATGCGTTGCACGGGATCATCTCCGCCCAGAAAGCCCACATAGGCCGCGAGTACACTACCCGCCACTGTGGCCATTCCACCCAGCATAACAAGGTAGATTTCTGAGCGTTGCATTTTATCTAAATAAGCTTTGATCAATAAGGGAGCTTCGGTTTGTCCTAAAAAGATGTTTCCTGTTAAGGAAAGACTTTCTGCCCCGCTAATATCAACCAGTTTGTGAAGGGCTAAAGCTAAAAAGCCCACGATCTTTTGAATTACCCCTAAATAATACAAGACTGAAGTAAGAGCAGAGAAGAATAAAATCACCGGCAGCACTTGAAAAGCGAAAATATAGGCGGTTTTTGTCAAGTCAACAATCTCACCAAAAAGGAAGCTGCTTCCCGCAAGGGTGTATTCAATTACTTTAATGAAAAAGCCCCCTAATTGTTCAAATAAAGCTTGAATAAAAGGAACTTTCAGGATACAGATTCCAATAAATAATTGTGTGGCTAAAGCCAAAATAACTGTTTTCCATGGGATGTTTTTACGGTTACTACTTGCTCCAAAAGCAATGATCAAGAGCACAATAATTCCCATGCAACCTTTAAGGATAGAAGCGAGGGTTATTCCATTTGAGGGGATAAATTCCATGTGGTATTTTTCAGTTTAATAATATAGACATAAAACGACAAGATACAATCTTGCTTTTTTTTGCAGAAGAGAAAAAGTAATTTGAAATAATTCAGTTTTTTTTAATGAGATTTTCTTTTGTTAGTGAAGAGTAAATTAAACCCATAGACTTGGTGTAAAAAAGCTGCCATAAAAGTGAGTACAATAGATTTTTGAGCAATTACCTGTAGCATAAGATCTTCTTCGCTGTAGATTATTCCAGGGCCAATCTGTGGTCCAAAAAATATAATCCTTAAGTAAACAAAAAGCACGAAACAAAAAGCAACATATCCTAGAACATAGCCGTTACTAAGAACGCTTGAATGATAAATTGTAAGACCGTGAAGGATACAAAGAAAAAAGAGGGTTAGAAAAGCATTGTTTGCAAAAAACACATGCGCCTCAAAATGAAGATCATGTGGTACAAATCCAACCCCAGCGTAAAAGAATCCTGCAAGTAATCCCAGTGGCATAGTGATTCTAGAGTAGAAGATTGATTTGCTAGTATCTTTTATAAGCGGAAATACTTTTTTAAAGTGAAAGTAAAAGAGCATTAATGTCCCCCCGATCAAAATCAAACTCCCATTGAATAGTAGCATTGATGGGGTGTTGTCTTCTTGAATAATCGCTGGATTGGTCTCGTCTGTATTTGTTTTTAAGCTTCCTAAATCACTTAGAAAGTTATGCGTAAACGAATAGTAGTCAGATTGATAATTAATCAGTTCTTTATGAGAACCTGGATAAATTAATGCTGCTATAACACAACAAATAAAAAAGATTGTGATTGATATAATGGGTAGTTGGACTAAATATAGTTTTGCTTTCTTCATAAATAAAATTTAGTGTAGTAAGACATTTAAGTAATGACTTGTTTAAATGAGAAACGATTAAAAGCCTAAACAGTTTTCTCCCACATCTCTCTTAGATAGACTAGAGTAGTTTTTTGATCGCTTTGACATAGCTCAATTTTAATCCTAATCAATATAGTCAAACAGTTAATCCTTTTCTAATTTTTGCAGTTTTTGTTATCGTGATAAAGTGTAGTTGTAAATTTTATTTTGCAGAGAAACTGGCTCTAAAGCACTAGATCCAATAGCTAGCAGTAGAGATGCAGTAGCGATATATTGATTATAATTTGTGTTATTCAAAAATATAATCAATAAATTTATACATATTAAGCCCAAATAAACTAATAGCGGAAAATATTTTTGACCATAAATCAAATGTCTAAAAAGGAAATCATACAGATTGTTGTCTTGTTTATTGCCGCATTACTCGTTTTTAACCTTTTAAAAAAATAAAATGAGGCTATTAATATTCTTATTACTCATTCCGAATTTTTTGATTGCACAAAATATAAACGAGGAAATTGCTGCCTTAAAAGATTCGATTATACTTTATAAAAACAGTAATCCAGATAAATCTATTTTTTATGGTTTTGAAGTAATATCGATGGCTGATTTTAATAATCCTACTAAAGACCTTATATCTGTTCATAATCATATTGGGGAAATTTTATTCAATAGAAACTTAGATGCAGAAGCCCTCCGTTTTTATAATCAATCCCTAAAATTGTTTGAAGCTATCCCGAAAAATAAGCGGAAAGAAAAGAATATAAAATTTCCTCCATGGATACTTCTTAATATAGGGAATGTCTATTTCAAGAACAATAATTTTGCAAAAGCAAACCCAGGTAAATATTGACTTTTCTTATAAGTTAACTTTCTCTAACACTTCTTTACTTTATTTTGGGATAAAAGCTGGCGGAAATTCCTATCGTTCAGACCCTGAAGGTCTGAATAGTTATACTGCGTTTGATCCATTAAAGAAAGCACTGAGTCGTTTCAACCCCAACATTGGAATTGGTACGTACTTTAAGAGCGAAACCTTTTGGATTTCTGCCTCCATGCCTCGTTTGTTTGAACCAAAAAGAGATGATGATGTCCTCGTGATGGCTAGAGATCGTACCCATCTTTATTTAGGAGCTGGAGCAAGTTTTCCTGTCAATGAAAAACTCGAGCTTCTTCCCACGCTTATTTATCGAAAAGGGAAAGGCATTGATGCGGTAAGCGATATCGGTATAAAAGCCGCTTATATGAATAAATTTGAGGGCGGTTTTGCTTATCGCACTAATTCTATATGGTCCATTCAAGCTTCTTTTCATGTGAATAATTCGCTAAGTATTGGATATGCTTATGATACTTATTTAGAAAATCAGTTATCTGGACTAAATTTAAAAGCACATGAGCTAGTTGTTCGATTTAAACTAGGGGATGCTTCTCCTGCTGAACAACAAGAGGTAGAAAGTGTTGATGAATAATCAGCAATTCATATTTTAAAAGGTCTTATAAATTAAAATTTTATCAGAATTAATTCAAAACTTCGAAGTTTAATCAAGTCTATCAAAAACATCAACAATCACGAAGTAAAGATGATCCTGATCTTTCAGTATATCACGGCTTTGGGTTAACAAAAAATAACTTAGAAGCACCTATCGTTATACATAAAGTAAAAATGAATGGGGAAGATGTTGAATTCCTCAAGGGTTATATGTCCATCGTTTCATCTTCTTATGACAAATCCAATAAGTAACATTCCTTTATCTTACTTTTTTGCTCTTACAAAGCATCTTGAATTCGCAATTTATGCAAAGCATAGAAAAGCCAAATAGTACAAAGGTTTACAGTGAATTTTTATTGATGCCTATCCTGCGAAATGCGCTCAGACAAAAGACCTTTTCGTTATATACTATTTTAGAGAAATACATCTAAAAAGAAAAACCTTATAATAGAAACTAGCCCCCGAATAATAGCATAAAACTTTTGTCGGGAGGCTATCCGCACAATAAAATCAGCCAAAGGTTATATCTTTGACCTATGAATACAACTACAAAAAGACTAATTGCGCTTTGCCGCCGATTAGACAAAGAGGCAGAACATTTCGATATCTTAATTGATATCCTGAATTCAGACAAAAGCAAAGAGGATATTATAAAAGAGGTAAAAAAGGAGTTAGTGCGTGGTCAACTTAACCGGAATTTAGTTGTTACTCAGGAAATTGCTACCTTAACTAAGGGTGGTGTACTGTTAGATGCAGTCGGCTCAAAGGCTTTAGCTTATTTGACTGAGGTTTTAAAAGAAACTTCAAAAGTAAGCGACTAGGTAGGCTGCATTTTCATCACAATAAATGGATCTGTAAATGACTGTTACGATTTAAAGGATTAGTTTCCGAATGCAAATAAACACGAGTATTAAAAGAGTGTAGCCAATAAAGAAGGGAATGACGTAACTTTGTAACTCAAAGACCAGCATCAGTGCCATCAGTAATAACTGAAAACCAAGCCCATACATAGAAATGAGCGTCATAAACCACTTTGGAAAGGGTTTACTATACCTTGCGTTTCTATCCATGTAATAAATGCACTTATCAAAGCAGATATACAAAATATTGTAAATAGTATAAAACAACTTTACGGTGGCTTGACTTTCACCTGCGAAAGCCTTTGGTGTGGAGTTTTCAAAAATACGACTGGTTGAATCTCCTTGTACTGAATTGCGTAAAATTACATAATAGTAATTGTAAAGCGTCCCTTGAAGTTGAATCCCAAAAAAAGCGATTAGCATATAGATTATGGAAATCTCAGTAATGTACCAAAAGCTCAATAAAAAACAAAAGTTGAGCAATAGATCAGCTATTGAATCATAGTAGCGTCCAACATAGGAAGGTGTCTTTTTTAGACGCGCTAATTCCCCATCAGCCGCATCTAAAACAGATTTTAAGAGTAAAAAAAAAGCGGCGGCAATCATATATCCGTTTAACAAGAATCCAACCGCAATAAATCCTGTTATTACAAAAAGAGTCGTTATATGAATTGCAGTTAAAGGGGTAAACTGTAGCTTACTAGCAATCCAATGCCCTGGTGTACGACCATAGTCAGATAAATCTAAAAATTGATATTCTTTTGGTAGTTTGCCCATTTACAATAATAAAGTGCAGTGATATTATTGTTTAAAAATACATCGAATTTTATGTAATTGGACTTATGTTCTAAAAAAAGAATTTATTCGACTTTGTTAAGCCAATACTATACCAATCATTGCTAAAATAAAATAAATGGCTATGGTTTTGGCTCCTTCATAATTTTTGGCGACCCGCTGTCCAAATAAAAGGACCAACAACGCAAGCGATCCAACAATAAGTCCAAGAAAACCGATATGACTATTATTATTCAAGATAAAATCGACAATGCCAACAAGGCACAACACTCCTGAAATTATTTCTAAAATTGTAACGGAAATCAATGCTACTGAAATTAATGGTGGTGGGAAAAAGGCTTTAAACAGATTCTTCAAAAAAGCTAGGTTACCTTTGTAGTCAATGATCTTGTCCAACCCACTTTGAAGAAACACAATTAAAAAGAAGGCTAATACGAAAAGAAAGGTAACGTTTTGTGGTATCATAGTCTCAAATTTACGAATTATAATTATCATAAGACGCTTAACAAATGCCCCCTATTTATACTAATTCATATATTTCATTAGATCAATCATGCACATTTATTGATTCAGGGTTCCAACCTTTACGCAGTTCTTCGGCCATGAACTTCATAAAGACCTTGGCTTCTTTCTTGCGTTGTTTTAAATCGGAAATACGATTTAGCCCGGCTTTATAACTTTTGAGCTTACCGTTATAATAAATTGAAACGTACCAGCCCGAGTCAGACATGGTCAATTTTGGCTTGTTGTATTTGACTTTCATTTTTAAAGATTAAAAATGCTCGCAAGCTTGTCAATTATACTGTTCTTACACTGTTTGGCTTTAATGGAATTCAAACCCCTGAAAAACAGGGGCTTAAGCCTCCTTAGCGGAGAAAGAGGGATTACTTCGTGATCCCAAAAGGGGAGAGTACACAACCATAAAAACCCACAAGCCGCTTTGCGGCTTTGCTTTCTTGTTTTTATTCACAAGTCAAAACAAGTTTTGCTATTTCCAAAAACAAAAACCCCACAACTTGCGTTATGGGTTTTCTTTTGCGGAGAAAGAGGCTCCATTACTATCTTCCGTTAGTTTCCGGTATTAATATCCAATAAGCTGATATTCTGAATCTTAAAGATTAGAGTGTACACTATTATCCGCATTTAGCGGGTAAACTTGTGCAATAGTTTAGGCAACGATCCAGGCAACTGGTAGTTGTAAGTCTAATTTTTAAACCATAGTCAAGATGAAGTTAAAATTAAAAAATCCAAACCAAACAAAACCCAGTTTAATCCTTTGCTACGTAACACTAGGAGGTGGAGAACGCTTTGTTTATTCAACAGGCGAAAAGATAGATCCTTATTTATGGGATGCTCGCGTTCAACAACCCAAAAAGACAAAAGCTCAAAAGGATCAAGAAACAGTCAATGGGATCAATCTTCAGTTGAACAGATACCTTGAGACTTATGCGCAGCTAAAGGTACGATATCAACTTTCAGATGAAGCGCTTACAAAACAAAAACTAAAAGCGGAGTTCGATCAACGTTTTAAAAATATTAGATCAACTTTAGACTCTTGGGATCACTATACATCTTTCTGTGATCTTAACGATAAGTCAGGAAAATGGCAGCCTTCCACTTGTCAACGTTACCGAGTTCTAAAGAACCTTTTATTGGAGTTTGAAGAAATTTATGGAACCCTTTCTCTAGAAAAGATAAGCAACACCTGGTACGCTAATTTTAAGCATTTTTGTGAGCAGAATAAGAGACATCAAGTAAATACCTTCGGCAGGAATCTAGGGTTGCTTAAAACCTTTCTGGGCTATTGTTTAGAAGAAGGGTATACCAAGAATGATCAGTTCAAAAAGTTTGTTGTAAAGCGAGAAGTAACGTATCAAGAAGTTTTTGATATGGAGGAAGTGAAACATTTATACGGATTCAATTTATCCGAAAACAAGCGTCTTGAGCGTGTTAGGGATGTTTTTGTATTGGGATGCTTGACGGGTATGCGCTACAGTGATTATAAACGGATCCAAAGAGAAAATGTGATTAATGACGTCATAAGGATAAGGGAGGTTAAGGATAAATCTAAAACCCTAGAAATTCCACTTTCAGGTTGGGCCAAAGCGATCTTAGAGAAATACAACTACTGTCTACCTTTGATTTCAGAACAAAAATTCAGAGAATACATCAAACAGATTGCAGAACTCGCAGGGTTTACAGCGCCCACCATTAAATCTACTAGGGTAGGTAATACCGTTGAAGAGAAAAGTGTAAGAAGATGCGACCTGATCAGCACCCATACAGCTAGAAGAACCTTTATTACCATCATGAAGAATAAGGGAGTTCCGGACAAGGTTATTATGGATATTACGGGGCATAAGTCCTTGTCTTCTTTCCATAGGTATTATAGACCCAATAATGAAGATGTTTTCAACTTTATGCATTCCGTATGGGGGTAGGGTTTATTAACAGCTTTTTTGGATAACTGTTATAGCGTCAAGTTGTTAAATGATCTACAATTTTAAATATTTGAAATGTAGAAAACAAATAACTTGAAAAGTATGCAAGCAAATTATCAGCTTAAAGAAGAGACATTAAAGGATAGTATGAGAGGTTTGGCAAGAAGTATTAATCATATTGTAGAGAATCTAAAAGATGTAAATGAAAAAATTGATCGTTTAGAGGCAAGTCAAAATATCATAGTTGATAAACTCTCAAAAAAACCAGAGTACCTAAGTGTTGGAGAAGTTGCATTAATTGAAGGTGTATGCGAGAAAACCATTCGTAATCGGATTAAAGAGGGGGCCATCCCTGCGACTAAAAATGAAGGAGAACGTTCCTACAAAATCTCTGCATTGCAGTATTATGAAACTCGGACAGAAGTCAAGTCTAAAAACAGCTCCAGAAACGTTAGCTAATTATATGATGACTTGTTTAAATGTATTTCAAGAATGACAACCCTGTTCAATTGATGAGCAGGTTTTTTTTAATAAAGTTTTAAGGGCCTATAAAGAATTTGAACATGACATGTTTTACTGGATAAGATGTTAGCGAATACAAGTCATTGAAAATACGGATAGTTTTAAATTCTCTTCTAAAGTTGTTTTTGATTGTATGGTGTATTTGAATTTTAATTTGCAGAGAAACTGGCTCTAAAGTGCTAAATCAAATAGCTGGCAGTAGAGATGCAGTAGTGATATATTCATCATGATTTGTGTTACTCTATAATATTATTAATAAATTTAAGTATTAAAAACTATTGATATTAGTTTGTTAAACTGACGATAAACTCAAATAAATTAATAGTTAAAAACATTTTTGACCATAAATCAAATGTCTAAAAAGGAAATCATACAGATTGTTGTCTTGTTTATTGCCGCATTACTCGTTT
>ENA-OQVM01003982-OQVM01003982.1-marine-metagenome-genome-assembly--contig:-NODE-3982-length-15423-cov-5.369412_pt1 | contig 15423 bp, 9 predicted proteins | sample MGYA00237776_ERZ505498 | MGnify/ENA primary metagenome ERZ505498 (study PRJEB26159, sample SAMN06265151) | marine metagenome | isolation source: Helgoland LTER site | place: Germany:Helgoland, sampling... | reverse complement strand
AAAAAATAATGCCTATATCCTAAAAAGACATATTTATTTTTTAAATAAAAAATTAAAATTTGGTCGAAATGCGAATTGGCATTTACGACTTTTTCCATCAAATACTACCATTTGTGAAAAAAAACAATACGATCAACACTTTATATCTAGACTTGAAGTTAAAAAAATTAAAGGTGCTCTTGATGATAAAAATATTAGTAATTTAACAAATTGGATAAATAATCATAATAAATGGAGCTCATTATCAGCAGCAGAAAAAGAGATTAAATCAAAAAAATTAATAAAGCCAAATCTTTTTGGTAACGATATAGAGAGAACAAAATTTTTTAAAAATATCATTCTATCACTACCAATTGGTTTTAAAGGCTTTATCCTTTTTTTTATTAAATATTTCCTATTATTAGGTTTTCTTGATGGTAAAGCTGGTTTTATATATTGTTTTTTAAATTCATTTTGGTTTCACACTTTAATTGATGCAAAAAAAATTGAATCAAACAATGATATGAATAATTACAGCAAATATATTAAAAAAATTTAATATGAAAAGTCTACACTATAAATTACCTGGTAAATTTAGTACTAACGATGGTTCTATAGACTTTTATTTGAGAATAAGAAACTTAATTGATAAAAAAAAGGTTATACTTGATTTAGGTGCTGGAAGAGGTGATTGGTATCTAGATAATAATAATCGAATAGCTAAACAAATTCAATTTTTAAAAAATGATGTTAAAAAATTTTATGCTGCTGATATAGATTCTTTAGTTTTAAAAAATAAGGCATCCAGCAAAAACTTGATTATTAAGAACGGTAAAATTCCATTAAAAGATAAGTCAATTGATATAATTATATGTGATTGGGTTTTAGAACACGTTGAAAACCCGGATTTATTTTACAAAGAAGTTAATAGAATTTTAAAAAAAGGTGGAACTTTTTGTGCTAGGACACCTCATAAATTTAACTATGCGTCAATAATTTCAAACTTTCTAGAAGGATGGAAATTAAAAGATTGGCTATTGAATAAAAGTCAACCAGGAAGAAAAAAATATTTTAAATCATTTTATAAAATGAATACAATAACAAAAATTAATAGAATTTTTTTTAATTTTAAAAGTAATAATTTTATTGCTATTCCTGATCCCGCCTATAGCTTTAATATAAAGATTATTTATTATATTTTTAAATTTATTCACTTTGTAACCCCAAGATTTTTTTCTGGAATTATAATAATTTTTCTTAAAAAAAATTATTGATAGATTTTATTTATTTTATGAAAATACTTATTTTAATTGGACCTTTTGCATCACTCTCTAGTGAAAGTTATGGAGGAGTGGAAAAATTTTGGCTTACAATGGGTAAGAAATTTAATGAATTAGGTCACAAAATTACCTTTATTTCAAAAAAAATTAACGGAGACTCAAAAGATAAAATTATAGATAAAATTTTATTCAAACGTATTAATGGTTTTTTATCAACTGAAAGTAAATTTTCTAGATTTGTTTTAGATTTTTTATATACAATAAAAGCAGCTTTAGTTTTACCAAATGAAATTGATATTATCGTAACAAACACTTTTTGGTCTCCCATAATTCTCCCATTCATTGTTAACAAAAAAACTAAAATTTACGTTGATGTTGCAAGAATGCCCAAAGGGCAAATCTTCCTATATAAATATGTTGCAAGATTAAGAGTTAATACAAATATTGTTAAAAAAAATATAATTAAAGAGGTTTCCTCAAAACTTGCTAAAAAAATTAAAGTAATACCCCCATCTCTTCCCTTTATATCTCCTCGTAATATTAATCTTAAAAACAAAAAACCACTTATTGTTTATTTAGGCAGGATACATGAGGAAAAAGGTATAGAGCTTTTTATTAATTCATTGAAAAAAATTAATTTAAAAAAATGGAAAGTTAAAATTATTGGACCATGGAAAATAAATGATGGAGGTAGTGGACTAAGTTATTTAAATTATTTAACTAACCAAATTACAAACAAGTCAATTACTATTGAAAACCCAATATCAGTAAAAAAAATATTTGAACTTTATAAACAAACCACAATTTTTGTTTATCCTTCATTAGCTAAAAATGAAACTTTTGGATTGTCTGTTGCTGAATTTATGAGCTATGGTGCTGTACCAATAGTTTCTAATCTTGATTGTTTTAAAGATTATATTACTCATAATTATAATGGAATGATTTTTAATCATGAAAAGCACAATTCAAATTTATTATTATCAAATTATTTAGAAAAACTTATTAAAAATAATAAATTTCGTTTAAAATTATCAAAAAAGGCATTTAATATAAATAAGACTCATTCAGTTAATAAAATAGCACAAACTTTATTATCTGATTTTAAAAATTTAATTAAATGAATAAAATAGTTAATCAAATTGTTATACTCAATGGTGGAAAAGGGAGTAGAGTTAAATCTATTGCTAGTGGCAAACCTAAATGTTTAATAGATATTAATAATAAACCCTTTTTATATAGACAATTAAAGTTAATTAAAAAAAATAATGTTAAAAATGTAGTTATTTGTTGTGGTTTTAAATCTGAGATAATCATCAATGAAATTAAAAAAAAATATATTAAAGATTTAAAACTTAACATTAAGATTTCTACTGAAAAAAAACCTTTAGGAACTGGTGGCGCAATATTAAATGCATATAAATATTTAGAAGACAATTTTTTTATAATTTACGGTGACTCCTGGTTAAAGGTAAATTTTAATAAGGTTGCAAAAAAATTTATTGATTCAAAAAAAAATGGACTAATGACATTAATAAAAAGTTCACTAGTTAAAAATCACAACCCAAATGTAAAGGTTGAAAAAAATACTATAATTGCTTATAAAAAAAATAGTATAATTAAAGATTTTAAATTTATAGACTATGGATTAATAATTTTAAAAAAAAATGTCTTGTTAAGTTTTAAGAAAAAATTAAAAACTAATAAATTTGATTTGAATAGAATAATAAAAAGTTTGATTACAAATTATAATTTAAGTAATTATAAAGTTGATAATCAATTTTATACAATTGGTACACCACAAGATATTAAAGCTATTAAGAAAATTTTTAAATAAATAATATTAATGAATTTTACAAAACTATATATTGATAATGTAACAAAATCTTTAGCTAAACTCGATAAAAAAAAAGTATTAGAAATAATTAATATTCTTAAAAATTTAAGAAAACTTAATGGTAGATTATTTATTATAGGTGTAGGCGGAAGTGCCGGTAATGCCTCACATGCAGTCAATGACTTTAGAAAATTATGTAATATTGACACTTATACACCTGTGGATAATGTTTCAGAAATCACATCCAAAACCAACGATGAGGGTTTTGATACTATATTTGATACTTACTTAAAATTATCTAAATTTAATAAAAATGACGCTTTGATGGTTTTTTCCGTAGGTGGCGGCAATTTTAAAAAAAAAGTATCAGTTAATTTAATTAAAGCTATTAAATTTGCAAATTTAAAAAAAGGTAAAGTCATCTCTATAGTTGGTCGAAAAGATGGTTATGCTTATAAAAATTCAAATGTTAAAATATTTATTGATGTTGAAGAAAAAAAATTAGTGACACCCTTAGCAGAAACTTTTCAAGTTCTTTTATGGCACTTACTCGTTTCTCACCCTGATTTACAAAAAAACAAGACTAAGTGGTAAAATTAAAAAAAGCTATTTTCTTTGATAGAGATGGTATTTTAATTTATGCACCTGTTGTTAAAGGTAAACCAAAGTCAATTAATAGTATTAAACAATTAAAGTTTTGCTCTGGTATTAACAAAATTTGTAAATATTATAGAAAAAATTATTATTTAATTATGGTTACAAATCAACCGGATTTTTCAAGAAAAATTAACACAAAAAAAAATATAAATGAAATTAAAAATTATATTAAAAAAAAATTAGGTCTACATAGTGTTTATGTTTGTTATTCTGATAATGATAAAGATCCAAATAGAAAACCGAATCCGGGAATGCTGCTTAAAGCAAAAAAAAAATATCAAATTAATCTTAAAAAATCATTTATGATAGGTGATAGATGGCGTGATATTGGAGCAGGCAAAAAAGTTAATTGTTCTACAATATTTATGGATAGAAAATATGATGAAAAATTGATATATAAACCTAATTATATAATTAATAAGTTATCAAATATTTATCCAATAATAAAATTAAATGAAAAAAAATAAAATCAAAATATTTGCAGATGGTGCTGATTATAAAAGTATTATTGATTTTAATAAAAAAAGTTTTGTTAAAGGTTTAACTACAAATCCATCTTTGATGAAAAAATCTGGTGTTTCTGATTATTGTAATTTTGCAAAAAAAGTATTAAAAAATGTGAAAATAAAGCCTATTTCATTTGAGGTATTTGCTGATGATATTAACGGAATGTATCGTCAGGCAAAAATAATTTCTACTTGGGGTAAAAATGTTTATGTTAAAATCCCTGTGACAAATTCAAAGGGCGTTGGTTGTTATGATTTAATAAAAAAATTATCTAATGAAAAAGTTAAATTAAACATAACTGCAATATTTACATATGACCAAGCAAAAAAAGTTATTAGCTCACTAAATAAAAACACCAAGTCAATTATTTCTATTTTTGCGGGGAGAATTGCAGATACGGGTAGAAACCCTGATTTATTAATAAGTCGATCTTTAAAATTTATTAAATTAAAGAAAAATAACAACTGTGAAATTTTATGGGCAAGTACAAGGGAAGTTTATAGTATAATTCATGCACAAAAACTTGGTTGCCATATAATTACTGTTCCAAATAATATTTTATCAAAAATTAATTTAATTGGAAAAAATTTGAACCAATATTCAATTGAAACTATAAAAGATTTTTATAAAGATGCATTATCTGCTGGATTTAAAATTTAATGATAGTTACTCGCTCACCCCTAAGAATTTCTTTAGGTGGTGGGGGTACCGATCTTCCCTCATACTATAAACAATATGGTGGCTTTTTAATAGCTGCAACTATCAATAAACATATTTATATTTCTTTAGCAGAAACATTTAATGATAAATTTCTAATTAAATATTCTTCATTTGAAGAAACCAAAACAATAAAGACACTCAAACATCCTTTGTTTAGAGAAATTCTCAAAAAATTTAAGATCAAAACCCCACTTATTATAACTAGCCATGCTGATATTCCTGCTGGTACAGGAATGGGGTCGTCAGGAGCATTTGCTGTAACTTTAATAAATGCCCTTTCTATTTATACAAAGAAAAATTTTTCTAAAAGACAAATTGCTGAAATGGCATGTGATATTGAGATTAATACGTTGAAGGAACCTATTGGAAAACAGGATCAGTATACTGCTAGCTATGGAGGTATTAATTCATATGAATATAAAAAAAATGGTAAAGTAATTGTTAAAAAAATTAAAATATCTGACTTAAGAACCAATACGCTTAAAAAAAAGTTAGCTATTTTTTTTACTGGATATTCAAGAAGTTCTTATGAAATTTTAAAAAAACAAAATGATAAGACGATAAATTTAGATAAAAAAATGTTAGAAAATTTACATATGGTTAAAAGTTTTGGTTATGAGAGTAAAAACATTATTGAAGAGGGTAATTTAGATGATCTAGGAAAATTAATGCACGAACATTGGATCTTTAAAAAAAAGAGGTCATTAAATATGACTAATAATAAAATCAATCAATACTATAACTTCGCACTAAAAAATGGTGCTTTAGGTGGTAAATTGATTGGTGCAGGCGGTGGAGGATTTTTAATGTTTTATTGTGAAGATGTTAATTTCTTAGAGAAAAAACTCAAAAAATTCAATATTAAAAAATTAGATTTTGAATTTAGTGGAATTGGAGCAGAAATTATTTCAAGTAACAAGACCCAATCATGAATACCGATACCACTCTTTAATCTATTTTTATAAATAAAAAACGCTTATAGAAATAACAAAATATCTGCGATTATCTTAACGTACAATCAAGAAATCCATATAGACAGATGTATAAAATCTCTTAAAAATTTTGTAAAAGAAATAATACAAGTTTTAAATGCAGATTTGAATTTTTTCTCACTATTTATTTTAGAATTTTCAGAAGACATGCCATTTTTTTACGGATTATTTTCAATTATGTTTGCAATTTTTTTGGGCGTAGGTGCTGCTCTTATTAGACGTATTTTTTCTAATTTCAAAAAAAAGATGTTGCTAAAAAAGTCTTAGTTTAAAAAACTGATGAAAAAACTTATATTTATAATATTTTTGAGTTTTCAAACTCTACTAGTAGCTGAGGATCATGTTAAAAATACAACTATTAAGCAATATGATTATTGGTCATTAAAATGTGAAGTAGTTAATGACGATCAAAACTGCCAAGTACTACAAACCATAAAAACTAATGAAACAAACTTCCAATTTACTATAATTTATCAGAAATTTTTAAATGAAAAAAATATAGAAAAAGAAATCATTCAATTTATTACACCCTTAGGTGTTAATTTAGATATAAAACCCGCCATTCTTTTTGATGAAAATCCGCAAATAAATCTTAAATGGACGAAATGTGAACCATTTGGTTGTATGGCTGTTTTAACAAATAATAGTGAAATTAAAGAAATAGTTAAAGTTTTTAATGATGTTAAAAAAGGCCTTACAAAATCAAAAGAAATGCAGCTTGGTATACAAGGATTTAATACAGAACCATTAGTAGTTAAATTTTTGCTAAAAGGCTTCGTTAAAGCAAGTTCTTTGCTTGTAGGTGTTAAAAACGAAGATATATAATAAATAAGTTCTAATAAAAAGTTAGCCACAATATCTAGTGTTAAGTAAGTTTCATTCCCATATTTTGATGTATTCGGAGTAGCTGTTTAGGGTGTTTCAGGTACATACTGCAGGTTGAAAATTAAAAATAAAAGCTTTGTTTATGCGGGTGAATCACTATTTAATGAGCATTCTCATAAATAAATTTTTAAGCAAAAAAATAGATCATGTTAAAAAATTGATAAAAAAAATTATTACATATATTTTAATATCTTTCATTATATTAGGTCATTCTGCAATGGCTGCAGCACCAAAATCTGGTGATATTCTTCAGCAACAAGAGAATTTAAATCAAAAAAATAAGCTTCCTCAAAAAATTCCTAAGTCTCTTTTAGAGGAGAAAGTAATAGAAAAACCAAAAACGAGCAACGATCTAAAAATCTTTATTAATAAATTTAATTTTGAGGGTCAATTTAATTTAGTAACCAAAGAAGAGTTGGAAGTATTAACCAAAAAATACACTAATAAAGAATTAAGTTTTGATGAAATTCAGTCTGTTATTAACATAATTAATAATTTCTTTTACAAAAAAGGTCTTTTAATTTCTAGAGCAATACTTCCAAAACAAGAAGTTAAAGATGGAGTGATATTAATAATAATCAATGAAGGAAAGCTTGATAGTAAAAAACCTTATAAAATAAAAGCAGATAATTTAAGACTAAGAGAGGCTTATATTGAAGATTATTTAAACCATGCTCTTGGAAAAAAAGTTACTCAACAAACATTAGAGAGAGCAATTTTAAATTTAAGAGATAATCCGGGATTATCAGTTATGGCCAGCCTTGAACCAGGTGATGAAACTGGAACATCAAGAGTGGTTATTGATGTTACTGAGGGTGAGTATTTTACATCATCTTCATCAATAGATAATTATGGTAGCAGATATACAGGAGAAAATAGAGCAACCCTTCTTGGCAGTATAAATAATCTTAGTGGTTTTGGAGATCAACTTTTAGTTTCTGCCACAAAGTCAAATGAAAGCTTCAAACAAAAAAGAGTTGATTATAATTTCCCAATAGGTGCCAGTGGATTAAGAGGAGAAACATTCTTAAGTGAGCTTGATTTTAGAATCGGAAAAGAGCTAGAATCTACAAAAACTTTAGGAGATGCCAAAAATTATGGTTTTAATATCAATTACCCAATTTATAGAACTGTTCCTAGAACGTTTTCAATAAGCACTGGCTACGAAAAAAAAGAACTTTATAACGAAGTAAATAGAGCAGCCACTAGTGACAAGGAAATTGAAAACCTTAAACTAAACTTTACTTTAGAAAATATTGATAGCTTTTATGGTGGTGGCTATACACAAATTAAGCCAGGAATTGTCTTTGGGGATCTAGATTTATCAAAAGTATCAAGTAGTCTAAGTAGTGATAATACTGGAGCTAGAACGAACGGCTCTTTTACCAAGTCAACATTACAAATTGTACGAATTCAAAGGCTAACTAATAAAATAACTCTTAATTTTAATGGAAATATTCAAAAATCTAATAAAAACCTAGATAGCTCTGAAAAGCTTATATTAGGCGGTCCATCTGGGGTAAGGGCTTACCCTTCAGGCGAGGGATCTGGTGATGAGGGCTATAAATACAACCTAGACTTGAAACGTTCACTTGGGAATTATGGATTGTTCCAAAATATGACTGGATCAATATTTTATGATTATGGTGAAATAGACCAATATCATGACACTACAAATTTATCTGTTAATCAAAATAATTATTCTATTTCAGGTTATGGAATTGGATTTGAGAGCAATATAGATGAGCGTTTTTCATTTAAAGCATCTTACGCAAAAACACTTGGAGGAAACCCAGGTGAAGTAAGTAAAAAAGATTCAGATGGTAAAGCAGATAACTCAAGGTTTTTATTCAATATTAGTATGAAATTTTAATGATTAGAAAATTATTATTAACAACTGTCATAATTTTATTTAGTAGTTTTAACTACTTTACATCTGCTTATGCAGATGCTGTAAGCAGTACTGCTCTACCAACAGATCCTGTTGTAGCAAGTGGTAGTGCAACCTTTAATCAAAATGCAAATCAACTAACAATAAATCAAAGTAGTAATCAATTAATAACTAATTGGTCATCATTTAATATTGGAAGAAATGCAGGTGTTGAGTTTGTACAACCAAGTGCAAGTTCATCAGCACTAAACCACGTCAACAGTTCTGACCCAAGTCATATTTATGGAACATTACAGTCTAATGGACAGGTTATTTTAATAAATCCTAATGGAGTTATCTTTAACGGAAGTTCACGTGTAGATGTTGGATCAATTATAGCAAGTTCACTTGCGATACAGGATGCAGATTTTTTAAACAATAATTATGTATTTGAAAAAGATGGTGTTGCAGGAAATATAACAAATAATGGTACTATTAATGCGTTTGCTGGTGGTGCTGTTGCATTAATTTCTAATAAAGTTTCAAACAATGGAACTATTAGTGCAGATCAAGGAAGTGTTGCGTTACTTTCAGGTGATAAAGTTACCTTAACTCTAAATGGTAATAGTTTAGTCTCTTATGACATTGATCAAGGTACTTTAGATTCATTTATTGAAAACAATAATGCAATTAAAGTTGGTTCAGGACAGGTTATTTTATCTGCAAAAGCATTAGAGCAAATAAGAAGTTCTGTTGTAAACAATTCTGGAACTATTGAAGCTAAAGGACTTGTAAGTTCTGGTGGTAAAATATTTTTAGAAGGTGATGAAATCACTGTTTCAAACACTGCTAAATTAGATGCTTCTGGTAAAACGGGGGGTGGTAAAATTTTAGTTGGTGGTAGCTGGCAAAATTCAGACACAAGTATTAGACAAGCGATTAAGACAACAGTTGAAAGTGGTGCCATACTTGATGCCTCTGCAAATGAAACAGGTAATGGTGGAGAGATTGTTGCTTGGTCTGATATTAAAAATTCACAATCTTCAACTAAAGCTTACGGTACCTTTTTAGCAAAAGGAGGAGCAAGTTCTGGTGATGGTGGTCGAATTGAAACATCGGGTTATTTATTAGATGTTGATAATATCCAAGTTGATGCAAGTTCAACAAATGGTGATGCTGGATTATGGCTATTAGACCCGTATAATATAACAATTGGAACTAGTGAAAGTGGTACTTCTTATGCAAATTCTTTCACTGCAAGTGCAACATCTAACATATTAGCTTCAGATATCTCATCAGCATTAGTTAATAATAATGTCAGTATTTCAACAGGAACTGATGACTCAGATAGTAGTGCTGGAGTTATAACAGTAAGCAACGCTATCTCAAAAGCATCGGGAGCTGAAAAAACTTTAACATTAGATGGAAACAGGAATATTGTATTAAATGCTAATATTAGTGGAGCATCAGGCTCACCCTTAAATGTAATAATTAGCACTGGCAGTGGAGCTCTTACAGGAGCTTCTAATTTAGTTCTTGAGGGTGGTGATTTAAGTATTGAAGCAGGTGGTGATGGAACTTATTCAGGTGTATTTTCAGGAGCTGGAAATCTAACAAAAACAGGTGATGGTACTCAAACTTTATCAGGAACTAATACTTATACAGGAACGACTTCAGTTGATAATGGTGTTTTAGCCATCTCTAATGCTGCAGGCTTAGGAGCAACAGATGGTGCCACAACAGTTGCGAATGCTGCAGCTTTAAATATCTTAGGTGGAATTAATGTTGCAGAAGCAATAACAATTTCAGGATCTGGTGTTAGCAATAATGGTGTAATTAGATCAACATCTGGAAACAACACATTATCAGGTCAAATTACAATATCTGCTCATGCACAAATACAATCTGATGCAAATACTTTAACTTTAAACGTTGCATCGAGTAGTTCAATTACAGCTTCTAATAAAAACATCACTTTTGATGGTGCTGGTAACATTACAGTTGCAGATCCTATTGCAACAGGATCTGGAACACTAACTAAAACTGGATCTGGAACCTTAACATTATCAGCAGCTAATACTTATACAGGAGCAACTACTATATCTGCTGGTGTAGCCGCAATAAGCAATAATACTTCTTTCGGTACAACTGATGCTGCAACAACAATAGCATCTGGGGCTGCTTTAAATGTTTCAGGTGGAGTTACTGTAGCAGAAGCAATTACAATTAATGGAACTGGCGTATCTTCAAATGGCGCAATTAGATCAACTTCAGGAGACAATACTTTTTCAGGATTAGTCACTTTAGGAGCACATAGTGAAATCCAGTCTGATGCAAATACATTAACCTTAAATGTTTCATCAGGCAATGCAATTACTGGAACTTATAACTTAACATTTGATGGCTCTGGAGATACGACTGTAAATGATCCTATTGCAACAGGCTCTGGTACCTTAACTAAAGCTGGATCTGGAACATTACTTTTAGAAGGTACAAACACTTATACTGGAACCACAACAGTGTCTGCTGGTACACTTACAGTTTCTGGAACTTTAGCGAATACTGCATTAACTGTGAGTAGTGGAGCAACTTATGATGTTGATGCAACAGATACAATTTTATCAATAGCAGGTGCTGGTACAATTAATTTAGCAGACGCTGCCTTAACAGCTGGTGATGGTAATGACCAAACTTTTTCAGGAACTTTTGTAGGAGATGAAAAGTTTACCAAAGCGGGTGCTGGTACTTTAACTTTATCTGGAAATAGTAGTAGTTTTACCGGAATTATAGCAATTAGTGCTGGTGATATATCAATTTCTAACGATAATAACCTTGGAAATCCAGATACTATTGATGCGGATAGACTTACATTTAGTGGGGGTGATTTAGTCGTTACTGGAAATGTAACCTTAAATGCTAATAGAGGAATTACCTTATCTAATGCCGCAACCTTTACAGTACCTTCAGACACCACATTAACAATTTCAGGAATTATTACTAGCTCAGGAACTTTAAATAAAGCGGGAGCAGGTACCTTAACATTAGGTGGGATTAATACTTATTCAGGAACAACTAATGTTGATGCTGGAATAGTTAGAGTTGCAAATGCATATGGTCTTGGAGCAACAGGTAATGGAACTGTTGTTGATGATGGTGCAGCATTAGAATTTTTTAATAATTCTGGAAATACTATACAGTTTAGAGCTGAACCTATAACAATTAATGGTACAGGTATTAGTAATGGTGGAGCAATTAGAAGTATTCAAGGAAATAATAAATTTTTAGGAACAATAACTATAGGTGCAGACACAAGAATTAACTCTGATACAGAAAGTAATCTTTTTGAAATAGCATCATCTGGAAATATTACAGGTACTGGCCTTGATATAATTTTTGGCGGTGCTGGTGATATTAAAGTTGATGATCCAATAAATACTGGATCAGGTGGTAAAGTTACCAAAGATGGATCTGGAGAGTTAGAAATAAGTGCAGCTAGTAATTACACAGGTTTAGTAACAGTTTCAGCTGGGACATTAACAGCAGCTAACAATACGGCACTTGGAACAATTGCAGGTGGAGTAACGGTTGCAAGTGGAGCTATATTAAACCTTAGAGAAGGTATTACAGTTGGTAACGAAGCCTTAGCATTAGTGGGTAGTACACTTACCAATGAAACAAGTGCTTCTTGGACTGCTGGCTATGGGGGAGGCAACACAAATACTTATCAGGGTGTAATTACTTTAACTGGCAATAGTACAATTAATTCTGACTATGGAACCTTAACAATAAACTCAGGTGGAAGTATAACTTCAGCAAGTAATCATAATATTACTGTAGGTGGAAGTGGAGCAATAAATATTGATGATCCAATTTCAATTGGAGCAGGTTCAATTACAAAAGTTGGTGGTGGTGTAGTTCAGTTACAACAAAATAATACATATAGTGGGGGGACTGTTTTAACAGGTGGAACTCTTGCACCAGATGAAATAGGTGCTATTGGAAGTAATATTACATTTAATGGTGGAGCAATTAGACATTACAGTACTAACACTGCAGAACTTTACGCAAAATATAATCAACCAGTAAATGGAAAGTCTTGGAGAATTGATCCGGGCGGATTTACAGTAAATTATTCTAGTTCTGAAGTATTTAATGATGTTGGTAGTGGAGGAACTAATGGTTTTGAAGTTACTGGCTCTGGAACATTGGTAATGGATGAGGCGGCAGCTTCAGGTACCTATAGTGGAACTACTGTTGTATCTGGAGGAACACTTCAATTAACAACTCAAGATAACAATATAGCTTCTGGACAAAATGTAACTGTAACTGGTGGTACTTTTAATATTAATGGAAGAAGTCCTACATATGGAACATTAACTGTTACGGGTGGAACTGTTTCAGGTTCAGGAACAATTTCAGCTACTGCATATCATGTAAACCCAGGTTCAGGTGGTACAGCAACTATCAGCTCAATTATTACCAATAATGGTAATGCAGCAGTAGTTACTAAATCTGGAAATGGTTTGGGTGTAGTAACTAATACGAGTAATAGCTTTACAGGTGGAGTACTTTTAACAGGTGGAATTTATGCTCCAGGTTCAGTTGCAGCACTAGGAGATCCAAATGACGGAGGTAATTCTGGAACAATTACTTTCCAGGGAGGTGCAATTAGACATTGGAGTGCAACTCAATCAGATACAAATAATCTTTATGATAGATATGTAGTTCCTCTTAATACTTACTCTTGGAAAATAGACACTTATACTCATAACATTAATTATCAATCAGGTGATAATTTTACTAACGCTGGTGGTCATACAGTTGGATTTGTAAAACTTGGAAGTGGAATTTTAACATTTGATGAAGCGGAAAGCTATTCAGGCTTAACTAAAATTGAGGGTGGTACTTTACTATTAGGCGCTAACAATATGCTTCCTTCAGGCGGTGTTACAGTATCATCTTGTTTAACAACAGCTTGTTATACCTCAGGAAGTTTAACAGCAGCTAAATTAGACATCGCTAGTTATGATGATTCTGTTGGAGCAGTTATACTTACACATGGATCTATTGTTGGAGCAGGTGGTGGAGTTTTAACAGGAACGAGTTACACATTTAATCCTGCGCTAGCAGATCACACAGTTACAGCATCAGCAATTTTAGCTGGAAGTGTTACTTTAACTAAATCAGGTGCAGGAACTGCAAACATGAGTGGAAATAATACTTACTCAGGTGCAACTTCAGTTACAGGTGGTGGATTATTAATTAGTCATGCAAATGCTTTAGGTGCAACGTCAGCTGGAACAACAGTTTCTAACAATGCAGTTTTAAAACTTTCTGGTGGAATATCTTTTGCTGCTGAACCTTTAATTTTAAATGGTGATGGTACGATCAGTACTACTACTACAATTAATGAATTCACAGGAGCTTCTACAACAACAACTTCAGGAGAAAGTGGTGCTTTAAATAATGCAAGTGGGGATAATACTTACACAGGTGCAATTACAATGGCATCAAGTAGTAGAATTGAATCTGTTGATGGTACAACATTAACTATAAATGTAGCATCTGGAAATGCAATTGTTGGAGTTCACACTTTAACATTAGGTGGAGAGGGAAATATTATAATTAGTGATCCTGTTGGAGATTCTAATGGATTAGCACTGAAAAAACTTGAAGCAGGCACAGTTACATTATCTGCAGCAAACACTTACACAGGAACAACCACTGTTGAAGCGGGTACACTTAAGCTTACTGGTACATTAAGCAACAGTACTGCGGTAACAGTTACGGGAGGTACTTATGATGTTGATGCAACAGATACAGTTGCCTCTATTGCTGGAACAGGTGGAACAATTGATATAACAGGTGCAGCCTTAACTGCTGGAGGAAGTAATGCTAGCACATCATTTACCGGTGTACTTTCTGGAGCTCAAAAATTTACTAAAACTGGTAGTGGAACTCTAACTTTAGGAGGAAATAGTTCAGGTTATACTGGTATTGTTCAAATAAATGCAGGAAGTATCAAAATTAGTGCTGATAATAACCTTGGAAATCCTAATACATCCGATGCAGATAGATTAACTTTAAATGGTGGTACTTTAGAAACAACAGGCAGTTTTACATTAAATTCTAATAGAGGAATTACTTTATCAGGTAATGGAACAATTAATACTGGCTCAGGCACAGTAGCTTATGCAGGTGTAATTGCTGGATCTAATAATTTTACTAAATCAGGATCGGGTACTTTAAATTTAACAGCAAGTAATACTTATACTGGAACAACTTTAATATCAGCTGGTACTTTAAAACTTTCAGGATCAGGTTTGTTAGCTAGTACAGCTCTTACAGTAAATAGTGGTGGAACTTATGATGTTGATGCAAGTGATACTATTGGATCAATTGCTGGTGCAGGTTCAATTGATATTGCAGGATCACAAATTTTAAATGTGGGTGGAAATAATAGCAGCACATCTTTCACTGGTGTTATTTCAGGAGCAGGAGCTTTAACTAAATCTGGGTCAGGTACTTTAACTTTATCAGGAACAAATACTTATACAGGTGCAACATCAATCACGGCAGGAAAAATTGCAATTTCAAATGCAACAGGTCTTGGAACAACTGATGGAGCAACAACAGTTGCAAGTGGTGCCGCACTAAGTATTTCAGGTGGAATTACAGTTGCTGAGCCAATTACAATTT
>ENA-OQVM01003980-OQVM01003980.1-marine-metagenome-genome-assembly--contig:-NODE-3980-length-15442-cov-2.930101_pt1 | contig 15442 bp, 11 predicted proteins | sample MGYA00237776_ERZ505498 | MGnify/ENA primary metagenome ERZ505498 (study PRJEB26159, sample SAMN06265151) | marine metagenome | isolation source: Helgoland LTER site | place: Germany:Helgoland, sampling... | reverse complement strand
CCCACTATCTTCAGCCTAAAATAAATGGGCCTATGTCCCTGTTGACCCATTTGGAGAGAGACCCTCTATTTGAAATTTTTTTTTTTTTTTATTTTTTTATATATTACGTAGTTGGTGCTATTGCATGTATAGTATAACAGGTAATAGTATATATGCTGTGTGATGTTTACTCAATTTAGCAAAAAAAAAGTTTTTCTCTGGGTAGGGTGCCCTCTCAAAATCGACATACAGGTACACAGGCCTATTTATTTTAGGCTGAGGATAGTGAGGGAAAAGTTTTAGTCTTGATGTGTAGGTGCTAGCGTTTTTTTTACATTGAATAGGTAGATATATTGAAATAGTATGTACATTTTTACGTTTGTTATGTTTGTGTGGTGTTTAGTCTCTATCTCCCCATTGAACGAACCGTATGGCTTCCTTGGTGCGTTCAACGATCTCGCCATCTTCTATATCGTCACCGCATGTGCAATTTTCGATGATGTATATTTTGTCTGGTCGTTGATCGAATCGAACCCGTTTTCTTTTGGTTGGTTGTCCGGGTTGTTTTAGGCAAGACTTGCGTTTCAATCCAGACCGCGCTGTCAATGCTGGAAAGTCTTCGTCTTGAAACATTGGTCGAATGATTTGTTTACCTTGAACCCATGCTGGACGGTAGAAGGTCATGCCGGTATTGTACAATACCTCTTTGGTCAATTGCTTCTTGTGCTTGTTTCCGTTGGCCATCGGTCCCAAGAGTGGCGTACCTTTGTAGGTGAAATTGCGCATACGGTAGACCTCTACGCCTCGAACAATGGAGGCAATGCGATAGGAGTGTACACCGTTGACCTCCTGATGTTCCATCAATACCAGAAAGTAGTTTGGTCCAACTGCTCCATAGGCGAGTGGCATTCGGTTGGCGGTTACTCTGGACCGTCGGTTTCCAGTGCTCCATTGAAGTGCCCATCCGGGATCGAAACTCCGGCCCGTCTTGTCTTCAAATCCTACCGTACGATCGGCAAAATCACGTGTTGGCGGCATGCCATGATCGGGTGACCAGTTGACCGCCATCGTTGGCCATAGATGGTCGGGAGTAACGAACCAGTCGGGCGCCATCATATGGTTGTGAACTCCGTAGATGAGGTAAAAGGCGACTTCTCCCATGTATCCGCGCGTCGCTTGTTCCAACAGTCGTCGAAAGGTCAGTGTTTTCACCTCACGTTGCCTGTACTTCTCGTAGTTCTTCACCGTAATGTATTTGGCAAACCGGTGGACTTTGCCTTGCATGTGTCGAGGTACTTGGTACCATTTGCTCTGCCAAGGAACATTGCCATTGGAGTTCAAAGTCTGTTTAATAAAGGTTACGCGTGGGTCTTGCATCGTTGGTGTTTTAGCTCTACAATATGTATTCGTTTTTGTTTATGTTATCGTTTTTGTTTCCAACTTTCTAGATTTGTTTACAGTTTTGTTTCTAGATCCCGTTCGGTACTGCCGGGTACTGGGTACTGGGTACTGGGTACTGGTAGCAGACGCCAAAGTGGCCCGACCCCTACGATGCCGCCTAGGGACACGCACTTATCAGAGTTACGTATAGGGTTATATCGTGGCTCTTACAATCCTAGGTTTCCCACGTAAAGCAAATAGAATAAGAATAGCATTGACATGGGAATTACATACTTGAAAGGATTTACTATAGTGCGTATATGGTTCTCGACAATATGGGTCTGGTTGAATTACAGTTCTTTCCTTAAATTAATAAATAATTAAATTGTATTACTATGGGATAAATGTTATGTTTTAGGAAAAAGGGCTCTTACAGTCCTAGGTTTCCCACGCAACTTGAATAGAATAAGAATAGTATTGTGGTTCTTTTCTTTTTCTTTTAAATTTAGGACAAGTACTCCAAGTGAGCTGTGGACCAATCAAATTATTATGGAAATAACATTACCGGACGGACTTTTTGTAGGACAATTTCTACGAACCACGACATAGCATAGGAATTAAAAGTATGGTCGGCACTTTCGCGGCAAACGTCGTTAGTTTAATATAATATAGGAATAGCATCGTATTAGAATTGACAGTTGTTTTAAAAAAAAAATATTATCTGGCAGATGCACTTAAAATTGATATAGAAATAGCAACAAACCGACGATTTTTGTTGATCCATTTAATATAACATATGAATAGCATTATGGGATGGTACCATATCTAAAAATAATGTCCAGAATGAAAATAACATAGCAATAGCATAGAAACTAGGCGAATTTTGATTATTGTCCTTTTTATCGTATATAGAAATAGCATTGCATCTCATATCGAGCCGAGGCGTCGTGCGTGTCCGGACGGACTTATTTCTACGACATGTTGTATGAAAGGCGACATAGCATTGGAATTAAAATTATTTTGATAAGTGGCCCGACATGTCGGTTTCCATTGTATGGTAGTATTATTTTCGAATGTTGAAAACGCGCACGAGGTTCCACACATACGTATGTACGTATACATGTAAATGTAATAAAGTTTATAAGTAAAAGCAAACAAAGTAAACAAACCAAACAAATTAAACTCAAAACTAAAGCAAACCAAAACAATAAAACACCGCTAAACCAAACATGTTTCCTGAAGTATTCGCAACGCACACTGACATTTCTTTCCACCCGGACACGGAGCCTCTGGACACGGACTTCTTGAGCGCGGACCTCTTTACGGATTCGGACTTGGAGTTTCTGGAGTCTACCTTCGATTTAAACAAAAAGAAAGGACTCGACCAGTTGATACAGATGGACGAGGCCGATTTTCACCGTAAGGTGGACGAGAAAGAAGTCTCCAACTGCATGGAAGATCTTATTAAAGGCGTGGAGTCTATGAACGAGCCAAAGCGTCTGGAGCGAACCAATTCTATGGAGTTGTGGACTCCGGGCATGCCTGTACCAGAAGCCCTAAGCGAACCGATCGACATGACGGTGTTTGATTCCGAATCCGACGCGGAAACCGAGTCTGTAGCAGCCTCTGAAGCGGAAGAGGAATCCGACGCGGAAACCGAGTCTGTAGCAGCCTCCGACGCGGAAGCCGACGCGGAAACCGACGCGGAAACCGACGCGGAAGCGGCCGAAATCCACAATTTGCGTCAGGAAGTATTGGACTTGGAAGACAGCGTCCAAGAGCAAATTACTGCGGTAGAAGAACGCGAAGCCGAGTTGAAGCGCAAAGAAGACGAGTTGGAGTGTATGAAACACCAGCACCGATTGGATATGGCGAACATGCGTAAGCGTATGGGCAAGCGTTCCCTCGACTATTGCGATTCCGCCCGTCCGGCGAAGCGATACCGCGTGGAGCGTCGCGGATGTCCATTTTGTCCGTTCGAACAGACTACGAGTGGTTACGACATGCGTTGTTTGAAGGATCATATGACGAACGGTGATTGCACCTGCCCCATTGACGATATGACTTCTCGTTCCTGTTCGCATCCCAATGTTTGGTGCGAGGAAGGCGAATCCGGTTGGCAATCTTTAAAGAACATGGGGTTCAAGGATCCCGACAACCACGTTTGCGAATTTCGGCATTTCTCTTGCCCCAAGTGTGATTTTACTCACTGGCACGCGCGCAAATTCAAGCGTCACCTCATGGCAGGCCTCAATCGCGGCGGTTGTGCGTATTCAAAGGAAGAAGCCGAGCAAATTAAAAATGAGCAATTGAAGCGAAAGAATAGTGTCAGAATCTAAAGAAGGAGTGTTTTTTTGATATAAAAGGGCACGTGCGTCCATAAAAATGGGTATAGTAGTTAGTAAGAAACGATATGTTAAAGTAGCTACCGATGATAGTATAAAAGTGTCTAGTATATCCTATAAAGATGGGGTGCCTTCAATCCCTTACAGGGACGACCCCTACTCAGACGGCACAGTGTATCCAGCACCTCAAGAAAATCGATATGCTTTTACAGGAGATGTTGTCTAAATATAGCCGTCAACTGTCCGAGGTGGAAGATAAACTACGTACTGGTATACGGCTGGGCCAAGCAAAAAGTTCCCTTATCACCAAGCTACGAAAAAAAAAGATAATTCTTCACTATATGAAGACATGCCAACAAAAAATAGATTCTATTGTACAGAAACAGTACGCTTTGGAGCAGCTGGACATTACCGCGATGCAAGTGGAAGCGATGAAAGGCACTGCCAAGGTACTTAAACACTTCAGCAAGACGCACAACATAGAAAAGATCGAAGAGTTGCAAGAGAACATGTCGGATTTACAAGACCAAATTATGGAGATCAACGATGTGATCGGCGCGGAGCCTTTAATGTTTGATGATTCCGAATTGGAGGAAGAGCTTATGGAGTTATGCAAACCAGAGCCTTCGCCCATGTCTACTGTAGAATTCCCGATTGTACCTGAAGAAGAGGAAGAAGAGACCAGACGTCTATTACCTAAAGTTTTAATCTAATATATACATTGCCGTATTGCCAGTCTCTTAATATGTTGCCTATTGTCTTTCTATCGTATGTTCCAACTACACTATAATTACGTTTCTTATAGATTAGCTGGTATACCAATATATTCCGTTTCCCGAAATTAAAGACGGCTATGTAATCTCTATTTGAGATAAGCGTAAAGGTATCGTCGGATTCCTCCCATTTATCCCATTCTACGCCCAGATGGTAGTCTCTGTCCATGTAACAAAATTATTAAGGTATTTTATACTATTTTTTTAGTGCTTTACAAATAAAATAAAAAACTACTTGTGGTAGCGGTATGCCCACACATAGGTATAGCACGCCCACCCACCCATAGGGATGACTGTCTTCAACGGTTACAAACGAGAATAGATTGGAGGGGTAAATCAATTTCATACTAAGAGAGGTGTAAGTAACTGCTACGATGCAATACAACGCCGGTACTATAACCGGAAGTAAAATATTCTGAAGTGTGTTCAATTGTGCAATGCATGGGTACTTTATCACGACAATTCCCATGAGCATCAGTATATTGATGGCGTGTATCGATACGTCAACATACCATGGAATAAGAAACCCCCAGTTCAAAGAGTTGATTATCACCCAGTATGCCAATACAGAAACACCGGGTGCGAAAATAATATTCAATATAATCTCCTTTGTTCTTTTTGATACCTCAATGCAATTGTATTCGCTCAATAGTTCTATGATATAAAAAAAATACTGAAGAAGAAAGTTCCAGTAGGTAAAGGTCAAGAAAATAGATTCTGGTTTCCATGTACTGGGTAATTCGACCCAATCCGTCAACACTCCTATAACTGTACCCACAGTGTAGAATAACACAGTCGCAATTAAATATCCTTTGTACATATGGTATAGTGTGGTATGTTTAAATACGTAGAAAAATCTTTATGCCAGTGTACCCAACAGTAATTTTTATTATTGGAAAAGAACCCGGCTTTTCTATCGCAAAACGAACATGGTGCAAATTTAATCATTTTATATATACGTGTTTATAGTCATTGCGTTCCTATATACGCTATTGAAACTATTGCTGCCACTAAAAACATAAAACCGACAACGATAATTCCAGCTACCATTTTGGTAAATGTGTAGGTATACTTATAGATTCCGATACAACCGGCCCGACTTAGAATTTAAATCTTGGTAACCTACCTTCCTTACCAGAAGTTCTTTGCTCCGTTTTTAATTTCCTCCATTCTTTAAGCCTTTTGTCGGAATTTTGATCTATACTAAGTCCTTCTAGAAAGGAAAGAACGTCGTCTTCGAAATTTTGAAGTTCCAATCGAAATCCTATCAATGATCTATTGTTATTGGTCGAACGCATCACGGATTTTCTCCTGAGCTCTTTTAATGTTTCTTCTAATTTCCGAAATGAATCAGCGTTAGAGATGACATTTCTATCAACCCGCGTACCTAGTTCTTTTAGAGCTGTATTTAGGTCGGTCGTATTTGTGGCATTGCCCTTCCTGTTGAAGCCATCAATTGTCTTTTCCAACTCGTCTAGGCGAGCTTTCAAATCGACTCGGTAGGTGTCTTCCGGTTTACGAAACGAGACTCCCATATACATGAATATACGGTTGCCTATATAGATATTTTAAGTAGATCTGGCCCCACGCATCGGTGATGTACAAGCAATGCCATATCTTGTTCCAGTGCCTCTAGTGTTAATACCCAATATTCTAAGTTTGAAACATATGATGTAATAAATGCCCTGTATTGTGTTAACCAGTCGTTATAATCTAATTCGTCCCCTAGTTCAGTAGTACATTCCTCCAGAGTTGCCTCAATACCGTCCATGGGAGGGAATATGCCCCTGTGAAAATTTTCATCGCATGGTTTTACCATACCGCCCGCTCTGGACAATGCTTTTCCGCCCTTTAACTTGATTAAAACCAATTCGTTCTTTTGTTTGATCCATGCGTAATTATTTGATTGTATGGCCTTATCATATCGGTTAAAAATGTCTTTAATGACTTTTTTAGACATTGGGTTTGCCTTTTCAATGATAGTTTTTCTGTTGAGATTATGTGCTTGCATTTGAGATAGTTGTTGGGATACATAGTATTTTGCGGCCATTGCATTTCTGACCGAGGATAGAGTAGAACTGCCGATACTGTAAAGACCGGAGAACATCATTTACATAGATATATGATACTTTTATATTATAATTAGACCGATTAGACTTCTGCTTCGTATAGTGTTTCTGCCAGTTTCTTGTATCTGTACAGGTCGTTGAATGTTTCAAGAAATTCATCTCTGTCGTGGTCTTGTACCCATTGATCGAGTTGTTTCCTGTTACGAATTCCCTTTTGTATAAATTTGAGTGCTGTTTTTGTACCGACACCTTTTATATTCAATAGGTCCGATTGAATTTTGATTTTCCTTGGTAATTTTTTGACCTTGAACAGTTCCAGCACCTCTGTGTTTTTTTCTTTGGCAACGTGTTCCAATAGTTCGTATAGAGCTTCGGCATCGTCCAGTGCATGATGCGCCTTGTATCCTTTTCCAAATATACTTCTGTAAAGCAATGGTTGCGAGTAGCTGTCGGTTTTAATATTTCTCCTAAACATGTGCAATGAGTCTTCAAATTCAACTTCACATTTTATGCCATTGCGTTGGCAGTTCCCTTTGACGATGGGCATATCGAACGATTTTCCGTTGTGTGCAATCCACGTGTGGTCCATTCCAAACACGAGTGCTCCGGTCAGTGCTTCTTTTGTATTGTAAAAGATGGGCGACTTTGGCGTATCTGCCTGATGTTCATTTAAGAATGTTTCCGCTACTTCTAGCTTGTCATTGTGTGTTTCTAGCGCATATAGCCATTCTCGAGTGTTGTATTTTCCTTTGTTTTTTCTGGCTAGGTCTGATCGTACGAGTAGTTTGCTGATGGCTTCCGCTTGTGTGTCGGTTTGCGCCCGTTTGATGTTGGATGGCAGGCATTTTTTTTCTACTAATAATTTGGACCAAAACCTAAGGGTTGCTTCTGGGTGTTGTTTCATTTCTTCAAGATTTTGTATAAGTTCTTTTCCGGTACCGTATGTTGAACAAGGATTGACCAATTTCTGGTAGTGTTTGTCTGCTGTTTTCAGAGCAATTTCCAACATCGATTGCGCGGCACGTTTCTGTCCTTTCTGTAAAAATGTGGTTTCTAAATCGTAGGTTAAGAAACGTTTCATTTACAAATAACTCATAGTATTTAAGTAGTCAAATATATTATAAACCATGTCAAAGTATTTCATTGGAAACATTTTATCTCCCACCGATACTCAGCCCGAAGCTGACGACCCAACCTTTGCGTTTACGAAGGAAGAAACCATGTCTTTACAGATGGAGAATGTTCCTATCCGTATGGAACACCATCCAGACATGGAAGTGGGTACGGTTAAGCGTTCTTGGACGGATGAAGCCGGTCGTTGCTGGGTGTTGGGTAAATTGAACGACGATAGTTTCCAAGGTCGGTTTGCAAAATATGCAATCGACAAGGGGGCGAACGGAACGGCGTATTACACTGGTCTGTCACTCCAACACACGCATACACAGTACGCATCTGGAAAGAGTACAAAAACTCCAGTCGAGGTATCGCTTTGTGTCAATCCTCGTCGGAACGATTGTCGTATTGCTTTCGTTGATAGTGAACTGAATCACGATCAAACAGAAAAAGTAACCTATAAAATACTCCAACATGCTTCTAATAAAATGGCAACCGAAACCCCAGTAGTACAAACCCCAGAAGAAACCCAAGCGGCCCCTGTGGCGAAGGAAGAAACTAAACCTGAAACGACCGAGATGTCCCGTGAAGAAATGATGAAAGTGATCATCCAACAACAAAAAGAGTTGGAAGATTCCCAATCAAAAAAGAGCGTTGAACAGGAAGAGTTGGAGCAGCTTAAAGCAATGTTGCAAAAACAGAAAGACGAGGAAGCTTCCAAAACACTCGCTGCTGCGAAAGCCACCGCCGAAGATCTAGTGAATCAGTGGGCACAAAATTTGGACAAAACGGAGATGACGGACGAGAACAAACATGCGATTTTGAAGATGGCTCAAGATTTCCCTCAGCAGAGTATGGAGATGTTGCGCGTTGCGCATTGTGCCTCAAAAGCTCATGCCGCTCAGATTAAAAAGTTCAATGAATTCAAACAGATGTCAGAAAAGATGCAATTGCAAGAAAAGTTCGAACAAGTCATGCACAAGAAGCGTCCACGCGCGGAACCGGTACAGGCCCAAATGACGCACGCTGCCTCCACAAAGAAGCAAAAGAAGAACACCGAGAACATGGCTTTGAACATTATCAAGCAGTACCGTTCGTCTGGAAGCGCTAGGGACCATATGACAGCAATGTCTGAATACCAAGCGCCGAAACGTCGTAGAGCCCCTTACTATTAATTTCTAGATGGATAATCACCCACCTTACTTTTACTGTAATAATTCAACACCTTCGTATTTTTATCTGGTGCTACCCCTTTGTACAATTTGATAAACGAGTGGTGGTCTACGAGCCACAAATTCTGTATCTGTTCCATATTTTTCGTTCTAAATACCGGGTATTTGTCGGTTACATTCAAATAATAATCCAGTATCCATTTATCGCTGTATTCGTGCCCCGGTATTCTCAAATGATTGCCCATTACAGATATACCAACGCTTTCAAACCACATGGCTAGGGTGACTTCCTTCCCCGTTACGCGCAATTTACGTGGCGCTGACCACGGATGTACGTGTATGATATTATCACAATGCGTATGTACACCCGTATGATACCATTGTTTGATGTAAGCGTATTCTGGTGGATTTGCACATGTCGCTTGAAAATCTTCGTATGGTATAGGTTCGGTTAGATTCCTGTCTCTCATGGTGTGTTCTTTTCCGTCGATGCTTATGGCAATTCCTATGTGCAAATGGTCTCCTACAACTGGTCTGTATTGCAACGACCATTTAGTGTTATACATCACCATGTAGTTGCAAGTGTTTAATGTTATACGGTGTGTGTTAAAGGTGAATGGTCCTTCTTCTATACGTGTGGCAATTGCCATGTTTGGTTGGTCGGCTTGTCGCAATACATTGCAAGAGTCACTGTAAAAGTGTGAAAATAAAACCTTGTGGTCTACTTGGATGGCCACTATGGTAATGTAATAGAGTAGGAATAAGCCACATGTAAAGAATAAACAAATACGTGTATGCATTTATAATTTTAAAGTCTATATTTATAGTTAATATCTTAGGTTTTTGAAACTGCCGTCAAACCTCTCGTCTGGTACTTTTTTTGATGCTTTACCGAGCATGCTCTCTTTCTCATCGTCTGATCCTTCTGGTTTTGACTTACACATATCAAACAACCCCATAACGTAAGCAAGCAACGATAGGATCATAACCACCAACACTACAATAGCCACCACTACAATAGTGTGCACCATATCGTGAGTGTCTCCCTCTTGGGTACCGTCCCCTTCCGTCTTATCGGAGATGTCTTTGCTGGCCACAATGACTTGCAATCCAGAGGAGCTTCCGTCTACGATACCACTGGAAGTCAAACGGTATGTTTTTCTCAAGCGTCTGGTTTCCAAATCACCGTTTCTCAGTACGGCAATAACTTCTACCTCAAAAACATCCATGTTTGCGGATTGCAATGGCTGAAGATCAATTTCCATCTTGGAAACGGCCGCTTCTGTGTTTCCGGTTGCTGCTGGGCATACCAATACGGCTCCGTCAAATGCGGATGGTAGACCGGTCAACCCCGATTTCTTTTTGGTGCACGTGTAGTCCGATGTTGCACTTTGAAACCTCATTTCCATCATGAGATCGGAGGATACCAGTTTGGACGGGTCTTTGTTTCCAATTGTGTCCGTCTCGTATCGATTAATCTTAAAATCGACATCTCTGAAGGACCATGCTGCCGCGTTGGTCAATCCTACAGAAGTTTTGGCGTCCAAGTATATATCGGCGGTAACTACTGCTTTTCCGGATGCGTATGCGGTCGCACAGTTGTCTACCGCGATTTCAGTACCGGGATTTGCTGGATCGTCGATGGTAACATCTGAGGCTACCGAGCTTACGGCCCCAGTCCCGTCCGCGGTCCACCCACCACTTCCGTCCGGTGCTTCACATGCGACGTTAAGACCTAGAAGAAACTGTCCTCCAAGGTCTGTGGTGTCAACTTGCAATGGACATTCGCTAAACTTGGTTTTAATCTTGACATCTGTATCTACGTCTACATTATTGAATGCACCACGAATGATAAGATCTTGTTCTGTACCGGCCGATAGATCACCGTAATGTGTTCCCTCGCCGTCTAGACACGATGCAACGTATCCGCATCCAGACTCAAGAGACCAGATATTGTCAGTTCCCGTCGCTGTCATACTGTGTACGATAGTCATGCTATCGGTGTTTAATCCACCTGAAGCGGGAGAAAACACATCTTTCAGCGTAGCATTTGCCCATGCCTCTGCCGACGTGTCTTTTTCTCTGGCGTCCAAGTCAATCCGCATCTTGAAGCAGTCTTCATATCCTTGACATGCTGGTTCAGTAGAAGCACATTGCAACCAATCGATACTGGAAACCATGACACTACGTTCCAACGACGCGGATACGAGTGTTGCCACGGTAACTGATGCGGTGGCATCCCTTCGTAGCGAGGTAACAAACTTCTGGTCTTGGCAGTAGGTTCTGGATTCTGTTCTTCCGCCTTCTAGGAAGTCGCGTCGATAGACCAATCCCAAATAGTGTTCAATTTGGTAGTTGTCGTCCGTGTCGGCAATTCCGCCATCGGTATTGTCACAGTTTTTAAGCGTCACCAAATCGACTAGATCCGCATCGTCCATAACAATTTTGCCACTTCCATCGTCTGCCCATCCCGCTATAGGTTGTGCGCCACTTGCTACATCTAGACATGTGGCCGGAACACTGAGAATATCGAAGTTGGATGCATTTTTTGCACATATTCTGAACCCCTTGTCAAATACGCTGAGTTGCATTCCTGTCGGAAGTTCGTAGTCAATTTCTGCACTGAACCTATCTAGACTTAACGAATACGAACTGGAAAATGCGTATGTGAGATTCAAGGCATCTTGTACCTTTTCCGTGGTCCGTACACATGGAAGTCGAATCCCGTAGACCGCGAATGGTGCTGAATCGTCAACCAGATCAACGTCCATGTACAGGAAGCAATCACTGGAGGAGCGAATGGTAACCGTAGTGGCAACACTGTCGTCCACTGAAGTAGTGACTTTATTTTCGTCGGTTTTTAGTACATCTTTGCACTGTTTGTGAACCAATGGATCTGGGTTTGCCCCATAGAAATCGTCTACTTGTGCCTGAGTACATTCTACACCGTCGTTTCCGTACCCAAGCATGGTGTTTGACCCCTTAATGGTAAAGGAAACGGCGGCTGCTACGCCCACTTTGCTTACAGAAAAAGTGACCTGTGGACCAGACGTGGTGGCAGCAGTGTCCGTTTTTCTCTGTAGAAGACTCAACTCGGTATTACCGGAGAATATTTGCCGTTCGTCGGTTTCTATGATCTCCGATGTTGTACTTACTGTCTGAGCATTTGTGTAGGTCAAGGTGGTTTTTGTACCAAATGCATTTTTTGGAACTTGAATTCTACACCCACTGTCAAATATCTCTTGTGCTTTTGCGACAATATCACCACTCAATTGGTACAGTGAACCGGATCCTGCCGCGGTACAACCTTGTTCGACTGTGCTTTTGATATCTGCTCCCGCTTCGTCGGTTATTCCCAAACGAGTTCCAATAAGATCGAATGGAGCGGTTAGTGAGGTATATACCGTTTGTGCATCTGCTTTGACAACCGTAAAAAATTCACCCAACGCATGTCCATCTGGGAATTGTGGGTCATCGACCGTGGGCAACCGAAGGGCAACGTTGGTCCCTCCGTTGGTTGTATGTCCGATGACATTTTCTACCGCTGTGACATCGATGTCGTCCAAAGAGATGGTGTTGGTGGAAGTTGGCAATAGTGATACATCGATAGTACCGTGATACCTAAGCAAATAATCCTTCTTTTCCGCGGAAGTACCGTCTCCCGTGTACGCGTCCGAAGCTTCAAAAGCTTTGAATACTATACGTGCGTCGCACAGAGGGCAAGACAAGTAATCTTTGGAAAAGTGTGGCATTTGATTGCCAACATAACCACCAAATGTCAGTGTGTACTCGTGCTCCATGACATACTGAGCGTGTTTGGTCAGAGAAGCGTCGACTCCGGCGAGGTAGTTGCTGAATAGGGGTTCTGGGTTCATATTAATTCCAGCATTTTCGAACGCGTTTTTACTCGAGTCGTAGAAATTCTTAAAGTCGTAATGAATTTCCATTCCTTCTTTTTTCATCGCACCGTCTCCAATGCCATTGGTAAGCGACTCTACACCAGATTGTTCTACAATTTTGTAGCGTGCATCAAAGAAGGTACCACGAATGGGTAGCTTGACGGTCCCTTTTAGAGCCGTTGCATCGGCGGATTTGAACCCACCCAAGTAATCACCAGCAGCATCGAATTGAAAGACTGAGGTCACGGTTTGAGACATATCGGCTGCTGACCCATAACGGCTTGGTACGACTACTGCTCTGTCGTGGTCTGGAAAAACTTTTGGACCAAATGTTGCCCATTCGGCATCCAATGGATTGTGCCACTGGTTATCGTCGGCCCCGGGAACGTATCGAATGTGCGTTTCTACGGATTCAATCGATTTTTCACCGTTGTCAAGCAGTACAAAATCTTTTGTAAAGGTGACATTAAGATTAATAACACCTAGGTACCCCTTGTTCAATGGGCGAAACTCGCACAAGACTTGTCCTTCCACGGATTTGTCGAATGTCGGAAGGGCTTGTAGCACCGGTTGATCTGCTTCGCCGTCGGTTGCGGTCATAAGTGCACCTGCCATATTAACCTCGCATCCGGTGTACTTGTCCTGTGAAACTTCTTTCAAGTAAACCCTGTACACATGGAATTTGTCTGCTCTACCGGCTCCAGAACCACCATCTGTGGCTACATCTGTAAATGCAAGCCAATCAACTTGTGTCGGCGAAGAAATAATGTTAGCCGATTCGTAGTCGTAACCACTTGCCCCTTGATGAACTCCCTTTGTCAATCCCCTACATGTATTTACATCCCCGGCAATAAGCGCATCTTTCTCAACACACTGTGTCCCATCTGGACAATTGCATGGGGCTACTACCCCGCCCGAGTCTCTACAAAACCCATCAAACCCCTGTAGGTTGCACCCTTGCATGTTTAAATTATCGTGACTCGCTTCTCCTAGGTATAATCCACCCCCATCTTTTGTATGCGAAGCAGCAATTACATCTACAATTGCAAATTCTGATCGAACAGCGACTGCCATTAACAATAAAATTGGTACAGTATACTTCATATTAATTCACTAATTTTGTTTTTATATACAATTAAAATATTAATTCACAAACATGTTCGTATATAAATTAATTGTAAGCAAAGCAAATGCGTAGCGATAGGCATTTCGGTGGTCATGCTTCGCCAAATAATGGAACGAATTGTCGCAGATCAGCTATTTACGCTACTATAGGTATTATAGGTGGTTTAATATTAATTATCGCTATTGTTTTACCGACTGGGTTGACATTGGGTTTAACTACTGAGGCAAAGGCGGGTTGCACTAAGGACTATGAATGCATAAGCCAAAACCCATGCATTGAATCAAGATGTACCGAAGGTCTGTGTGAGCACATAGACATTAAAAACTGCTGTGTTAAAGATCAAGACTGTGGTGGAGACGTATGCTATAAAAATTATTGCGATCCAAAAAGTTTTACGTGTAAATTATACCCACCGGTAAATGGAACCGTATGCGACGATTACAACATGTGCACCCTGAATGACATGTGCGATGGGTATACATGCAAAGGTACCCCAAATCTTTGTCAAACGGACAATATTTGTTCATTTGGTCAATGCAAAGAGGGAGTAGGTTGCGTATTTAGTTCAGTACAGGACGGAACACAATGTTATACAAACGATAAGTGTTACACTACCAACACATGTCAAAACGGAATTTGTACTCTCGGAGCGGTAAAAGACTGTTCCTATTTGGATTCTACCTGTTCTCAGGGCGTGTGTGATTCTAACAGTGGAGAGTGCGTTCGGGTCAATATAAACGAACGTGGCGCATGTGACGATGGGTTAGAGTGTACCCTACAGGATCAGTGTTTAAATGGATACTGTATCGGTGAACAGAATCAATGCTATGACAACAACCCATGTACAATCAACAAATGTATCGAGGGTATAGGCTGCATGTTAAAGTACGAGAATTATAACCGAACGTGTTCTGCCACATGTCTTACAACGGACGATTGTCCGACGGACGACAATTGGATTTGTGCGGATGGCACATGTGTGATTATGGATTATTCCGGATCTCAAATTCGGTTCATTGATTACGAGATAGAGGTATGTCCAGCAGGCGGTCATCGTCTAGTTATGGATTTTGTGTTGGATAGCAATGTTTTGCATGTAGGGAACGATACTAGGTATATTATACCACGAACTCTGGATGACATTGGTACTAATCATAGGGTACTAGGGTTCATAGCGGAAAAACGTTCGTTACAAACGATGATAATTTCTCAAGATATTGTTCGTTCTGCTTTCACCCTGACTACGCATTGTCAAGAGGTGACGGCAGAAAACTGTGACACTATGTTTTCTATGCGTCGCTACCAGTTTTTTGTAGAAATGTATCATTGTTTGTCAGTGGCTCCAAATGAGCCAAATTGCATCGATACCAACATGGCGGTATCGGCCTCTATCGACCTGAGTATATCCGACTGTAGTTTATTTGATTCCTATCAACACATTCCGTTATTGGGTACCGCTGTGTTGTACTCGCATGGAATACGATACCAAGGTATTATTGAAGACCCGGTTGTCAGTCACAACACGGAACAAATTATAGTCGGGTTTGAATCAGATGTATACCACAATGATCAATTTATAACAATGG
>ENA-OQVM01003974-OQVM01003974.1-marine-metagenome-genome-assembly--contig:-NODE-3974-length-15459-cov-7.842543_pt1 | contig 15459 bp, 14 predicted proteins | sample MGYA00237776_ERZ505498 | MGnify/ENA primary metagenome ERZ505498 (study PRJEB26159, sample SAMN06265151) | marine metagenome | isolation source: Helgoland LTER site | place: Germany:Helgoland, sampling... | reverse complement strand
CACTCATTTCTCATTTTTCTTACTGACTTTTTTAAGTGGAGCGAATGCTCCCCTTTTTATGACTGAAAGAGTGAAAAATGAGAAATGAGTGATGAATTTTGACTGCTAAATGGAGCGGTTTTTAGAATGCGTTTTGTTTTACTTATTGTTTAAAAGAAGAGTAAATATACTTTTTTTTATAGAAATCAGTAATAAATCAACATTAATAAGTAAAAAAGTGAAATGCTTTTAATTCCGCACCATTTACGCAGTCATTTTTATAAAAGTCGCTCTCAAAAACCACACCATAACTCCGCCAAGAAACACATAAATATTTCTGTAAAAATCCGCACCATTTCGCAGTCATATTTTTATAAAACTTTCTCATAAATCCGCACCATAAGGAGGCGTTTATTTCCGTAATAATTCCGCACCATTTACGCAGTCATTTTTATAAAAACTCGCTCATAAATCCGCACCATAAAAACCGCTCTCATAGTCGCATAAATCCGCTGTAAATTTACACACCAATTAGCAGTCATATTTTTATAAAACTTTCTCATAAATTCGCACCATAATAAACGCATTCATTCCGCAATAATTCCGCACCAATTCCGCAGTTAATATAATATATAAGTTTCACAAAAACTACACCATAATATTTTTACTATTAATTCGTATTTTCAGTAATAAAAATATTTAATAAGTAAATATACTTTTAAATCGTAATTTCAGTAATTAAATTAATATTTTTAGTAAAAAAACATAATTTGAAACAAAATGAAACAAATTATGTTTTTAATAACAAATTTTAAAACATAATGAAACAAATTTTGTTTTCAATATGTTTATTTATGTTTTATATGTTTTTAACAAACCATTTACGCAGTCAATATATTAAATAAGCATTAAATACGCACACCATAAAAAAAGGGACGCTTTTTTATAGATGTTATAGTTTCCAATCGCTTCTCTCCAATATTCTTATTCAATAGTGTTTTATAAGAAGAACTTTATATATTTATAGTAAAAGTAAGAGCAATAACAATCCACTCTTATAATATTATTATCACACTTATTAAATAAGCATTTTAATATTAATCCATTAGATCAATTTTTAATGAATACATATATTATATTTTAACAATCCAATATTATTATCACACTCATTAAATAAGCATTTTAATATTAATTAATTATATTTCATATTTTTAATGAATACATATATTATATTTTACCAATCATTTCTCTCTACGGAATTATTCAATACAATATAGATAAGATGAATGTTATTATAATTATAGATAGTAAGTAAGTAAGAACCGCAACAAATCCATAACTCACTTATACGGATTTTTAATTGAGCGGTTTTTTAACATTCCACCAACTTTCTTCTATCACCATAACTGCTCCAATGTTAAAAACACGCCCAATTAAAAATAAGTTTTTCAATTAATTTATTTTAAAATTTGACTTCTTTTAAAAGTTTTATTCTGTCTATTATGTCGGTTTCGTAATGTCTTCATTTTCTGTTTTATTAATTTGTGTTTATTTTTAGTCTTCTTCGTCGTCTGTGATAATTGTTGTTGCGTGTTCCAATAAATCCGCACACTCCATACAATAACGCACACCATTTAAAAACTCCAAAAACTCTTCACCATTCCCCAATTCTTCCCTACATTCACTACATACAATTAACGCAACAATATCTTCAATTTGCTCTTCATCACTACTATCAATATAACTATCTTGACTTGAATGACTTGATACGCTCATTATCTACTACATCTACTAAATCTTTAATTTCTATTATAGAAGATTATGGACGCTTCTAAAAAGACTACTTCCATTAACATTATAGAAGATATAGTAAATGGAAGCATTTTACCATATTCTTATAAATCTTCTATATTTTAACAATTAAAATATGGAAATTATAGAAACTTTATAATCACAATATGGAACAAATGGAAGCATTTTACTTTTAACATATTTTTATGGGAGTTGATGGAAGATATTTATATTGGATTTTAATAAATGATTTTTGGAAAGTCATTATTCGCTCTATTATGAGTGTTAAAAGATACTTAATTAAATCATTTACTTTTATTATAAAAATATGGGGGTTATAACATTAATTATAAACTATACGGAAGATACAAACAATTAACACGCATTTTTATATGTAAATATGTAAAAGTTTCGCAAAACCGCTCTATTTACTATTAATTAAAATAGAACAGAACCATAGAAAATTAACGCTCATTATTTATATGCTACTATGATAATAAATGATATATACACATCGCAAAATATATATGTGATTTTACATAATCTATATAGTTTTATGATAGAATGGGTAATTATATTCAATATTAAAATAACATAGAAAAATGATGATATATTTATTTGAAACGGAGCATCTCAATTGAATTATGATTTATAAGCAAATTTAATATATCATTATTCATTCATTTTGTCTTCTCATACATTATTTTTTTAATTGAGCGTCTTTTTAACATTGGAGCAACTTTATTCTATCACCAAAACTGCTTGAATGTTAATTTTGCCCTCAATTAAAAATCCAATGAACCAAAAAACATTTTAACTTTATCGCCAATATATTAATTGTGTCTTCTCATTCACTAAATTTTTAATTGAGCGTCTTTTTAACATCGCACCAACTTTATCTATCACTCAAAACTGCTCCAATGTTAATTTTGCCCTCAATTAAAAAAATAATGAATAGAATGTTTTTTCATTCATTTTATATATATAGATATTCAAATGCTTTTTTTACGCAATGGATTTATTTAATAACCCCAAAAATCAACATTTAATTTGTGTTCTGTAATAACATTCTTCAATTCTTTTTCTGCGTGTTGTAAAAATATAAAATCCAATTTATCTTCCATTAGATCAATTTTTACATCATATTCACATTCTTTTTCATAACAAATATAAACATCTTCAATTGCTTTAATTAATTTATAATCTATTTCGTTCTCTTCCAAAAAGTCTTGACCTCTCTTTTTTCCATCATTCCATTCACTATTAAATAAATTATACATTCCATTAATCATCGCTTGTTCTTCGCTCTCAAATCTCCATTCTTCCAAATAATATGTTTGCTTCCACTCTTTAATGACTTCTTCAATAGTCTTGTAATTATTATAAATGCTGTTATTATTCCAATTAAATATCAGTTCCATTATGTTTTTATGATATATATATATTGTAATAATCCGCATCAATTTTTATATTAATGATTTTTTTATTATGCGTTTCAATCCCATTTCGTTTTAATATATTCATCAAATGCTTCTGTGTTCTCAATTGAATATCGTTTTACATCGCAATTTGTTTTAAATAATTGTTTCGTCATATTAATTCTCTTATCTAAATCATCACATTTTAATTCATCAAACACATCAACCAACAATTGCTTATTGCGTTTAAAAGTTTTCAAATTTGCTCTATCTGTAAAATAAAATCGCTGGATAATATTATTTTCGGTTAATTTCAAACAATCCATATAAATAAACAATATATTTGTCTTTATATTCATAATTTCATAATTTAATTGTATTCTCGTTCATTTAATCCATCATCGCTTCAATATCATCAATATAATCTTGATAATCTAATGCTTCGTGTTCTCTTATTTCGTCCATTCTAATTTCATATCGTTTGCTGTCTTCGTCAGTCCATAATTTATTTTTAATTTTATCCGCTCCAATCATATAATAAACAACATATATTTTGCCGTCATATGGGTCTTCATCAGCACGGAATTTAATATCCAAATATTCCAATAAAATTATGTCGGTTTCATCAATTCCATTTTTCAATTCCATAGTTTTAATTTTATAAAATTTAAATTGGGGATTATCTATCAACTCGTTTTCATCGTTTCTAATTAATTTCACTTGAATTAAATTATTGTATCTCTTCCCAATAAAAAATGTTGTCGCATCAACACAACACGGATTATAACGCACTTCTTTATGCTCTGTAAATCTGTAAGACTTTTTATATCTCGGTTCAATCATAAACTCTTTAATGACGGAAAATATATCATCATTAAAATCTTTCTTTTGATTAATAAATAATTCAAATGCTTTCTTGTTGCGTGTGTTATTTTTCTTATAATCTTTTTTGAACGCTGTTAATTGTTCCATTCTAATAAATATATCCAATTTATCTTTAACTCTGTTTTATTATATTGTATTCTCGTTCATTATTAAATCGTCTGCGTGTATGTGTAAAACATCAAATCCACAATCACTATCTTTCTGTTTCGCTGTTAAATTTAAAATTGTATTCCACACATAATAAATCGGTTTTATGTATTCCGTATAACCATCATTATAAATCTTTCTTCGCAATTTTACATTATCTAATGAATATGATGTTCCGTTATATTGTATAATGTGTAATGAAACATATGTTGGGGTAATTTTTGTAATCCGTATATCTGTATTATTTTCATCGTCTTCCAAAGAATAACAACCAATAGCAAATTTTTTACTCATTTAATATATATATTATAATATCTTTAATTCGTTTTGTCTTCTCATTCATTATATTTTTAATTGAGCGTCTTTTTAACATCGCACCAACTTTTTTCTATCACAAAAACTGCTCCAATGTTAATTTTGTCCTCAATTAAAAAAATGAATGAACGGAAAGACTATTTTATTATTAAAAATTGATCTAATGGATTATTAAAAATTGATCTAATGGATTATTGATTGCGTATTTATATAACTCTAATATTCGGTCGCATTATATTAAAATGCGTATCGTTCGCATTCGGTGTTGATGTATTTATTTCTTCGCTCAATAATTTTGTATAGTCTTTGCTAATTTGCTCTTGTTCTCCACCAATATTAATTTCATCATTAACCATTGTTTTAAATTCGTCTTTCATAACAATCGCATCAATCATCTCATTTAATATATCATTAACCGCATCTTCGGTCGTTTGTGATTTGATTTTAATATTATTATCTTCTTTATTTTTATCGGTTGTGTATTTCTCAACTTGCTCTTTTATATAAAAATCTTTATCGGTTTGCTTCCAACCAATATCATTATATTTATAATAGTGTGTATCGTCTTTCGTTGATTTAATATTATTCATTGTGTATGATGGAATAAGATTTGGATTATCTAATTCAATTTTTAAATAAATCTCAATTCGTTCTTGTTTCGTTTTATCTTTCAAATGAATAATGATGTCGTTTTTATCAACTATATAATCGGCGGTCATTAAATTAAATGGAATTTTTATTGATTTCTCAACATCACCAATTTTATATGTTATGTATCGGTTTCTTTTAAAAATCGCATTTTGTCGTGTTTCAAACTTCTTATCAAGTCGCTTATATTGTTTTTTCGCCATCATATTCTCTTCCATCGTTTGTTTATTTACAATCTCATTTATCGTTCTTCTTCGTTGATAGTAATAATAATATATATCATTTTTAATTGTATCATAGTAAGTATTAATAAATGTTGCGTTTCCAAATAACTCATATTGAAATGCGGTCAAACAATCATCATTATTATAAACATATAATCCACGCTTTGCGTTTTTATTATAATGAATATGAATAATTCCAATATAATTCAAGTAAGTTGTAATAATATCTTTTACATATTTGAAATGCTTATTGTTGGAAGAATTATATTTTGTAATATTAATCTTATTTATTGCTTCACAATCCGTATCCATTGTGTTAAAATAATTAATTAAATCAAATTCAATAAATGTTGCGTTGTCTTGTAATAGTTTTTTTAATTCGCAATTTGATAATATTTTGCGGTTGTAAATTAAATTTTGTCTATCAATCCCCATCATATCAATCATCTTTTTAATAATTCTTAATTTATTATTCTTCATATCTTTCATTTTAAAATTGCTATTGGGTTCTTTATCGTCTTTTTTATTTTCATAAACATAACCGCTAATGATATTATTATTCAATCTATTCAGTCGTTCAATATATGGGGATTTATATATTTCCGCAAGTTTCTTTGAATGTTGAATTAAAATATCTTTGTCGTAATTTTCAATGCTTATATCATCAATATCGCAATATTCATCACCACCATAATAATATAATTCTCCATCGGCATCGGTTGAATAATTTTTGAATGTTCCGCTCGTTTCACCCATTAAATCGCTTTTTAACTTCCACACTCTTTTATAATCTTTATCGGTTTTTTTATTATATTCGCACCAATAACCCTCTTCTTGTTTCGCTTTGTCTTTCAAGACTTCGTCCATTATAAATTTATTGTTTGATTTATTAACTCGCAAATTTTCAAGCAAATAATATTTATTAACTTTATATCGGTTGTCTTCTCCGTCATTTTCATTTGTAAGATTTTTGAAATGCTTATATTGACTTTCGGTAATTTTCTTTTCCAATTGTAAAAGCATAAGTGTATCGGCACAATTTATTTTTTTAATCTCATCATAGTCATCTTTTGTAGATGTTTCCGTTTCTTCGGTTAATTTAAATATGTGTTTTAATGAAACTTTTAAATTGTGATTGATTGTCGTTTTACCCAATAATTCTTGTATGAAATTTCGTTCGCTATTTAATTTTTCTTTTACACAAGATATAATAATTTCTTTATAAAACTTGCTAATCATAAATTTATCCATATCTATAATTTCCCACCATTTATCGTCATCGTCGCAAAATTTTAATTGTTGATGTTTTGTGATAAGCGGTTCTATAATAGAAGCATCAATAATTGGGGTTATTTTTGTTAATCCATTTTTAATATGTAAATTCATCTCTCGGTCTTTTACATTTCGGCATCTATGAACCATTTGTAAAAACGCTCTCGCACAAATGCTCCCCTTCGTAGCATATCCATATAACTTATCAAACATAAATGTTGTTTTACTATTTCCAAATGAAATTCCGCAAGTCATAGATGGGGAGTATATCAATATATCAATTTGTAATTCGGTTAATGAATTTTCAACATTTTTAAATAACTTATTTTTATTAACAGATGCGTATTTCCCAATATCAATATTGCGTTTTAATTTAATCTTTTCATCGGTTTCTAATGTAAATTCTTTTAATTCGTCTTTCCAGTCTTTTACAATCGCACCGCTATATTCAACACCATTTATATTATATTCAACACCCTCACTTGATATAATCATAATGTTTTTAGATTTTTTGAGTTTCTTTGATTGTCGCAATAATAATTTATAAATCGTTTTTGCGTCGGTCTTTGCGTTTGTTGGATATAAAATTCTCTTATCTTTATTATAAACATCATTAACCAACGCATCGGTCATCTTGTTTTTATTCGTATGAATTATATATTTGTAATCTTTCCAACTATTATATTCGCATTTATATAATTGGATTTCATTATCGTCATTGTCGTCGTCAATAAATATATTATTAATAATATTCATTCGCTCTTCGCTCAAATCACAATCCAAACAAATAATTTTATTCGCATCACGCACTAATTTTCTAACACTTTCACTAACTTCAAAAGCACTCACTTTTTTAAATGTCGTTGAAATGAAATGATTTATCAAACTTTCATATTCGTCAAATATAATAATATCAAATGGCGTGTTGTCGTTATAAAATAATATGTTTTTCAAACTCTCTAATGATGAAACAATAATTCTATTATCAATAACATCTTGCTTTGATAATTTGTATTCTTTAATATCCAAATGACTAATTCCACCCAAAGAAGCGGTCATCTCAATATTCAAATTGTTATTCTCGGTGAGTAGCAATATTCTCATATCGTTCTCTATTGCGTATTTTTTTATCGTATTTACACCATAATAAGTTTTACCACTTCCCCAAAGCATTTTCCAACCGCTCAATCTATTTATTGATTTTAAAAACATATTCATCTCGTTAATAATTTCGTCTTGTTTGATTAATTTAAACTTATTATCATCAACGCCATATTGATTATTAAATTTTGTATCTAATCCAAAATGATATATTGATTGCGTAATATCATTAATAAGTGTTTGTTTATTCAATTGAAACACATAATTATTTCCAACCAATATTTCGGTAATCGGTTTTTTAGATTTTTGTTTCTCTTCGGTATATCGTTTGATTGTTGCTTTCAAATCGCTTTGATTTACATTTGCCGTTTTACAAATCCAATCCATTAAATCTTGTGTAAAATAATTAATTTTATCCCAAATAAAACACAAATCAAATTCATTATTAATTAAATTCAAATGCTTTGTGATGTCGGTTGTTGCGTATTTATCATCAAGATTATCACCCCATATTTTATTTGTGTTCGCATCAAATGATGGGGAGCGGTTCGCACTCTCTTCTAACCATTTATCATAACCATTAAATTTATTCATAACAATTTGTCGTGATATATGTTTCCACCCATCGCCATCAAAGAATTCTTGCGGTAGATGTTCCAGCAATTTATCAACAATATTTGATGGATTTAATTTAATCATTTCATCGTTCGTAATGATTTTATTAACTTTTTCAATTGCTTCTTCTTTCATATTTAATTTCTGTTCGGTAATTTCCGCATATTTAATTGGGTTGTCGTGATAGTCGTTAAACACACACCCACCAACATCATTAATTAAATAATGATAAATCGCATCATCACCATATTTGCTCTTGTCGTCATCAAAATTAAACCATTCAAAGAATTCAGTTTTTCCAATTTTAGTTTGATGCGGTAATGAAAATAAGCGTCGTAATCCATAAACTTTTCCATCTAATCCACCAACCAATTTTTTAAAAGAGTTTGCTTTCCGTTGCTTATTAATATCACCAACAAACATTTTCAATTCGCTCTTTGTTGATTTGAACCCACTAATAACAATATGTATTGATTTAATCTTTTGTGTATCATCATCACGCTTCGCATAAGCATAAGTATTCTCGCTCGTAATCGGTAATCTAAAATTCGCATTGAACTCTAAAATAAATCGTTGGATAATAACTTTAACTTCTTCGTCGGTTTTATATTCTTGCGGTGTTTTATAATCAATATCAAAGTAGGGTTTTACAATCTCGTTTGTGATAATCTCATATAAATTCTTATATTTGTAAGATTGAATGAATTTAATTTTATCCGCTTTATTTTTAAAACCCAAATATAATTTTTTACCACCACCACCAACTTTATCAATCGCCAACAATTCCAAATGATTAAATTTTTGATAATTGCTCTTATTATATGAAAATTCAATTTGAGTGATATATTTATTATTGTTTAATGATTTAATCACATCTTCTTCGCTTTCCATAAAATTATTTATAGTTTCATTTATTAAATTCGGTTCAATTTTTTCATTTAATAAATTTGTATTCTCGTTCATTTCTATATATCAATATAAGAATATGTCTTTATATAGTATTTTTTAAACAATTAAATTGTTTTCTCATTCATTAAATTTTTAATTGAGCGTGTTTTTAACATTGGAGCAACTTATATGATAGAGTAAAGTTGATGGAATGTTAAATTTGTCCTCAATTAAAAATTTAATTAAAAATTGATCTAATGGATTATTAAAAATTGATCTAATGGATTATTGATTGCGTATTTTTTGGAATGCTTATTTTACGCACTCAACATAGTCATTTTATAAATTTGCGGTTTAATATTATCGTATGTTTCTCCGTTATTTAATTGCGGTAAGATTTCCATATTAATAAAATTGATGAAGTGATTTTGAAGACGCTTTATTGATTGTTCGTTGTATTCTTTTCCATTTTTATTAATGAGCGTTTTATTTATCTTCTCGGTGTATTTATCAATATAGTCTTTATAAAAATCACGCACCCCAATTCGTTCAACATTCTTTATTCCGCCACGCCAATTTTTTTGCTTGTTGTAAAGAACACCATTAATCGTATTAATGTTGTATCGTTTAAATGTTTCATCGTCTTTATGATAATCATTTATTTTATTTACAACATCGTTTCTATCTGCTGTATAATAAATCGTGTCGTCATCTAATGTGAGTTTGAAAATAATTCTAATCATTTGAATATATATAATAAAGTGTTATGTCTTTAAATTCATTTATTATTAATGTATTCTCATTCATCATTTAAGATGTTAAACATTCGCTTATCTCTGTTGGAGTGATAATTTTATTTTTATTTGCTAAAACTTTTCCAATAAGCGTTAATGTTATTTTAATTCTATTTTTATTATAAATTCTGTAATCGTCGTATCTAACAATATTATCAATATTAAAATCAAAACCATAGTTTTCGGTTTTTCCGTATTTCCCACTTGGATTGCTTCTATGTTGAATAAAATGCGTCAAACTCGTATATGTTTCAATATCATCTTGCGTGTCCGCTCCATTAAATAATGAAACAACTTTAAATAACAAATCACCATTTTCATCTCTCGGTTCAACAACACCAACACTTGTTAAGAAACAAATTATATGTTGAAAGTTCAAATCATCAACATCTCCCACAAAGTTAAATCGCACATCATTCAATAGCACTTTATGAATTGTCGCTATTGAAGACGCTTCTGTGTATGGAATGATATTATTATTATAAATTAAATATCCCACCACCATTTCATAATATCTTGGGGGCATTTCATTCCATCTATTATCATCATCAAGTTCAATAATATTTCGGTATGAATTAACAATTTCGCATTTATAATTGTTATTGTATTCTCTCAAAGCATTCACACATTCTGCTTTCATTTTTACACTTCGTTTGCGGTCTTTATATTTCATCATATTATATATAAATGTTTTTTTGTCGTCGCAATTATTATTGAAAATATCCATCTCGTGTATATATATTATATAATATAAAAAAAATGTATTTAAGTTCATTATAAAAATTCTTGTCGCATAACAATAACAAAAAAGATGAATATTAATAATTCAAATAAGACGCTATTTCGTTTCAATCATAACCTAAAAGAATATATAATAAAAGTAAAAATGCTATATTATATATTTAATGTATATTTGAAATGCTTATTATCAGCATTCAACGGATTTATTGTATCCGTTATTCCGCACACAATAAATTTATTAAAAAAATTGATCTAATGGATTATTATAAAATTATCACTCTTCCATCAGCACATTTAATTCTTCCTCATCATCTGTTTCTTCCGCTTTCTTATTATTAAAATCGGTAGTTGAATAATGTAGCAATTGTGTTTCCAAATTATGACCTCTCGCATCAGCAATATTTTTAAGCATTTTCATATTGCCGTTTGTTTCGGCGTGATTTTGAATGATTTTATAAATGACCGCTTGGGATAGATTGGAATTTGGAAGATATTTAATAAATCGTGATTTTATGAATTTTCCAATTTCTGTTTGTTTGTAGGGTTTCTTTTTATTATTAACAAACAAATAATCGTTTCCATTTAGCAATTCTTTTAAGATGAATTTTTGGAATTTCTCATCTCGTATCGTATCCGTTTTCGTTCCAAAAGATTTTGCCGTTTTATAATCATTTCGTATGAACTTTGATTTGCTCTTTGAAACAACCATAAAATTCTCTTCTTTATTAATATCGTCTTTTTCTTTGTTTGTTATGAGTTTCATAATTAAATCGTTATTTCGTGTATTAAGATTAATAAGCAAATAGAATAGTATATAATCAGTTCCAACCGCTGTTTCTAATGCCCCCATTAAGTCGTGATAATCCGCCCCAGCGTTTTTAAGAATTTCCGCATTTTTATCCGCTTGTTGTTCTGCTTTGTTTTCTTGTAAATCGGTTCGGTATTTAATCAATCTTGAATGCTCTTTGTTTTTCCATCGCAATATAACAATCGCAATATTGAGTAAATTAAGTTTCGCATAATCACTCTTTGAAACAATATCAATAATTTCTTTTTGGGATAGATTATATATGTTCTGTTTTGAGTTCATTTCAGTTCTAAAACGCTTATAATCGTTTATGTATGTTTTTATCGTCTGTTTAGATAGTTCATCTTCGTTTTCCGCAATATAATCTTTCAATTCTTGGGTTTTGTGAGTAGTCATCATTTTAATATAGATAGATATTATTTTTCTAATTCAATTTTATTTTAAAAGTAAAAAAACTATTATTCCTAAATAAAACAAAGCAATTCATTATATTTAGTAAAAAATAATATAATGTTGTATTAATAAAAGAATGGAATTGAATAACTCCGTAAATGGAGCAAATATAGAATTGATTTTAGATGATGAAGAAGTCTTTAAAATTAAGACGCTAAATGCTTTAAATAATAATGATGAGTTGAAAAACTTTGTGATGATAAAAAGTCAAAATAAATTCTGCTCTGTTGATTTTACAATTATTAACACTTATAATTTATTAAGTGTATATGTAGAGCATAAAAAGAAGAAAATAACCGCATCAAAATATAACACTTTTTTTATTGGATTTCAAAAACTTATTATGATTGAAGCATATTACGGACAACAGAATTTATTTTTAGTGTTTGATTGTGATGATGAATTATATTTTTGTGAGTATGATGATAAGTTTTTGAAGCGTGATAAGAAAATAATTTGCGGTTCAAAAGTGATTGAAATTAATAAGAGCGAATGTGGAATTGGATTTGATAATTTCCATAAAAAATTAATAGAAGCACTCACACTATAAATTTAATAATATAAATATCAAAATTAAAATATGAATAATATATAACTGATGGAATGTGTATCATCAAATCAAACAACAACTTTTAATTATGATGGAACAGATGCGGATAAATTTATTAAACAAGTGTTGAGATTATTATATGATAGAGATATTGATGAAGTAGTCTTTAAAGACGGAAACCCATTAAATCTAACTAAAAATAATGTTTGGATTAAATGTATGTGAAAACCGCCATTTATCAAATCAATAGTATATTTGTATTTATTCAATTATATATTTGTATTTAGTAAAATTACTATTAATTAATTTCTTTCAAGATTATAGATTTAATTTAGCAATATATAATATAGATGTATTCTTTGACTGGCGGTAAAAGACGACGCACACGCACGAGCAAACGCACACGCACAAAAACACGCAGAAGCAAAACCGCCAAATCTAAACGCCGTGTAAAACGCAGAAGTGGAACACGCAGACGGCGACGATAGATAAAAATTGATCTAATGGATTAAATTATTAAAAGAATTATTCAATAATTGAAATGCTTTTTTTACGCACAGAAGAATTATTAATAACGACATTAAAAATATGGGTCTATATCACGAATTATAAAATAAAGACAATTAATATAATGAAACAACTAATTTATTATATTAAACTAACAGATGGAACGGAGATTATATCAATAACACGAAATGATGCTGTTGAGAGAATTAACAATCATTTTAAAAATGAGAACTATTATCAAGCGATTACATTATCCGTATTTGATAGATTAATCATAAATGGTAAAATGACTTCTTATATTGCTATTGCTAATAAGACACCGATAAATGAATATTATAAAAAAGAAGTTGCTTTATTTATATTGAATGATAAAAAGCAAAGAACCGACGATGCGATGAAAAAAGCAATAAACCGATATGTGAATAAGTTATATCACGCAAATCATATTGTGAGAAGTGATTTTGAAGATGTGAATAATAATAATGAAATTCTATTATTAAAAAATGAAACTGATAATGAGATAATAGAAGACGCTATAAAGACAACCGAAGTCATTAAAGACATATTAAATATTGATAGTGAAAGTGATGATGAGATAATAGAAGACGCTATAAAGACAAACGAAGTCATAAAAGACGATGTAAAGACGCATAATATAACTAATGATGAAATAAAGACAATTAATATTGATATTGAAGATGATATTGAAAAAGTAGAACCGAGAGAAGAAGATGAGATATTAAAATCACTTACCGATTATTTAATTGGGAATGCGGAAGAAGAAGCGACTTTTGATTTAAACGATATTAAAAACTATTATGAGAATAACAAAGAAGAAGTGGAAATGCTTTTTATGAATAATAATATGGGATTATTAATGAGTGATGATAAACCCAAAAAGAAGCGAAAACACAAAATAATTAAACAGAAAATGAAGACATTACGAAACAGACATATTAGACAGAATAAATCTTTTAAAAGAACTCAAAATTTTAAAATAAATTAATTGGAAAACTTATTTGTGATTTGGGCGGTTTTTGGGATTGTAGCATATATGTTGTATAAAGCAATAGTTGGTAGTATCCCAAATCACGCCCAAATTACAAGACGAGCAATTTATATATTTGGCGATTTGTTATTTGGAGCGTTTTTGGGATTGTATCATATATATTGTATAAAGCAATATCTCCCAGCATCCCAAAAACGCTCCAAATAACAACCGCCATAAATAAGATAAGTAAATGTATTGGTTCTTACTTACTTACTAACAATAATTATATTAACTTTCATCTATTATATATTGTATTGAAACAATCCGTAGAGAGAAATGTTTTTTAAAATATAATATATGTATTGACTATAAAAATAAAATATAAATAATTAATATTAAAATGCTTATTTAATAAGTGTGATAATAATATTTTAATTGTGGATTGTTATTGTTATTACTTTTACTATAAATATATAAAGTTCTTCTTATAAAATGGGTTTGAAATAAATAAATGGAGAGAAACGATTGGAAACTATCACATTCATAAAAAGCGTCCCTTTTTTTATGGTGGTGTTTTTTTAATGCTTATATTTATAATGACTGCGTGAATGGTGTGAGAAAACATAAAAAAACATATTTAAAACATAATTTGTTTCATTATGTTTTAAATTTTGATTACGAAAACATAATTTGTTTCTATTTGTTTCAAATTATGTTTTTTTACTAAAAATATTAATTTAATTACTGAAATTAATATTTAAAAGTATATTTACTTATTAAATATTTTTATTACTGAAATTATATATTAATAGTAAAAATATTATGGTGTAGTTTTTGAGAAACTTATATATTATATTAACTGCGAATTGGTGTGGAATTATTGCGGAATGAATGCGTTTATTATGGTGCGAATTTATGAGAAAGTTTTATAAAAATATGACTGCGAATTGGTGTGTAAATTTACAGCGAATTAATGCGACTATGAGAGCGAGAATTATGGTGTGGTTTTTGAGAGCGACTTTTTTAAAAATGACTGCGTAAATGGTGCGGAATTATTGCGGAAATAATCCCTTCCTCTTGGTGCGAATTATTGAGAAAGTTTTATAAAAATATGACTGCGAAATGGTGCGGATTTTTACAGAATTATTTATGTGTTTCTTGGCGGAGTTATGGTGTGGTTTTTGAGAGCGACTTTTATAAAAATGACTGCGTAAATGGTGTGGAATTAAAAGCATTTCACTTTTTTACTTATTATTGTTGATTTATTACTGATTTCTATAAAAAAAAGTATATTTACTCTTCTTTTAAACAATAAGTAAAACAAAACGCATT
>ENA-OQVM01003968-OQVM01003968.1-marine-metagenome-genome-assembly--contig:-NODE-3968-length-15477-cov-10.057597_pt1 | contig 15477 bp, 15 predicted proteins | sample MGYA00237776_ERZ505498 | MGnify/ENA primary metagenome ERZ505498 (study PRJEB26159, sample SAMN06265151) | marine metagenome | isolation source: Helgoland LTER site | place: Germany:Helgoland, sampling... | reverse complement strand
CCTCCAGCCTGTCTAATCCCATCCTTAATTCTACTACTTAATTCTTGAAAATGTCTATTACATGGTGATAGATCACTGCCAGATTGTGCAATTCCAATTATAGGTTTTCCTGATTGTAATTCTTGTCTTGTCATTCCATAATTTAGATATCTTTCTAAATATAGAGCTGTAAGCGCAGGATCTTTAGGATTATCAAACCATTGTTTACTTCTTAATTCTTTTTTTTTCATTTAATGAATTTATTACAACCAACCCTTATCAACTATATAAGATTGATTGGTGCAACCAGAAGATTGTTCTGATGAAAAAAACAATACTGCTTGAGCAAGTTCATGAGGCATTAGTTTTTCTTTTAAACACTGTCTTTTCATCAATTCTTTTTCAGATTCTTCGTTTAACCACAAATCTATCTGTCTTTGAGTCATTACCCATCCTGGTACAACTGAATTAACTCTAATATTAAATTCACCTAAATCTCTAGCAAAAGATCTTGATAAACCAACTACTCCAGACTTTGCTGCTGTATAAGCTGCCATACCTCCCTGACCGATCATCCATGATGTAGAGCCCATATTAATGATTGCCCCGCCACCATTGTCTATCATTGATTTTTTAACAGATTGAACTGTAAAGAAAAAATGTCTTAAGTTTACATTCATTCTTTCATTCCAATATTCTTCAGTTACATCATCAATTTTATGTCTAGTATCATTAGCAGCATTATTAATCAAAATATCTATCGGTCCTTTATTACTAATAATATCAGCTATAGTCTTTTGAAGCTCTTTAATATTTAAAAGGTCACATTTAATAAATGTTGGCAAACTGTGATTTTTATTTTTTATATCTTCAATTAATTTTTTTGATTCATCTTCATTAATATCTATAAAATAGACTTCAGACCCTTGCTCACAAAAATGCTCAACAATTGAAGCTCCGATACCCGATCCACCACCTGTTATAAATACTCTTTTATTTTCTAAATCATAATATTTTACTTTCATTTTCTCATCTCTCCATTCATAAAAGTTACCCTTTTGTTTAATAAATCAAAATATTTTATATTCATTATAACTCTAATTCTTTTGCTAGATCACCAATTTTTGCACCACCTGCCATCAATCTTTTTACTTCTTCACCGCCAAGTTCTGAAGACAATCCTGAACCAATTACTTCTCCCAGACTTAAAAAAGTAAATCGATCAGCTATAAGTCGTGCATGAATTTCATTGTGTGTAATAAGTATAATTGCAATGTTTCCTAAACTTTGAACTTTTTTTATTGTTTTTAAAACTTCCATTTGCTGCTTTTGACCTAATGCTGATGTGGGTTCATCTAATATTAGTATCTTAGCACCAAAGTAAATTGCTCTTGCAATAGCCAAAGTTTGTCTTTGCCCGCCTGACATTGTTCCAACTGGTTGATTAGGGTTTGAAATGTTAATTCCAATTTTAGACATTTCTTCTGTTGTTATTCTGTCCATCTCATCCATTTGCATTAAACCAAATGCGCCAGGTCCTTTTGTTAATTCACGACCAAGAAAAAAATTTCTTGTAACTGAAGTTAAGGCATTGAGAGCTAAATCCTGATAAACTGTACCAATGCCTGCATCAGATGCTTGACGTGGTGAAGTAAAGTTAACTATTTCTCCATCTACTTTTATTTCTCCACTTGTCATTGGATGAACTCCAGATAACACTTTAATTAAAGTTGATTTTCCAGCACCATTGTCACCTAAAAGAGCGTGAACTTCACCCGGATAAACATCTAATGAAACACCATTTAAAGCAGTAAATGCTCCAAATTTTTTAACTAAATTCTTTATTTCAATTAATGGTTTATTGTCCATTAGATATTTCCCATAATTCGTTTCCTAATATTCTCATTTGTAAAGGCAGCAGTCACAAGAACTGCTCCAAGGAACACTCTATAGAATGATCCATCAATTCCAGGAATATAAAAGAAGGCTTCTTTTGCTATTCCAAAAATAATTGTACCTAAGATAATTCCACCTATTGTTCCAAAACCTCCTGTTAGCACAACACCTCCAATAACAGCTGCAGCAATTGCTTCTAATTCTTTTAAATTACCTTTAGCCGTATCCGCAGTATTAACTTCAAAAACCTGACATGCTGCAAACATAGTTGCACAGAATGCAGTATTCATAAATAATGCAATCTTAACTTTGTTTGTTGGCACACCATTAGCCTTTGCAGCATTAAGATTTCCACCAGTTGAATAAATCCAGTTACCTGCTTGAGTTTTACTCAAAATAAAATAACAAATAAAAGCAATAAGCCCCCAAATCATTAAAGCAGAATACATACCTTTAGCAAAAATGTTTCCAAAGTTATTTACGTTCCAATCTACTGTAAAATACAACCAATTAAAAACTGGTTCCATAATGTCGCCTCCAAAGAAATTAGCAACTGGTCTTGCGGTAACTATGGTGTCGATGTAAGCTTTTGCTATATCAATATCAGTAACCGCTTTTGCCGTAACTGCAGGAACATCAACTCCAGCTTCAATTTTCTTTGTCAAAATTTCTACCATTGAATCATTGCCAGATTTTTTTGCACCAGCTAAAGATTTTTCTAAGGTTTCAATCATTTTTGTTGAATTTATTTCAGTTTTCAAAGTTGCAACTTTTTCATTAATATAAGAAAGTCGTTCAGTTAATTTTGCAACAGTGCTAGCTGGTACGGTGCTAAGAATTTCTAATAATTGGTCATTTGGTAAAGCTTTAGCCGCATCTCTTTCCATTTCCCCAAGACCTGGTACATTTATAATATTTTTGATATCTGGTAAATCTGTAACAGTCGTTGATCCAGCAGTTTGATCAGGAGCTCTGTTAAATGCTCTATAGGATACCTCTGTTAAACCTCGTAAAAAGAAAAGTCCACCTAGTGTAACAATGAAAGAAGATATTCCACTTTTAACAACTATCCATCCCTGTATCCATCCAAAGGATAGAGTCATACATAATGTAATTAATATTGCTAATAATGGTGAGACATCCCTAATTTCAAATAATTGAAATCCCTCAAAATGAAAACCTCCTTCAAAAGAGATGTAAGGAATAACAACAGCAAAACCCCATTTTAATATCATTGCCATAGAACCACCGGCAAAACCGATCATTGAACCAACTGAAAGATCAAATTCACCTGCAATAATTAACATCCCAGCAGCAAGTGCTACGATTCCTAATTGAGCAATTACCCTAAAATTATTTCTAATTCCTAAGGCGTTAAATCCTTCACCAGAAAAAGGGTTAAGAGAAAATTCTCCTTCTGGAATAGAAAAGTATCCCAACATAAAAAAAAGTAAGATCATTACTCCCAAAGGTCCAACCTCTGGACGAGCCATTAATGCAGAATACCATTTTTTTTCACCTTGTCGGTCTGACTCTTGTCTTGGTTTATTTGTTGTTGATGTATTCATTTTTAAAAAAGGTTTTTAAATTTTTATAAAAAAAAAGGGCCGATTAAATAATCGACCCTTTAAATTTTAACTAACTATCTGTCAATTCCTGCAAGAGCAGCAACTGAAGAAGCGTTAGACTTATCTACGAAGCCAGGTCCTGATGGGATGTTAGCTCCTGGAAGAAGTCCAGCACTGTTGTTGTACAAGTGTAATACGATAACTGGCACATAACCCTGTAGTCTTTGTTGTTGATCAATAGTAAAAGCAACTCTTCCAGATCCAATTAAATCCATAACCGCAGGACTTAAGTCAAAGCAAGAATGGTGTACTGTCATACCAAGATCAGCTAAAGCTTTATCAACAGCTTCACATACGTGAGGTCCTACTGAAAGGATCGCATTAACATCTTTGTTAGCTTGTAAAGCAGCAGTAGCTCTAGTTTGAATAGTTGCAGGGTCAGATGTAGTATCAGTCATTTGCATAGGAACTGCAGAACCGTAACCTTCACATCTGTCTACAAGAGCTGTGTTGTATGCTTCTTGAATCATACAAAGTGCTTTAGAAGCACCTTCAGCTTTTGCTCTTTCACCAGCTTTTTGTCCAGCAAGTAATTCAGGCTGACCAACGTGCATAAGAGCACCTAGGCTAGCAGAAGACTCTAAACCAGAGTTCATTGTAATTACTGGAACACCAGCAGCAACAGCAGCTTTAATAGCTGGTCCTAATGCATCTGGGTCTGGTAAAGAAATTACCATACCATCTGGTTGAGTAGCTGCAGCAGCTTGAATTGAGCTTGCCATATCAGCCATATCAGCAGAAGGGTTGTAGATGTATTCGAAGTCAGCACCGATTGCTCTAGCTGCATCTTCACCACCTTTTTGAACTACAGGCCAAAAAGGATCTTTTCCTTCACCATGAGTAATCATGACGTATCTTTCAGCGAAAGCAGTAGTTGCAAATAATGCAAGAGCTGCAATCGAAAGTATAAGTTTTTTCATTATTTCTCCCTTTAAATTAATTTAAAAAAAAGAAATATAACTACTTTGAGAAAAGATCATAACAAAAAATATAAATACAACTATTGATTGATTTTTTTTAATCAATATTTTTTCCCTAGTTTCCTTGCTTTAATAAGATTAGAATTTTTCTAAATTAAATCATTGTTAGAAATTTCTAATTAATATGTCGCGCTTCTTCCCAATCTTGCAGCACCACGAACGCCGCTAGCATCACCATATCTAGGTTTTAAAAAAACACCCTCGTATTCTCTGCCAATAACAAATTTTCTCACTAGTGAATCTATTTCATGTAAAAAATCAATTTCATTTGAAACGCCTCCACCAAAAACAAAAGCATCGGGATCTAAAATATTTATTATACTTGAAAGTGACATTGCTAAATTTACTTTAAAATCATCTATAAATCTTTCTGCATCTAAATCATGTTTTCTATTTAATTCAAAAATTTCATTTGTTTTTAAATTTTTTCCATAAATTTTATTAAATCTTTTCGCTAAACCCAAGCCAGATAAAAAACTTTCAATCTCAGCTTCTCTTGGATTAGTCGAGTCAAAATTTTCTTTTTTAGCAGCAAAATAAGGAATTTGATTATGACCCCATTCTCCAGCAACACCATTGGGGCCACTTACTATTTTTTTATCTATTACTAAACCACCTCCAACTCCAGAGCCCAGGATTATACCGTAAACAATTTTGTAATGTTTGCCTGCTCCATCTATAGCCTCTGACAAAGCAAAACAATTTGCATCATTTTCACAAAATACTTCTTTCCCAAGTGCTTTACGTAAATCATTTTGAAAAGGTTTTTTTTCTAACCAAGATATATTGGGAACATTTTTAACCAATCCTGTTTGAGGAGAGTGAACTCCCGGATGACAGACACCAATTGGAAGCTCTTGTTTAAATTCTAGTTCTAATTGTCTATGAATATCTCTTATTGAAGTAATAATTTGAGTGTAATTTTTTGGGCATAGTATTCTAGACCTATGTTTTTCTTGTCCATCTTTTTCAAGTACAACACTCTCTATCTTTGTTGCACCAACATCTATACCTACTTGCATAATTATTAGTAAGTTGCTCTACCGCCACTTAAATCAAATACTGCGGCTGTTGAAAAAGAATTTTCTTCACTTGATAACCAAGCAACTAAGGAAGCTAATTCCTCTACCTTCGCAAATTTATTTCTTGGTATTTTTGAAAGCATATAATTAATATGCTCTTCAGTCATTTGATCAAAAATTCTAGTTTTTGCTGCTGCTGGAGTAACACAGTTTACTGCAATATTTTTTTGAGCGAGTTCTTTACCTAAAGATTTAGTTAATCCTATAACTCCTGCTTTTGAAGTGCTGTAAGCACTTGCATTTGGATTTCCCTCTTTGCCTGCAATAGAAGCAATATTAACAATTCTTCCGTAATCATTTTTAACCATAAAAGGAACAACTGCTTTACAGCAATAAAAAACAGCATTTAAATTTAAGTTAATTACTTTATTCCACTCTTCTATTGGGTACTCTTCAACAGTAGTGTTCATTCCTGCTACACCTGCATTGTTAATAAATATATCAATCTTACCATGTGATTTTTCAACTTCAGATAATTTTGAATTTATTGTTTCGTAATTGCTAACATCAACTATTTGATAAGTTAAATTTTCAGAATTTACTTTTTCCAAAGCTTTTTTTGCTTCAGTTTCGTCTATATCCCAAATTATTACTTTGGCTCCAGACTCAATAAATCTTTCAGTGATTGCCAAACCAAATCCTTGTGCACCACCTGTTACAATCGCTACCCTATTATTTAAATCAAATTTAATCATAATTTATTTTTTATTTTTTTTTGATCTTAATAATGGAAAAGCCAGAGCAATAAAAGATAAAATAAAGAACGTTAAAGCTATAGGTCTTGTTAAAAACATCAACCAGTTTCCATCAAATATTACCAATGATTGTCTTAAAGTTCCTTCTACTAATTCTCCAAGAATTAATCCAATGATTACAGGCACTACTGAAAATCCATATCTTCTCATAAAAAATCCAAGTACACCAAAAAAAATCATTATCCAAACATCTAATATAGATTGACTCAATGAATAAGTTCCACAAACAGAAACAGCAAAAATCATAGGCCATAAAATTTTATTAGGAACCAGTGTTATTCTTGCAAAAATTTTAGCTCCAAAAAAACCAAATATAAAAAAGAGTACGTTTGCAATTAACATTGCACCAAAAATTCCATACAAAAATTCAGGCTGTTCTCTAAATAAATCTGGACCGGGTCTAACGCCATGAATAATTAAACCTGTTAATATTACTGCAGTTGTTGCGCTTCCTGGAATACCCAGTGCTAATGTTGGAACCATTGCTCCACCAGTTGCAGCATTATTTGCTGCTTCTGCTCCCGCAATACCTTCAATTGAACCTTTACCAAATTCTTCAGGTTTTTTTGAAAATCGTTTTGCTTCTGAGTAACCTATTAAAGATGCAACTGTGCCTCCCTCTGCAGGAAGAACTCCTATAAATGATCCAATTCCTGATGACCTTAAAATTGTTTTCCACGTTTGTTTATAATCATTAATAGAAGGTAGTTTTACAGCTTTTAAAGCTACTCTTTTAAACACCTGATCTAATAAAGTTGATTGAGTTAGCATTTCACTGATAGCAAAAAGACCAACAACAACTGGAATAAATCCTATCCCTTCTGATAATTCATTAATTCCATAAGTAAATCTATCTATTGAAGTCATAAAATCTTTTCCAATAGTTGAAATTAAAATTCCAAACGCACCTGCAATTAAATTCTTAATTGGGCTTCCTTCCCCAATAGAAGCAAGCATTGTTAATCCAAAAATAGCTAAGGCAAAATATTCAGGTTGACCAAATTCATACGCTAGTTTTGCAAGTAAAGGTGCAAAAAAAACAAGTATTATGACACTAAAAATTCCACCTACTGTACTTGATACAGTAGCCATTCCAAGAGCTCTACCAGCCTCACCTTTTTGAGCTAACGGATAACCATCCAAACATGTGGCAGCTGCAGCTGGTGTTCCTGGAGTATTAATTAAAATAGCTGTAATTGCTCCACCGTATGTCCCTGCACAATAAATTGATGTCAACAGTACAATTGCGGAAAGTGGATCCAAGGTCATTGTAAAAGGTAAGATCAAAGCACCTCCAGTAGTAGGACCTAGTCCTGGCAAGACACCTAAGATCAATCCAAACAAAGTTCCAAAAAACAAAACTAATAAAAGTTTTGAACTAAATAATGGCGCCATCATTAAAAGTAAATTTTCCATTTATACCTGATAATAAATATTAGTGATTATACCTGGAGGGAATCTTAAACCTAAAATTGTTTCAAAAAAAATAAATACAATTATTGGAAAAATTATACTTACTAATAATAAATAAAAAATTCTTCTCTCACCCCAGCAATATGAAACGAAAATTGATAAAATTGAAATCGCTAAAAAGAAGTCTAAAGTTTTTGAAATTAAAACAAATAATAAGAATCCTGTTAAGGTCAAATAAAAAGTTTTTGGTAATTTTTTTTCTACTTTCCAAGGTTTTTTAGTTGATAGAAAATATACAACAAAAGTTAAGCTAATTATCAAAACTAATAGTGCTTTAGGAAAAGTTGCAGGTTGAATTCCTCTATTTAAAATTGGAGGAACAATATCAAAAGAAAAAGTAGTTATTAGTAAAATAGTTGAAATAAAAATAATTATAAATGAAACTTTAAATTCATCTTTAAAAAAAAAGGGCAAACTTTTGTTTGCCCTTTTTTGTTTTCGTACATTATTCATAAACTAAATGTACTATCTTTAATAATTACTTAATGTAACCTAAAGCTTTAAGCTGTGCAGTCATTTCAGTAAGCATTTCTTCCATTTGCTTACCCCATTCGTCAGCACCTACAACACTAGTGTCATCTAAACCAATTTCTGTTAAGAAATTTTTGTAGTAGTTGTGGCTCATTGCTTTCATCATTCCAGCTTCTAACTCTTTAACTCTTTCAGCTGGAGCTCCTTTTTTAGTTACGAAACCTCTAACAGTAGATAAAGAAACAGGTATTCCTAATTCTTTAGCTGTTGGAGAGTCTCCAATTTTAGCCATTCTATTATTTGCTAAAACAACAGAAACACAAAGTGTTCCATCATTTATTTCAGTTAATGCTTCCCCTAAATTTAAAACACCCACATCAATATCTCCTTTGATTAGGTTAGTTTTAATTGGAGCTACACCTTTATAAGCAACAATAGTTGGATCTTTTAATCCACCTTTTTTTGTAAATGCAATTGCACTAACGTCATCAATTCCACCAACATGAGTTGTTCCATATTTAAGTGATTTTGATTTTTGAACACTAATAAATTTTTTAGCGTCTTTGATGTCAGCTTTACAATTTACAACAAATAATTGAGGATCATCAGTTCCTCTTGCAAGTGGTTGCATGTCACTAATTTTAACTTTAGTTTTACCTAATGCCATTGATACAGCATGACCAGTTGTCCAAGTTAAAGTGTGTTGACCATCAGCAGGTAAGCTCATCATGTAGTCCATAGATACAGCTCCACCACCACCTTTTTTATTAACTAGTTGCATGTCTTGTTTAAGAACTCTTCGAGCTCTTAAAAGCATCATTCTAGTAGTTACGTCAGTACCACCACCAAAACCAGCGTGAGTGATTGCTTGTATAGCACCATCTGCTCTAGCAGAAGTCGTAAGCATAGGTAGCGCTATAACAAAAAATTCAGTCACTAGAAATGCAGCAGCTAAGAAAAGTTTAAAACTTTTTTTCATTATTTCCCTCTTTAGTTAATTTATAATTAATTATATAAACATAATCTGATACAAACCGTAAAGTAAAAAATGCCTCAAAATAAAATTAATATTGCATTACTGCTAGGTGATCCTTCTGGTATTGGACCTGAGTTAGTGTCTAAATTATTGACAAAAGAAATTACGAATGAGGCAAATGTTGTTGTAATTGGAGAAAAAAATATATTTGAAAATGGTAATAAAATTTCTGGTCATTCACATAATTTAAAATTTGTTGAAAATTTTGATGAAATTAATTTTCAAGATGGAAATCAATATTTTCTAGATATTTCTAAAGGTAAAAATCATAATTATAAACTATCGGAGTGCTCTAAAGAGTCTGGTGAAAGTGTTTTGTCAGCATTAAATTTAGCCTTGGAACTTGCTAAAGAAAATAAAATTGATGCAATAAATTTCGGTCCATTCAATAAAACAAGTTTAAAGCTTGGAGGAAATAAATATTCAGATGAATTGCATTTAATGGCAGAAAAATTAGATGTAAAAAATTTTTTCTGTGAATTTAATGTTATTGATAATTTTTGGACAGCAAGAGTTACATCTCATATTCCAATCAAAGAAGTCCCAGATCATGTTAAAAAAGAAAAAATTATCAAACCAATTAAACTAATTAATGAAGCGATGAAATTAAACGGCATTAAAAGTCCAAGAGTTGCTGTTCAGGCACTTAATCCTCATGCAGAATTTGGAACTGAAGAAAAAGATGAAATTATACCAGCTATAGAAGAAGCAAAAAAAATGGGTATTAATGCGGATGGACCTTTGCCTTGTGATACTTCTTTTATTACTGCTTATAAAAATAAAAATCATGATTGTATTGTTGGGATGTATCATGATGCTCTCCAATCTGGTTTAAAAGCTTTTGGTTTTGATAGAGGTGTTACCGTTCAAGGTGGATTACCAGTACCTATAACAACCCCTGCTCATGGTACAGCTTTTGATATTGCTGGTAAAAATGTGGCAAATTTAGAACCTACTTTGAATTCTTTCAAAATTGCTTTAACAATGGCTGAAAATAAAAATAAATAATGACAAAAATTAAAGAGATAAGAACTAAAGTTTATCAATGGAACGGAAAAACTGTTCCCCCGCAAAATAATTTTTGTACAAATGCCTCTGATCTTTTATTTGAAAAATCTGATGCTATGGGTTCATTTAGGTTTCATGAATGGTTGGTTTGTGAAATTGAAACTGATGATGGCATCGTTGGAATTGGAAACGCAGCCTTAGCACCTCAAGTTGCAAAAAAAACTATTGATACATATTTAAAACCTCTAGTAATTGGAGAAGATCCTTTTGATTACGCTTATATTTGGGAAAAAATGTATAGAAGAACTCATGCCTGGGGTCGAAGAGGAATTGGTATGGTTGCAATATCAGCAATTGATATCGCTCTATGGGATATAATGGGTAAAATTACAAAAAAACCAGTATTCAAACTTTTGGGTGGAAGAACAAAAGAAAAAATTCCTGTTTACGCTTCAAAACTTTACAGCCAGCCTATTAAGCAACTTCAAAAAGAAGCTGAAAGTTACGTTAAGCAAGGTTTTAAGATGTTTAAAATGAGATTTGGTTGGGGCCCAAAAGATGGACCTGATGGAATGAAAAAAAATATTGAGCTTGCAGAAGCCGTAAGAGAAGTAATTGGCGAGGATACAGATTTGATGATGGAATGTTATATGGGTTGGAATTTAGATTATGCAAAAAGAATGATTCCAAAACTTATGAAATTTAATCCAAGATGGCTAGAAGAACCGGTGATAGCAGATGACATTCATGGATATGCTGAACTCAATAACATGAATATGATTCCAATCTCTGGTGGAGAACACGAGTTTAATATTTTTGGATTTAAACAATTATTAGATTTAAAAGCAGTTAGTTATATTCAGTATGATAATAATAGAGTTGGTGGTTTTACTGCTGCTCAAAAAATAAACGCAATTGCAGAAGCTCATCAAGTTCCAGTAATTCCTCATGCTGGGCAGATGCATAATTATCATTTAACAATGTCTAATTTCAATTGTCCTATTTCTGAATTCTTTCCTGTTCATGATGTTGAAATCGGAAATGAACTTTTTTATTATATTTTTGAAGGTGACCCTGCGCCAGAAAATGGATTTATTGATTTAGATGATAATAAACCAGGACTAGGTTTAACTATAACTGATAAATATAAGTCTGATTTTAATATAATTGAATAATTAATGGGAGCTTGAAGCTAACCATAGATTAATATTACCTTCTCTAGCTTTTTTGCTAATTAAAGTTAATTCACTTTTTGTAAAATCTAAATTATTTAAGCTAGCTACGTTTTCATTTAATTGTTTTAAATTCCTAACACCTATTAATGCAGAGGTTACTGCTTTATTGTTTAATACCCACGCTAAAGACATTTGAGCTAATGATTGACCTCTTTTTTTAGCAATAATATTTAAATCTTTTATGGTTCTAATATTCTTTGCTGAAATTAAATTTTTTAGCAAAGAAGTAATTTTTTGATTAGCTCTGGAAACTTTTGGAATTCCTTTAAGGTATTTTTCTGACAACATACCTTGTGCCAATGGTGAAAAAGCAATACAGCCAATTCCTTTATTAGTTAAAGTTTTTGTTAAATCTTTTTCAATCCATCTATTTATTAATGAGTAAGAAGGTTGATGTATTAATATTTTAATATTTCTTGAATTTAAAATTTCATACATTTTTTTTGTTTGTTTTGCAGAATATGATGAAATTCCAATATATTGAGCTTTACCTGATCTATAAATACTTTCTAAAGCATCAGCAGTTTCTTCAAGAGGTGTATTCGGATCAAAACGATGAGAATAAAAAATATCAACATAATCTAAATTCATTCTTTTTAAACTTTGATCACAGCTTGCAATTACATGTTTTTTAGATCCCCATTCTCCATATGGACCATCCCACATATCGTAACCGGCTTTTGATGAAATAATAAGCTCATCTCTATATTTCTTTAAATCTCTTTTCATTATTTTTCCAAAATTAGCTTCTGCACTTCCATATGGAGGACCATAATTGTTAGCTAAATCAAAATGAGTAATTCCAAGATCAAAAGCTTTAAATAAAACTTTTTTAGACTCTGGATTAATAGTTTTTCCTCCAAAATTATGCCAAAGACCTAAACTGATTAATGGGAGCTTAAGACCGCTAGAACCACATTTTCTATATTCCATTTCGCTGTATCTTTTTTCGAAAGCTTTGTATGTCATTTAGTATCCTTCTACTTCTGTTAAAAAAGGCATTGAACTTGCGGCACCCAATCTAGTTGTTGATATACCTGCAACTTTATTAGCAAATATTAATGCATCTTTATATTTAAGCTCATTTGCAAGAGCTACAGCAAATGCTCCATTAAAAGCATCTCCTGCTCCTGTTGTATCTACAACCTCATCTTTCAATTTTAATGCATCAACAAAATATTTTTCATCTTTATTAGCAAAAAAAATACCTTTTTCGCCTAATGTAATAATAATGTTTTTAACACCTCTATTTAAAAATTCTTTTGCAGCATTTTTGATATCTTCATTTGTTTCAATTTTTTTATTAAGATAAAATTCTGCTTCAGTTTCATTTGGAGTAAAAAAATCTAATAATTGAAAATTATTTTCATTTATTTTTCTAGCAGGAGCTGGATTTAAAATTGTAAGACAATCATTGTCTTTAGCTTTTTTTAATGCATACATGGTTGTCGAGTCTGGAGTTTCCATTTGAGTTAAAAATATCTTTGATTTTTTCATTACTTCCATATTTTTATCAATATCTTCATTTTGTAAATGAGCTGCAGCTCCAGCAAAAACATTAATTGCGTTATTTCCTTTTTCATCAATCATTATTCCTGCAACACCTGTTGAAAGATTAGGGTCCTGAATTATACAATCTACATTAACTCCTGCTTCTTTGTATAAAGAGAAAGCCATATCTGCATGACTATCTTTTCCAACTTTAGTTATAAAATTAACTTCACCATTTAACCTTGCTGCAGCAATTGCTTGATTAGAACCTTTTCCTCCTGGTCCAACAATATAATTATTACCTAAAACTGTTTCTCCCTTTGCAGGTATTTTATTTCCAAAAAAACATAGATCAGCAACAAATACCCCAAAAATACAAATTGAACTCATTATTTATCAAGAACCCAAACGCTACCATCTGGTTTAATTACGCCTTTTGTTATTATAAAACATCCAAAAGGTCTAGCATCTGTGGTTGTAACGATGGCATAAGATTTTTTAGCTTCTTCATAAAAAGTTTGTCTTTCAATAGATCCTACTTTCCAATTATCTCCAGAAATATCTTTAATCGCTTTAATAAATTCTTTGTGAGTTTCAGTTATTTCATTTGGGTTACCGTCGACTTCCATTCTATTTGCCGCTGTCCCTCCTTGAGAAACAATAAAACTATCTAATGGGAATACAGAAAGAATTGCTCTTGAAGCTTCATTTATGTTTACCCCATCTAATCTCACTACATTTTTATTCATTGAATGTGCTGGAAAATTTGCATCTGCCAAAACAAGTTTATCACCATGTCCCATGGATCTTAAAAGAAACAAAAGATCTGGGCTTAATATGGGGTCAATTTTAATAAGCATAAAATTATTATATTACATAAAAAAAAAGGGTGGAATAAAAATTCCACCCTTTAATTTTAATTTTTTTTTAAAGATTATTTAAAATCGTTAGCGTTTTCTTTAGTTACTAATTGAGTTCCAGTATCGATATTAATATCAATTTTTTCACCCTTAGCTAAAGCAAGTGCATATTTAACACCATAAGCACCCATATTGTAAGAAAACTGTGCAATTGTTGCTGTTAACTTTCCAGCCAAAATACTAGTAGCTGCATCTGGAGTAGCATCAAATCCAACTACTACCACATCGTTCATTCCAGCATCTTCAAGAGCTTGAATAGCACCTAGTGCCATATTATCATTAGATCCAAAGATAGCTTTAATGTTGGGATTTTTTACAAGAATAGACTCTGTAACAGATCTTGCTTTTGCAGTATCCCATTCAGCTGTTTGAGTAGCTACAATATTTAAACCACAAGCTTTCAAACCTTTGATTGCACCATCTCTTCTAAGAAGAGCTGTTGATTGAGATTCCATTCCAGTCAAAATTGCAACGTCAGAACCTTTTGGAGTTTTATCACAAATAAAATTAGCAGCTAGCTCAGCTCCATTTTTATTATTTGTTCCAATAAATGTTACTCCTTCATTAATCCCTTGAGTATCCACAAATACTACTGGAACGCCACTTTTAATAGCATCATCAACAATTGGTGCGAAGGCATTTGGATCTGCTGGTGCAAGAGCCATTGCATCAACTCCTTTTGCTAACTGATCTTCTACTTGGTTAATTTGTGATTGAACATCACCTTCTTGAGGTGGTGCTATAAGAACCAACTTAACACCTAATTTTTTAGCTTCATCTTTAGCTCCTTGTTCAACAGAAGCCCAAAAAGCATTTCCTGAACCAGGGCCTTTAATGCTAAATAAGATAGTTTTTGCGTGACCATCAGCAAACGAATTCGCTACTGTGATACTTAGTACTAAAAATAATGATGTAATAAATACACCAATTTTTTTCATTATATTCATAGTTTATCTTCCTCTTTTGTTTTTAAAAAATTAAGTGAATATTATTTAATAATAATATTCAACATTTAAATGAATTTCTTTTTTAATACTTAAATTTAATAGTTATTAATAATTGACAATTTTTATAAAAGAAATCAACCTTAAGGAGAATTTAAATGAGAATTATTTTCTTGTTCCTAAATCTTTTCTTAAGACATCTAGATATACTGCAAGAACAATAATTGTCCCTATTAATACTTGTTGCCAGAATGAACTTACATCCATTAGATTTAATCCATTTCTTAATAATCCCATAATCATCACACCAGCAAAAACTCCTAATACTGTCCCTCTACCTCCAAAGAAGCTTGCTCCACCAATAATGCATGCAGCTATTGCGTCTAGCTCTGCATTTAAACCTGCATTAGGATATCCAGAATCTGTTCTACCAGCTAAGATTAAAGCTCCAAATCCAGCTAATAATCCACACAAAGAATATACAATTACTAAAATTTTATTAACATTTATTCCTGCTGCTCTAGCAGCGTTTGGATTACCACCAATAGCATAAATCCATTTTCCAGTTCTGGTATGATT
>ENA-OQVM01003959-OQVM01003959.1-marine-metagenome-genome-assembly--contig:-NODE-3959-length-15510-cov-4.978099_pt1 | contig 15510 bp, 11 predicted proteins | sample MGYA00237776_ERZ505498 | MGnify/ENA primary metagenome ERZ505498 (study PRJEB26159, sample SAMN06265151) | marine metagenome | isolation source: Helgoland LTER site | place: Germany:Helgoland, sampling... | reverse complement strand
ACTCCGTCAGCATCCTGCCCGTGCTCAATGGCACGGCCAAGGCCCCGGTTCGTGAGGCCGTTGTCCATCACTCCATCAATGGCAGCTTTGCCATCCGCAAGGGCAAGTGGAAGCTGGCTTTTTGCCCGGGCTCAGGAGGTTGGACCAACCCCATGCCCGGCAAACCGGCGCAGCTCAAGAAGCTCGCTGCCCATGAGAGAGTACAGCTCTTTGACATGGAAGCGGACCCTGCGGAAACCAGTAACCTCTCCGGCAAGCATCGGGAACTTGTTCAGGAACTGACTCAACTGGCGGAGAAGTACATCGCCGATGGGCGCTCCACTCCCGGGGCGAAGCAGAAGAACGATGGTGACAAAACCCATCTCTACCCGGGCTGGATGCGGGGGACGAAAAACTAAGCTTGCGGCAGATGAAACTCACGCATCTGAGTGTCCCCCTCTTCATTCTCACTTCACTATTCACCATTCACTACTCTGCGGCCGCCCCGCAGCAGCCCCCCAACATCATCGTCATCTACACCGATGATCAAGGTTTTGGCGATGCCAGCGCCCTCAATCCGCAGGCGAAATTTGAAACACCTAATCTTGATCGTCTAGCAAAGGAAGGGGTGAGCTTTACCAACGCCCATAGCTCAGACGCCGTTTGCACACCGTCACGCTACGGTTTACTGACGGGTCGCTATTGCTGGCGAACTGACAAAAAGCGAGGCGTCTTAGGCTCTGAAGGCCGCTGCCTCATCACCGATGACCGCCTAACCTTAGCCTCCGTTCTGAGGCAAAACGGCTACGATACGGCAATGGTAGGTAAGTGGCACCTAGGCATGGAATTCCCTGGAACGTCCAAGCAGCGTGATTGGTCAAAACCCGTAAAAGACATGCCCTTAGACAAAGGCTTTGATTATTTCTACGGCATCCCAGCCTCGCTCAATTTTGGCGTTCTAGCTTGGTTCGAAGGGCGGTATGCCAAAGTTCCGCCAACGCTCTATACAGCCAAGAAGAAAAATGCCCGGCATATGGATTATCGTATCATGCCGCCTTACGAGAAGACGGCCGTTGAGACGAAGAAGCGACTTGGCAAACAAGGCATGGAGGTAGCTCCCGACTTCATCGACAACCAATGCCTAACACGCTTCACCGACAAGGCCATCGAGTGGATGCAGGGCCGAGCAAAAGCCTCTCCCTCATCTAAGCCATTCTTCCTCTACCTGCCCTATACCTCACCTCACTACCCCGTCTGCCCCCTACCTCAGTTTCATGGTCAGGGGAAATGTGGTGCCTATGGTGAGTTCGTCATCGAGACAGACTTTCACGTTGGCCGCATTCTGCAGTTCTTGAAGGCTTCGGGATTGGAGGAGAACACCATGATCATTTTCACCAGTGACAATGGTCCCGAGAACTCGTGGAGAAAACGAGTCAATGACTTTGACCACCGCAGTAACCACATCTACCGAGAAGGTAAGCGGTCGATCTATGAGGGAGGGCATCGCGTGCCCTTCTTTGTTCGCTGGCCTGCCGGTATCAAGCAGCCGGGGCGCCGTTGGGACCAGCTCATCGGCCAAGTCGACCTGCTTGCGACCTTTGCCGATCTGGTGGGCACCAAGATGCCAGAAAACGCGGGCGAAGATAGCCAGAGCTTCTTACCGGTACTGACTCAGCCCTCCCCCACCCATGTGCGGCTTCCTTTGATCAACCATTCTGCCAATGGCCAGTTCGCCATTACAGAGGGCCATTGGAAATTAATCCTGCCGCACGGTAAAATGGAGAGGGAGCTTTACGACCTCTCGGCAGACCCATGTGAAAAGAACAATCTAGCAGCTCAACACCCGAAAGTGGTCGCTCTTCTCAAAAAGAAGGCCACGGATATCGTGCTCCACGGGCGAACTACAAAGGGAGCGGCTCAGCAAAACGACACGGGCTATTGGCGCGATCTCACATGGATCACGGAGGCCGATTATGAGGCCCACCAAGCCCGAGACCGGTAAGCCAGAGCGCACGGCTTGTTTCCCATATCTCGAGAGCGACCTCTCACCGTTGCTATCAAATCACCTGCCGCCGGCGGCTCCCCTCCTCAAAAATGGGGATAGGAAGAATGACAGAAGCTGATACAGTTCACGTTTTAAAGGAGATGATTCACGTGAGCGGAAGCAGAAAAGTCAACCAGCTGAGAAAACCAATCGCGAGCATTGGCATCTTGCTCCTTTGTACCGCGGGCTTAGCAGCTGCTCAAGAACAACCCGCTGCCACGGAAGCACACTACGACGGCACTTGGGAATCATTGCAAGAAATGTCGGTTCCCGCTTGGTTTGATGACGGCAAGATTGGTATTTTTATTCATTGGGGACCCTACAGCGCGATCGGCTATCGCAGGGGCGGGCGCGGCTACTCCGAGCATGTGCCCAAGCTGATCTACCGTGACCCCAAGCATTATTACCCCTACTTAAAAGAACGCTGGGGTGCTCACCCTCCCGAATTTGGATACAAGGATATTATACCGGAATTCAAAGCCGAGAATTGGAACCCGGACGAGTGGGCCGCCCTCTTTAAACAAGTTGGGGCAAAATACGTCGTCATGACTGCTGAGCACCACGATGGCTGGGCCAACTGGGATTCCGATCTCACCCCGTGGAACGCCGTCGACAAAGGCCCCAAGCGCGATCTTGTCGGTGATCTTGGCAAGGCACTGCGCAAAGAAGGCCTCAAGTATGCGCCCTCCTATCACCGCGAGCGTCACACCGGCTTTTTTGCCAAGGAACAATACGTCGTCCATAGCGAGCCTCATGCGGATATCGCTGAGGAGATCAAACGGGTTCCGGAAGCAGCCATGCTTTACGGCCCTGACTTCAGCTACAATAAGAACTATGTTGATGACTACGTCGCCCGCTGGAAGGAAATCCAAGAGAAGTATAACCCGGATATGCTGTGGATGGATGATTTCCCCATCTACACCCGTGACGGCAATAAGGTGCGCCAAGGACAGGCAAAACCGGAGATCAAGTACTTCGACGATCAGCTTCGCGGCATGATCACCGATTTTATGAACCACGGTGCTGCCCGTGGCCAGGCGGTCTATGTCAACAACAAGGGAGGACAGCGCAACTGGCCCGATGGCGTCGGCTGCCTTGAGAAGGATAATCTGAAAATGAAAGTCATTGGCCCCAAGTGGCAGAGCTGCACCACCTTTGGCACCTCCTTTGGTTACCTCGAAGGTGATCAATACAAGAGCATTGAAGATGTCATGCACGAGATGATCGAGGTGATCAGTCGCAACGGTAATTTCCTGGTTAACATCGGCCCGAAGGCTGATGGCACTATTCCTGCACCCCAGGTGGAACGCCTGCGCGCGATGGGCGATTGGCTCAGCATCAACGGCGCTGCGATCTACGGCAGCCGCTACTGGAAAGTCTGCGATCAGGAGAGCGAACACCTCGCCTTCACCACCAAAAGCAAAAACCTCTACGCCATCAAACTGGCTAAACCGACCAAGCCGTTCACCATCGAGGCAACAGCCGGATGGAGTGCCGACACAGTCAAGTCCGTGAAGCTGCTTGGTAGCCCTGCCGACGTCTCTTGGCAGATGACTGCCGCCGGCCTACAAATCACACCACCAGCACAGCTGGGCGCCAGCAACTACGCCTGGTCTTTTGAGATTGCCACCGATCAAGAGCAACACAGCCCTAATGTCATCGTTAGGGATGCTGACAAAGCACTGAAAAACACCAAGAAGGTCGACCTCGAAGGCAGTGCCCGTAAAACGAAAAACAGCAACAAATAAAAAATCATGATACACAAAGCAATAGCGATCGCCCTTATCGGCGCCACATCACTGGCAAATGAGCAGGCTGCTGCCAAAGAGCATAACAGCTGGCGCATCGACAGCGGCGAAGAGTGGAACGGCGCCAGCCGCGAGCTCAATGGTCTCAATGGCCTTGCGGTCGAGAACAACACCCTCTCCCCTACGGGCAAAGAAGGCACGTACCACAGCAAGCTGCAGCGCTTTAAGAAAAAGCGCACGGCGCAAGCCATCACGCTGACCGCATCAACAAGATGGGACAACTGGCAGCCCACTAAGAAAAAGGTCTGCCCGCCGACCATGGGTGACGCACCTATCTTTCTCGCCAAGGGGCCTAATGACTACTGGATACTCGGTCGAAATAAAGCTCCGCGTAAAGCAGGGTTCGAATCCAAGCCGGCCACCTTGGAGGGCTTCGATATTGAGCTGAAGACCACGCCGTATCCCAATCTCTTCAATGCTCCCGGTGGCTTAAAGAAAAGCGCTGGTGGTTATCACGCCTGGCAGAGCCGCGACATGGTGAACTGGGTGCACCACGGCTGCATTACCGCTCAACATGCCAAATGGTCCACCACCGCAGAGTTTGTCGACGGCAAGGCTTACATTTATTATGACTTCCCCAATGACCAGGACCCTCATCTCTACATCGACGATGACCTGACCGACGGCAAGCCGGGCAAAGATGTTGGACTTGCCTTCAAGGACCCCTCCGACGGCTCAGACTGCGTCATCATTCGTGACCTCGATGGCAAGTTCCACCTGATCTATGAGGACTGGAGCCCGATCAACGCCGGCAAGCATTCCTGGGATTCACCATTGGCGGGACATGCCGTTAGTGATGATGGTATCAGCGACTTCAAAATCCTTACCCCTGCCGTGGATGAACGCACCAAACCGACCGGCAAGTTCATAGAGTATCCCCACCCCCACTGGCACCAAGAAGACCCTGAAAATTTCCCTGCAAGAGTCGCCGCCAAGCAAGATCCCAAGGATGATCCCAAGCAAGACCCCAAGGATGATCCCAAGCAAGACCCCAAGGCTAAAATCAAAGCGAAAAGTAAACGAGCTTTTGCCAAATATGAAGTCCATGAGCCCGAGCAGCACGCCTACGGTGACTGGGCGGCCATCGCCATCGGCGGGCAATACTACCTCGCCGCAGACTACCATCCTATTCATGACAAGATTCGTATCGGATTGTTTACCTCCCCTGGCCTGGATCAAAAGTTCGAGTTCATCGGTGAACTCGGCAGCGGCCACCCGGACCCGGACATCGGCTTTGCCGAAGGTCAATTCTATCTACTAAATCAAACCAAACATGACTACGTCAGCCCAGGGCCATGGGTCGAGAAAGTAGAAGCCCGCGTCGGAGTGGACACCACCAATGACGGCAAGGCCGACACCTGGAGTGACTGGTCAGAGCTCAAAGAGAGCTACGACCACATCGAAGGTTTCTCCAAACAAATCAAACGCATACCCGCGTCCCTGGATTTGAGCGAGTTGCCAGCAGCTTACGGCTTCTGCTTTGAGCTAAAACTGCAGGACACCACCACGAACGCATCCAAGCCCATACTCGAAAGTGTTGAGATCAGTTTCAAATAGCCGAACGCGGCCCCTACAATAAAAGGCACCTAAAGACAGTCATGAATACATTTAGGCTCATTCTAGTTCCGCTCATATTGGTGAGTAGCGTATCGTTGCGGGCGAAGCCTGCCACGGACAACGCGCCCATTCATCTGAAAGCGGACATCGTCTACAAGACGACGGCTGAAAATGATCTGCATCTGGACCTGTTCTATCCAGCTACTAAGCTTGTGGGCGCCTATCCCATAGTGGTCTACACCCACGGCGGCGGCTGGGCGGCGGGCAGCAAGAACAAGGCAAAGGGACGGTCGAACATTGCCCGCACGGTGCGTGGTTTGACCGAAGCCGGCTTTTGTGTGGCAGCCGTGCAATATCGGCTTTGCAAGAACGGGGATACCAGCATCCGCGATTGTGTGACCGACTCCATGGACGCCGTGCGCTACCTTGCCAAGCATGGTGAGGCGCTGCATCTCGATTCAACCCGCGTCTTTACCTATGGCGACTCTGCGGGCGGCCAGCTCGCCCAGATGTTACTGCTGACGCAGCCGGATGACTTTCCTGGTGATGCAGAGCTTGCAGGTCAGCGCTTCACTATGCTTGGCGGTGTTTCATGGTATGGTCCCTGTGACTTTGAGAAGACCGAGCTGTTCAATCATGATGGCCGCGCAAAATTCCGCGATCGGTTCGGAGCACGTGTGCTCAAGTCTGGAACCCCACCCGCTGATAAACTGCGCCTCTACCGCGAAGTCAGCCCGGTCAATTACCTGCGCAAAGAAAGCCCGCCACTGCTCATGATTCAGGGCGACGGAGACACCACCATTCCCGTCCACCACGCTTATTACATGCAGAAAAAGGCGAAGGCCTGCGCTGCCCCTGTCGAGATTTTCATCATCAAGAACGCCGGCCACAATTGGCGTAAGGCCGATGGCTCCACCCCCATCGATCCGTCGATCGACGATATCGTCCAGCGCTCCGTCGACTTTTTGGCTACCGAGTTGCGCCGGAGCAAGCCCTTGAAATGAAGTCTCATACCCAGAGACCGAGCCACCATAGAAAATACAAATTTCCACAAGAAATACAAACGATGACGACAACAAACACTCTAACAATAACTCCAACAAGCTTTCTAACAAATTTTTTGCGCAGCGCTTTTGCAGCGATGATGATTACGCTTGGCTCCACTGCCATGGCTGCTGAGGACTCAGCCTCCGAATCAAAGCCCAACATCGTCCTCATCATGTGTGACGACCTCGGCTACGGCGATGTCCAGTGCCTGAACCCGGAAAACGGTAAGATCAAAACGCCCTGCGTCGATCAGCTCGCCAAGCAAGGCATGATCTTTACTGACGCCCACTCCGGTTCCGCTGTCTGCACCCCCACCCGTTACGGACTGATGACCGGCCGTTACAGCTGGCGCACGCGTCTTCAAAACGGCGTTGTGAGCGGATTCGCTCCCTGCCTGATCGCACCAGACCGCCTCACCGTGGCCGGCTTACTTAAAAAGCAAGGCTACCACACCGGGATCATCGGCAAGTGGCATCTTGATTGCCAGTATCAGGATCCTGAAACAGGCGCGATCCTGCCAAAGCCGAATAAAAAGAAGGGCCGTGCGCCGATCGGAGCTACCATCCCAGACGGTCCGGTGCATCGCGGTTTCGACTATTTTCATGGCAACCATCATGCCGGACACATGGACACCATCATCGAAAACGACAAGGTCATCGAGCGTCTCGAGGAGATTCATAACCTGCCGCGCCTGACGGAAAAATCAGTCGCCTACATCGAAGAGCGCGCCAAGTCGCCGGAGCAGCCCTTCTTCCTCTACGTCCCGCTCGGCTCACCACATGCCCCGATTGTGCCCACTCCGGAATGGCAGGGTAAAAGCGGCTTGAACGCCCATGCCGACTTCGTCATGCAGACGGACGCCACCGTCGGAGCCATCATGAACGCACTGGAAGAAAATGGCTTTTCAGATAACACCCTGTTCATCTTCACCAGTGACAATGGCACCTCGAAGAATGCCAACATTCGCGAATTACGCGAGAAAGGGCATTATGTCAGCGCACACTTCCGCGGCTCCAAGGCAGACATCTGGGATGGTGGACACCGGGTGCCCTTTATTGTCCGCTGGCCAGGTAAAGTTGAGCCCGGCTCTCAATGCGCCCAGCTTATTACTTTAGTCGACTTCTTCGCCACGGCTTCGGACATTACCGGGGAAAAAGCCCCAACCATGGGTGAAGACAGCGTCAGCTTCCTCCCTGCCCTATCCGGTCAAGCCATCAAATCGACCCGCAAGGGCGTCATCCATCATTCGATTGCTGGTCGCTTCGCCTACCGCCAGGGGAAATGGAAACTACTCCTCGCCAGAGGCTCCGGTGGCTGGTCGTCCCCGAATGAAGGCGCAGCGGCGCAAGCCGGTGCACCGGAGGCGCAGCTTTACGATATGGAAAAAGACCCAAGCGAGCAGAATAACCTCTATCTCACCCACCCCGAGATCGCCGAGAGCTTGCTGGCGGACCTGACTGCCGATGTTGAGAACGGTCGTAGCACGGAGGGCCCGGAAGCCAAGAATGATGTGGAAAACATCATCCTCTGGAAGAGTGGTAGAGGATCGCGGAGCAAGAGATCCCAGCAATAAAATCCCCATGGGAAAAAGCATCTTCCCCATCTACTTTAATCAATAATCAGCCCGCCCAATGAAACCCTACCGCCTTGGAGTCACTCTATTCATTCTCTCTTCACTCCTCACTCTTCACCCTTCTGTTTTGTCAGCGGCCGAGCCTGCGGAAAAACAACCTAACATCCTCTTCATCATGGTCGATGATCTGGGCAAGGAATGGATCAGCAGCTATGGTTCTGAAACCATCAAGACACCTAACATCGACGCGCTCGCAGCGGGCGGAATGAAGTTTAATAACGCCTACTCGATGCCCTCATGCACCTCATCGCGCACCATGCTGCTCACTGGCCAATACCCTTGGCGCAACGGCTATGTCAGCCACTGGGACGTGCCACGCTGGGGAGTCGGCTACTTTGACTGGAAAAAGAAGGAGAACACCACCTTCGCCCGCCTGATGAAGGATCAAGGTTATGCCACCTGTGCCGCAGGCAAATGGCAGATCAATGACTTCCGTATCGAACCCCACGCCATGAAGAAACACGGCTTCGATGACTGGGCGATGTGGACCGGTGCAGAGACCGGTGTCAAAGCCAGCGATAAGCGCTTCATTGAACCCTATATCAACACGCCAGAGGGCAGTAAGGTCTATACCGGAAAGTTCGGTTCAGACGTTTATACCGACTGCCTGATCAGCTTCATGACCAGGCATAAAGAGCAGCCGATGTGTCTCTATTATCCGATGCCTCTCGTGCACAGACCGTGGGTTGCGACCCCAGACCATCCAAACGCAAAGAACCGCAACGAAAAACACGTAGCCATGGTTCACTACGTAGATAAGATGGTGGGCAAATTGATCAAGTCTCTAGACGATCTAGGCATACGTGAACGTACCATCGTCATCTTCACCACCGACAACGGCACGACTGGCGGCAAAGTCGGATTCACCGCGATACGAAACGGAGTAGAGGTCCCAGGAGCCAAAGGTGAGCTAACTGAAGCTGGGGTTTGCGCCCCTTTCATTATCAACTGTCCGGGGACTGTTCCCGCAGGTGTTGAGACCGATGCGCTGACTGATTTTTCAGATTTACTCCCTACCTTCGTAGAACTCGGAGGCGGCAAGGTGCCTGAGGACCTCACCATCGATGGAACATCGATTGCCTCTGTGATTCAGGGTAAAAAGCAAGACAGCGAGCGCGAGTGGATCATGTCCATTGGTGGCGGTGCCGGGAAAATCGTCGAGGGCCGCGTAGTGGGCGCAAAAGTTTTTGGCGAGCGAGTCGTCCGCGACAAGCAATACAAAGTCTGGGTTTCCGAAAAGAAGGAAATCACTCACCTATACGACCTCAAAAAAGACCCATGGGAAAAGGCCAACCTACTTGATAGTGAACTCGCTGAGCACAAAGCTGCGATACAGAAATTTCAAGCTGTCGTTGACTCACTCCCCGATAAGGACGCCTCTCCTTTTTACGAGCCTAGAGCCGCCAATGCCTGGGACGTGAAGGAGAATGTGAAAAAGCCAAAAGCCAAATAGACACAACTCAGCTAAGCAGGCCAAGTCCTGAAATCTAAGCCTGCAGAGTTACCCCCCAAATAAACATAAATCAACATCATTACATGAAGGATATACTCATACTGCTCGCTGCAGTGGCGTCTTTTGTCACGCCCCTAAACGCAGAACCCCAAAAGACGAGTGAACAGCCTAGCGAAAAGCCCAACGAAGCACTCACCAAAGTGAGCAGCATCAGAGTCATGACCTACAATGCCTGTCGCGGCGGTACGGCGCAGGGGCAGCCCTTGTCCCAATCGGCAAAAATGATCGAACTGGCACAGGCAGATATCGTTGGCCTGCAGGAGATTGGGGACAATGTCCCGAAGCTGGCGGAAATACTGGGCTGGAACCATAGCGGCCCCTTCCTGACCCGTTATGAAATTGTCGAGCAGGTCAAGGGCATGGGCAAAAGGCCTTGGTATGGGATCAAAGTAAAACTACCTTCGGGGCAGCATGCCTATGCCTTCAACGCTCACCTTCCCAACCCCCCGAATCAGGCCTACCAGCTTCTGGGCCTTAAAGGTGGCTACCGAGTCTATCCCAAAATCGATACTGAAGAAGAGGCGATTGCCGGGGCAAAGAAAGCTCGAGGGAAATACATCAGCCGCCTTCTAAAGCTCATCAAAAGTTTCGCGGTTACTGAGGACCCTATTTTTGTGGTCGGTGATTTCAATGAACCCTCACACCTTGACTGGACCGAAGCCGCGGCCAAGGCGGGGCATCACCCCATGAAGGTGGCATTCCCCACTTCCCTGATGATGGCCGAGGCAGGCTTTAGCGATGCGTATCGCACGGTTCACCCCGACGAGGTGGCAAAGCCCGGCCTCACCTGGTCACCCGTGTACGAACCGGCACACCCCGATCACCACTTCATGCGCATTGATTACGTGTACTTCAAAGGCAAGGGCCTGAAGGTGACCGACGCAAAGATCGTGGGTGAAGACAAAGAGCATGCCGACATTGTCGTTTCTCCTTACCCCTCTGACCACCGTGCGGTGGTGGCGACGACCACCTTTGCCAAGCAAGACAAATAAAAGGTGATCAAAAATAACCTAACAGAAAAACGTTATCGAATGAATAAAGACAAAGAGAACAACCCAAGCCGGCGAGACTTTTTAACCATGACATCGATGGGTGCCGCCACCCTTGCCACCTCACTTGCCGCGACAGGCCTGACAAGCTCTGCTCATGCACAAGATGGTAAACCACAGGGGGAATCCAAGGAGGCCGATAGCTCACCCTCGAAACATCTTGAGCTTCTCTTCTTGGGAACGGGTGCGGCGAACTGGCCACGCAAGTACCCCTTTAAGGATAAGAATCATTCAAGGGCACAGGTGCGGGCCATGTCCTCGATGCTGGTCAATGGGCATATCCTCATTGATTGCGGCCCGACTGTGCTCGACGTCATGAAATGTTATGACGTGAATCCGGCAGGAGTCACCGACATCCTGCTGACTCATACGCACTCGGACCACTTGCATCCAGGCAACATCATGAGCATCGCAAATGCAAGGGATGCCGGTCTTGGGCCTTTGAAGTTTTGGGGAGACCCGGAAGCACTGAAAAAAGTGCCGGACTCGGATCGCATTGAAAAGAGGCCCGTTGAGCTTGGCAAAAGTTTCAAGGTGCATGGACTGAGCATGACCGGTCTTGCTGCCAATCACGATGTTCACGGCTCCAAAGAGCAATGCCTACTCTATCTGATTGAGGGCGCTACCAAGAGAGCTCTTTACGCAACTGACACGGGCTGGTTGCCGACAACGACCTGGCTACACATTGAGCGCAAGCAACTCGATGCGATCATCTGGGATGCTACCTGCGGTGAGGGCAATGGAGACCCCCGAATTTTCAGCCATAACGACCTGACCATGATTCGCCACATGAACCAAACCCTCATGCAACGAAAGGTACTCAAGCCGGATGCAAAAATCATTCTCACCCACATTGCAGACAGACTGCACCCGCCTCATGATGTGCTGGAGAAAAAGCTCATCCCGGAAGGTCTTATTCCTGCCTATGAAGGCATGTCCGTCGTGCTGGATAAGGGCTAAGCAATAATTACAACAAATAGAGGATATGATGAACAAAACCATTCGTAAGATTACACTAACAGGAACGCTCCTCGCTGCAATGGCCTCTGTAATCACGCCCCTGCACGCCCAAGCTGAAGAGTCCACGCTAAGGGTGATGTCCTACAACATTCACCGTGGTGGCATTATCCACAAAAAACAACCCCTCTCCCAAACTGCCAAGGGGATCCAGTTGGCCAAGGCCGATATTGTCGGCATTCAGGAGACCCGTTCCCCCAAGGGTGACACCTTGGAAGATCTTGCCAAGCTACTGGGCTGGAACCATGACGCGGGGAGCTGTATCGTGACGCGTTATGAAATCGTCGAGCATTTCAAAGGTGGAAAGGATTACAAAGGCGGCATCAAGGTCAAGCTCGCTTCAGACAAGCATGCCTACATCTTTAACCTGCACCTCCCATCCCATCCCTACCAACCCTATCAGCTTCTGGGCATCCGCCCCGGGTGGCACAAGCACACCAACAATATTACCTTTATCAAAACCGAGGCAGAGACGATTGAGTGGGCCAAAAAAGCTCGTGGTAAGGAGATTGCTCAACTTTTAAAGCAAATCAAAGACCTCCCCGATCAAGAAGCCACCGTCTTTGTGGTGGGGGACTTCAACGAACCTTCTCACCTGGACTGGACGGAAGCCGCCGCCAAGTCCGGACGCCATCCCATCAAAGTGGCCTACCCAACTTCCACCGAAATGGCCAAGGCTGGCTTTAGTGATGCTTATCGCGCGCTCTATCCCGACGAGATGAAAAACCCGGGCATCACCTGGTCCCCTGCTTACAAAGTCGGTGATCCCCGGACTCATCATGACCGCATCGATTTTGTTTATTTCAAAGGCAACGGCGTAAAGGTAACTGAAGTCAAGATCGTCGGTGAAAGCGAAGAGAATGCCGATCTTGTGGTAAGCCCCTATCCCTCGGACCACCGTGCAGTGGTGGCAACCTTTACGCTAGCCAAGTAACCAAAAGCCGAAAAAGACGCTACTACGGACGCGAAATAAGAAATCAACCAAAGAAACAAGAACCATGAATACGCCTAACTTTACGATAGCCCTCAAATTAGCAGGATCCATCATTCCTAGATTCGCTTTCACTATCGCCTTGTTTGCGACCCTATTTACGATGCCCGCGGCTGCCGAGAAAGACAGCCAAGCTAGCACGACCAAACTGCGTGTTATAGCCTACAACGTCGCTTGTGGCCAATGGGCTACCCCTGAGCAACTCGCCGAGCTGCTCAAGCCACTGAATCCGGATATCCTCTTACTTAGCGAGGTTCCCATTGCGAACCGAGGCAAAGACGTCAAAGATTGGTCACTTCGCTTAGCGGAAGCACTCGGCCTAAAGCATGTACACGTTGGAACGAGTTCATCCGCGGGGCACAAGGCTCCCAAGTGGGGTGATATAACAGGAAATTACGGCGGCAAGTACAAGTCCATTCTGAGCCGCACCCCTCTCACGAAAGGCAGGGATATCATAGTGGAAGGAAGTGGCTGGAAACGCGCCAACCCACTTCGTGTAGAGACTGAAATCGGCGGCAGGAAGATCGCGCTCTACTCTCTGCACTTACCGGGATACGCGCACAACAAAAAACAACCGACTAAACTCGAGGCGTATGAGAATTCGAAACACAAAGCCCTGGCAGATCATATCAATGCAGAAGACCCCTCCTATGATGTTATTGTCGGAGGAGATTTTAATGAATGGACCGATGGCGTGGTGATGGGCGGCCTGTTAAAAGCCTGCAAACTAAAAAACGTCGTCACAGAGGCATCTATCGACCATATCCTCTACAGCACAGCGAGGCCGATCAAGCTTCTTGAAGTCAAGAGAGATTGGGGTCCCAAGAATCAGAACGAGACAAATTTAAAAGCCTACGGTTGCCTATCCGACCACCCCTGGATCTATTGTGAGCTCGAGATTCCTGCTGAAACCAATTCAAATTAGCAGACAAGTTGATGAAGGTTCATAGAACACAAATCATCAAAGCCGTCCTGTGTGCCGCAGTATCGCAGCTAGCCTTGCACCCATTCGTAACGATTAGTGCTCAGGAAGCTTCCGCGGAAGTCACCCAGCCGGACATCCTGTTGGTCATGCCTGACCAGTGGCGTGGTGATGCACTCTCCATCCTCGACTGTGCTGGGGTGACCACTCCGCAACTCGACCAGCTCGCTCGTGAAGGTGCACTCTTCCGCAGGGCCTACGCCACCGTGCCCTCCTGCATTCCTGCACGTTACGGCTTCCTCACCGGACTTTTTCCACAAACCAGCGGAGTGGTGGGTTTTCGGGCCAAGCCGATCACCGTACCAACCTTGCCCGGCATGCTCAGCGACGCAGGTTACCACAGCGTGCTGGTGGGCAGGAACATGCACCAGGTAGAGAAAAGTGGTACCTGCGGTTACGACCAGAGAATCCTCGGCTCCACCTACATCGATAACGACGAATATGGTAAGTTCTTCAGGCAAGTGGCTCCACAGAGCAAGGGCATCCTGAAGTTGGTCAATACGATGGGTATCTCGTTTAACAATTGGCAAGCCAAACCATGGCCACTCAAGGATCAATGGCACCCAACGGAATGGGTGATCAAGCGCTCCCGTGATGTTGTCGACCAAAGCGATAGGAGCAAACCACTCTTTCTCACTGCTTCCTTATATGCCCCACATCCTCCTCTTTTTCCTCCTAAAAAATACTACCAGGACTCCCTGAACAAAGACTTACCAAGCATCGCCCGGGGTGACTGGGTGAACTGGAAAAAACTCAGTCCCGAGGGTGACCAGGCAGGGCAACGCGTTCTGCTCGAGGGCGAGGTCTTGCACAAGGCCCAGGCAGGATATTACGGGCTAATCGACCACATCGACGAGCAGATCGCCCCCCTCATCCGGGACTTCAAGGCACGCAGTGAGAAAGCGGGACGGCCCTGGGTGATTGTCTTCACCTCGGATCACGGGGAGATGCTGGGTGATCACGGCTACTTCCGCAAATGCGAACCCTTCGAGGGCTCGGCCAATGTTCCCTTTTTGATTACAGGATCAAAGGGCATGGGCTTTGCCAAAGGGATCCGCAGCGAGCAGCCCGTGTGCCTGGAAGATCTTATGCCTACCCTGCTCGTCATGGCTGGTTCCAAGATCCCCGCCCATCTGGACGGAGCGAATTTGCTGCCCACTCTGCGTGGAGAGAATCAGCAAATCCGTGACTGGCTGCACTTTGAACACGCCAAGTGCTACAGCAAGGAACAGGCTTTCCAGGCGCTCACCGATGGCGAGTGGAAGTATATCTGGCGTCCCAACAGCGGTCGCGAGCATTTGTTCAATCTTGTACAGGACCCTCTGGAGGAGAAAGATCTCTCCAAGGTGAAGGCTCACGCGGCTAAGCTATTGGAGTGGCGTCAGCAACTCATCAAGCGGCTTGAAAACAGACCGGAGGGCTTTGTCCAGGATGGCAAGCTCATCGCAGGCCGTCTCTACGGGCCCTTGAATGCGGGCACCCTCAGTAAATAATGATGAATCAAAACGAAACGAGAATATCAATGGTCATCAAATTCAAAACTCCTGTCCTGTGTGCATCGATATTTTTGACGATTCTTGAATCCATTTTGAAGCGAATAACGAAGATATCAATGTAAGCCCAATCGGGGCTTTCAAACCACAAAACCAACAACCAAGCAAAACATGATGAAAACACTCATTACTACCTTCGCCCTCGGCTTTATTACTTACGCCATGCCTGCCATGGCAGATGTGCCCGGTGGCCAAAAGAAAACCGGCACATTGACCGTGCAGCAGGCTGCCGAACTGGTTGAGAAGGCGAATGAAGCAAATAAATATTACCTCAACCTTAACCATCTGACATCCATTGAACCAGAGGTTACCAAGGAATTGGCAAAGCTCAAATCTG
>ENA-OQVM01003956-OQVM01003956.1-marine-metagenome-genome-assembly--contig:-NODE-3956-length-15522-cov-10.232826_pt1 | contig 15522 bp, 10 predicted proteins | sample MGYA00237776_ERZ505498 | MGnify/ENA primary metagenome ERZ505498 (study PRJEB26159, sample SAMN06265151) | marine metagenome | isolation source: Helgoland LTER site | place: Germany:Helgoland, sampling... | reverse complement strand
ATTAAGCGTGGTGTAGATGCATTGGCAAATGCAGTAAAGGTAACATTGGGTCCTAAGGGGCGTAATGTAATTATTGGTAAATCATTTGGGGCTCCAGTTGTAACTAAAGATGGCGTTTCTGTAGCCAAAGAAATAGAATTAGATGACCCTCTTGAAAACATGGGTGCTCAAATGGTAAAAGAAGTAGCAAGCAAGACCAACGATTTGGCTGGTGATGGAACTACAACAGCTACCGTTTTGGCTCAGGCTATTGTAAAAGAAGGACTCAAAAACGTTGCGGCAGGTGCCAACCCAATGGATTTAAAAAGAGGGATTGACAAGGCAGTAGAAGCTATTGTTAAGGATCTTGAGAAACAAAGCACCAAAGTAGGAAATTCTAGCGAAATGATTAAACAAGTTGCTGCCATCTCTTCAAACAATGATGAGGCTATTGGTAGTTTAATTGCAAAGGCTTTTGGAAAAGTTGGTAAAGAAGGTGTCATTACTGTTGAAGAGGCTAAAGGAACAGATACCTATGTAGATGTTGTGGAAGGAATGCAGTTTGATCGTGGTTTTTTATCTCCTTATTTTGTTACTAACAGTGAGAAAATGCAGACAGAACTGGAAAACCCAATGATTTTATTGTGTGATAAAAAGATCTCTTCTATGAAAGATCTGATGCCTGTCTTAGAGCCAGTTGCTCAACAAGGAAAGTCTTTACTTATCATTGCAGAAGATGTAGATGGAGAAGCCTTGGCTACCTTGGTAATCAATAAAATGCGTGGGTCTTTAAAGATTGCTGCTGTAAAAGCGCCAGGATTTGGTGACAGAAGAAAAGCAATGCTTGAAGATATTGCTATTTTAACTGGAGCAACGGTAATAAGTGAAGAGCGTGGTTTTACCTTAGAGAACACCACCATTGAAATGTTAGGAACTGCAGAAACAGTAACTATAGACAAAGACAATACAACCATTGTAAATGGAGCTGGAAAGAAAACAGATATCAAAACTCGTGTAGGACAAATTAAATCTCAAATTGAGACAACTACCAGTGATTACGATAAAGAAAAGCTTCAAGAACGCCTAGCAAAACTAGCGGGTGGTGTAGCGGTATTATATGTAGGTGCTGCCAGTGAGGTAGAAATGAAAGAAAAGAAAGACCGTGTAGATGATGCGCTTCACGCCACTAGAGCTGCTGTTGAAGAAGGTATTGTTGCCGGTGGTGGAGTTGCACTGATACGTGCACAAAACACACTTGGGAAAATTACAACAACAAATCTAGACGAGACAACAGGAGTACAAATTGTAGCTAAGGCTATAGAGGCGCCCTTGCGCACCATTGTACAAAATGCTGGAGGCGAAGGAAGTGTTGTGATAAATAAAGTCTTAGAAGGAAAGAAAAACTACGGGTATGATGCAAAGTCTGAAACCTATGTTGATATGCTAAAGGCTGGTATTATAGATCCTAAAAAAGTAACTAGAATTGCACTAGAAAATGCAGCCTCTGTTGCTGGTATGATCTTAACTACAGAATGCGCTTTGGTTGACATTAAAGAAGACACCCCAGCAATGCCTCCTATGGGTGGCGGAATGCCTGGAATGATGTAACAATACGTTTTACATAGATAAAAAACTCCTTACTGTTTGTAAGGAGTTTTTTTTGCGCCATTTTGAAGACGTATACCTTACTCCAAAAAATACACCAATACATCTAGAAAGGCTATAGGTGTATCGCTCTGAAAAGAGCTCTTTGGCGGCAATGAAGCTACAAAACAAGTACTATAGTAGGTTAAAATAAAAAAGGTCTCAACAAATGTTGAGACCTTTAATAATCACAAGATAATACTCTCTTTATTATTTTGCGTAATCAAATACTTTCGTTTCTGGGCTCATACCACCAATCCACATTAATATTTCATCCTCATGGGCATCAATTGAAGACCAAAATTTAATGTCGTTGGCATTCATGGCACCGCCAAAGTTACTTTCTTCATAGGCAGCAAAGTCTGACCAGCTTTCATAAAACATATAGGAGTGCCAATCCATACCTGAGCCATATAAATGACGGCTAGTAACGGTAAGAAATACCTTTCCACTTTCTTTAAGAGCTTTAATATTACCATCAATCATGGCCTGTGTAAAGTCTTTGTTTTTTGACCACTGGGTATCATATTTACTAACTACTACAACTTTTTTTGTAGACCAGTCTATATCTTCATTTGAGAAACTTAATTCCTCTAAACCTTTAAAACTACGTATTTGGTCTGTATGCCCCTCTACAAACATACCTACATACCTCTTGTAATCTGCATCAAGAGATGCTTGTGCTTTTTCATCTAGGTTTAGTGCCTTTATGTTAGCATCCATTATTTTAGTACTAATAGCTGCATCTGTAACAAGAGCAACCTCAGTATCATAAAAATCATATACCGCAAAGGTGTAGTCTCCTGCAAAGGCATGGGCAAAAACTGCAGATTGTATAATTGTTCTCTCTTCCCCCATAGACATGTTGGTGAATTTTTTGTGCAGTTCTAAAAACTCTTCTGAGTTTTCTCTAGCGACACTTACATATGTTATGTTGACAAGATCTTGTGCAAACATTGCGCAGGATACAAATAAAAATAAAGCAGTAATTACATTTTTCATACTAATTTGTTTGATGATTTGGTTAAGTATCAAAAATACAAAATTAATCTCACAATAAAACTAATTTAATGCTGTTTTCAGCTACAAGTTGATCTTAAAAAAATAGAATTACACCAAAAAATAAAGCCTCTGTTGCTTAAGGGATAGAACAATACGTTTAAAAAACATATAAAAAACTCCTTACTGTTTGTAAGGAGTTTTTTATATACTCTTTTTATGGCTTATAGATTGCTGCTCAACATATTTCTAAGAAATATAAAGGCTAATGAAAAATGTCAATTAAGCATTTTTCTGGTGAAGGCTTCCTACTTTTTGAGCAAAGAAAGCTAAATACGCAAAGCACAACACACAAATAATGTAAGACTCGTGTATCCCTATAATATCAGCCAATTTTCCTTGAATGGGCGGAATAATAGCGCCACCTAAAATCATCATTACTAGAAATGCAGAACCCTGAGAAGTATATTTCCCTAACCCTTTTATACTTAAAGAAAATATAGAAGGCCACATAATAGAGCAAAACAAACCTCCGCTTAAAAAGGCATAAATTGCTATATTACCTGAAGTAAATAGCCCTACAAGCATAGCTGCCATACCTAATATACCAAATATTTTAAGTGTTCTTGCTGGCTTGTCTTTTCCGAGAAAGAAACCTATTATTTGCAAGGCAACACATGCAGAAAATCCAAACAAATGAACTACTTCAAATTCTGCTAAGTAAATAGCCAATAGAATTACCCCAAAAGCAACATAAGGAACCACTATATAAAGTATTTTTTTTAATCCTTCGCCAGGATTAAACACTGCTATGGCACCAGCCCATCTACCAATCATTAAGCCTCCCCAATAAAGAGAAATATATGGAGCCACATCTGACTCTGTAAGGCTACCAAAAGCTTTGGTCATTAACAACTCTCCTAGATTACTTCCTATAGAAACCTCTACTCCAACATAGGTAAAAATAGCCAACATCCCAAGCACTAGTTGAGGATACTGCATGGCTCCCCAGCCCTTAGGATTTGACTTAGCCATTTTATTGGCCCCTAATAAACCTCCTACAATAGCCAAAAGGCCGATAGCTGAAAGAATTAAAATTAAATGATCTGCTTTATCGTCTAACTTGGCCCCTGGAGCCAACCCTGAATATTGTCTAAACACAAAAAAGAAAACAACAATTAGTAGTACTGTAATTGCAATTAGAGTGTTTAATGCCTTTTTAGCACCTATAAAATTTGGGTCTGCTTTGGCATCTGGCAACTTATTAGAAAACTTAAATAAGGCCGCAGACAAAAGAAATAGAAGCCCCACTCCAACATAAAGAAATTGAACAGAGGATAGGGTAATACTTCCATTTGAAATAGACGCTGCTATATCTGCCTTAGCGGCAGTTCCAAACAACACGGCACCAACTATTAAAGGCCCAACAGTTGTACCTAATGAATTAATACCTCCTGCAAGGTTTAATCTATGAGAGCCTGTTTCTGGATCACCTAAAGCTACCGCAAAAGGATTCGCAGCTGTCTGCTGCAATGAAAATCCTAGGGCTACAATAAACAATGCACCCAAAATAAAGGCGAAGGCAGACGAATCTCCTGGATCTGCGCCATTTACTGCTAATATCATGGCTCCAGCTCCTACGGCAGATAAAATCAACCCTTTAACAATTCCGCTTTTGAATCCCCATTTATTCATTATGTCTGTCTTTTTTAGACTAGACACCACAAATAACATAAGCGCTCCCATATAGTATGCACCATAAAAAGCAAAATCTATTAATTGACTCTGAAACTGGTCTAAATTAAAATAGGTTTTACAAAACGGAATCAATACACCGTTTCCAGCAGCTATAAATCCCCAAAAGAAAAATACAGTTACGAGTGTTGCCAGTGCACCATTATAATTAGTGGCCTTGTCTGAGGACAGATCATCAGGTAGATTTTCTGAATTTTTAGAATCTTTCATTTGTTTAATTAATTTGAGTTTCAAACATAAACAAAAAGCCACACAATAGTGCAGCTCTTTATCTCCTTTTTAATTATTGTAGGCTATGGATTGAGCACCTTAATTGTGGTTAACCCTTTTTCAGTGGTTACTACTACAAAGTATAGCCCTGTGCTATATTTTTGAAAACTAAGTTCTGCGTATTTACCATTTTCATTAGTAGCAGCAATGGCTTTTCCTTGGGCATCAAATATTTGAAGCTCTTTTATGTCGTAATTGGCAGACTGTACAGATAATAGTTGCGTTGGGGTATAAAACGTGTAGTTTAATTCTGGTAAAACCTGATTATCTAAACCAAGCCCCTGCTGAACATAAATATCATCAATATTAAGATGCAGCATATCTGTTACATCATGGTGTCTAAAACTAACATAGACCTCATTACCAGTCATTTCAGAGATGTCTATGGAGCGTTCACTAAAGACGTTACAGGCATCACCTCCAGATTCTATGGTCTCGGTATAGGACAAACTATCTGATAAAATATCAGAAATGTTATCTGAATCACTTACATAAACAGAGTAATTTTCCTGACAATATTGAGAATTTAAACCACGAACTTTCCAACCTAGAGTTGCTTGGTCAACATTATTGAGATTTATAGGACCCAATATCATCCAATTATCTGGTGTGAGGGGTCCATCATCTTGTGCCCAAGAATAAGAACTCGCAACATTACCTTCACCATTATCAAATCCATAATCAAACCAATACCAGTAATACAAATCATCATCTAGATCAACAAACTTGTGGCAAGATGCTCCATAGAGCGCATCAAAACTTAAATTAAAAGGCAAGTTATATATCACAGGACAATTTATGGTTTGCCATGCATCTGGACCATCCATGTTATTATCTTGCCATGGATTTACAGTTCCATCAACGCAAACTGACCTTACTGTAAAAAAATAGAGTGTATTAGGTGTTAGTCCTGTTACCTGAGTTGGAAATTCATCAAAGGTAAATAAGGTTTCTGTTCCATCTCCGGGCTCAAAGGAAGTATTAGCCTTGTATGCAAATTGGAAGTAGTCGATTGTAGCATCGTTAACACCATCAACAATAATACGATCATTTTGAGGCTGCCACCATACAATTTCTGGGTTTGGACATTGAGAATAAACTCCAAAAAAGGTAAAAATAGACACAATAAATAGTACTGTTTTTTTCATAATAAATATTTTAATTAGTTGCAATATGCAATATATAAAAAATTTACCAAATAGCTTAGTATTAAATATGTAATAGGGCAAACCATGTTTACATGATGTGCCCTATTGAGAAGTAAAAAATACTATTTATAAACTTTTAACAGATACTCCTTTACCGTTATTTAAATAAACCTAATTTCCTTTTCCAAAAGGCTGGGTCAATAATAAGTAAAAACAACCAAGCTCTGTACTTTTTATAAAAAACACACATATACAATATGCTTAGAACATGTTTTAAATACAAATATGCTTTAATTCTAGTATGTCGTCTATTTGCTTTTATGGGGTTTGTAAATTGTTCTTTAAATAAAATGAGATAGGCTTTTGTTTTTTTTGTTTTTGTATACTCCAAAGAAACTGGAGTATTAAAAACCTCACCGCAGGCGGCCAAAAAACAATGTAAAGGATGGCTTAATTTGCTAATAGTGTTAACTGCATTTTTTGCATTGCACTTTTTGGAGAGTAAAAAAACATCATAGGCATTTCTTAGTGCAATTCTTCTATAATTATACCTGTAATCATTTATTTGACCTGCTAGTATTGATAAATTTAGCATATTTCCATCACTAAGCATTGCAATATTATCTAAAACCTGTATGCTGCTTTTTACAGTATCATAGTTAAACAGATGCGCCTCTGATTTTCTTAGAAACTCGCTATGTATTTCTATAGCAGCCATACAATCTTTTTTAATTAATCTTGGATAGTGTCTATGCTCTGGAAATAAATTTTCATATTCTTTTTGATAATAATACCCCCACTCCTTTAAAACCTGTATTGCTTTTGGGTAGTCTTGGCTTGAAAAAAGAAAATCTATATCGCCAACCATTCGCTCTGCAATATCACAGTAAAGCCCAGCCAATAAATTGGCAGTTCCTTTGATAAATATTGGTGTGATGTTATGAGAAAGTAAAAATGTGTTTAGCTCTTGCGCCTGAGAGATGATTTGGGTATTTCTATCTCGATTTGTATCTGCCACGTGCTCCATAAAATTAAGTAGCTCCTGGGGCAAATAGGTTAAAAAACCCTCGCGTTTTAGGGCGCAATACATGGCCGGAAACACATAATGGCCCGTACTTACCTCAACCACAAACTCCCAGTCTATATCGTTTTTTTTGAGACGCGCTTCTATAATTTGCCTGTTTTTTTTCTCTTGAGAAATCGTCAAACACATGGCAACAAAATAAAAAACGTCTTTATAGCTCATCTCTAAAGAGTTTAGAAACCTGAGCGACCATCTCAGTGTTATTGGAATAGGTAAGTTCAAAACAATCTAAGGCGGCAAACCAATCTAAGAAAATAGCTGCATTTTCCTTTATTGGAGACAGCCAAGAATCTGGCACCAATTTTTGGAAAGCGGTAATTTTATCTATTTTTTCGCAAGACAAAGGAGCGTCTTTTATATACTTTATAAACACAAGGCCTTTGCATGGTAAATGGCTAGAAAAATCACTGTTGTTTGGCTTTAAATACCTAACAATTTTTTGCGCCACCTTAAAATCATACTCTTTACTATCACTAAGCTCTGGATAGAAAGGAAGTAAGGTGTCTAGACTTGTTTTTTTAACTGAAATTGCAGCTGGAAAAGAATATATTTCTTGACTTTGGGCAGCAACAGGCACAAAATCATCTGCAATACAATCAAAACCATGGGCCTGTAAAAGCGCTAGTGATGTGCTTTTGCCATTACCAGAATCCCCTAAAAAAAGCATGGCGTTTTTTTTGTCTGAAACAGCAGATGCATGAAACACACCCAGCCACTTATCTTCTTGCTTTTTATGAATTTTTTGGATGAGCTGCATGGAGTATTTCCCTTGGAAATAGTGAAACTCATCAAATGACCAACTACCAATGAGCTTATTATCTACTGCCAAAAAAATACGGGCATTATGGGTAAAGGTTTTAAAACAAAAATCGTGTTTTTGACTTGCTACCTCAAGATGCTCAAACTTTGGATGGATCAAAAAACAAGCCTCCTCACTCTCAAAACTGGCCTTGATTACAACCTCGTTTATTTTATAAAATTTCTCTATAGAAAAATGATTAGGGACCACTACATCTTTCAAGCTTTCTGGCTTGTTAAGTAGCTTTGATGGACCTGGGTCTATAAAGCGTTTTTTAAGATCTAGTACAAAATCTGTGGTTTCTTTAATAGGCAAAGACAACTCTTGAGAGAGCTCTCTTGAAATATCTTCCAGGGCTATGCCCTTAGATAGCTTACTCACCAAAAGGGCTGTAGTGTTTTCTAGAACCAGGTATTGATTATCTCTAGAAGACCACAAGACTGTTTTATCATCTATTGGTTTTAGTAAAAAAATAGCTTGAATATTTAAATTAACTAATTTTAAAAATAAAAAACCAAAGATAAAACAATACATTGTTCTACATCTGGTTTAGAGTTATATTAAAAGTAATGATTTACTTTCTTACTTCTTATTTCTGTCTCTTCTTACACCCCTTATTCCATTACCTCCACCAAAACCTGGGGGATCAATACCAGATTGTGCTTGAGCCTTTTGAGGGTTTAGCATAATCATAGTACCTAATGCTGCAAAAGCTGCGTAAGAACCCATCTTTTTTAATGCGTCTTTTCTAGAAATATCCTTAGAATGTTGTTCTTTATTTTTTGACATATCTTTATTTTTTTGAAGATGTAGAAGTACTACTTTACAACTATTTTTTTAGTGAATACTTGATTCCCTGATTTTAATTGTATGATATACAAACCACTTGCTAGGCCTTGGGTAGAGATAGTCTGGGTTGCAGTTGTTGGGTTTAATGCTTTTTCACGCACTGTTTGCCCTAGTATGTTATAAAGGCTAACGTTTAGCTTCCCTAACTCTGGGCTTATGCCGGTTATGGTAACAAAGCTGTCTGAGTTTGCTTTGTATACATTTAAGGCCTCTATACCAAAAGCGTCACCATTAGAGAGCACACTGTTTGATTTAAATACTATAAAAAATCTATCCAAACCACTAAGATCACTTTGCGCTGTTAGCTCAAAATCCTGGTCTTTTAAAGAAGTAAGAGTCCCGTTTAAGGTATCTTCTAGATATACGTAGATATCTTGAGGCAGCTCCATATCTGCAATACTAACGCTGAAGGCCTGTCCTGCATTTTGTCTAATCTCTAGAGGCACTCTGGTGTTTTGCAACGCATCTAAGCCCATAGCATTTATTTCAAATGCAAATTCTTGACTCCCCTGCGGTAACCTTGTGCTTAACTTGGCTGATTGGTTAAAAGCACCTGCATCATATCCAGGATCAAGATCTAGAGAAAGTCCATCTCTAAAGTAGAACTTAGTTGCAGCCTGTTGCGACTCACCATTGTATAGTTTTAAACCTACACTATAGGTAAGAAGTTGAGGACCTGTAACAAAATCTCCAGATCCTGAGACTGTACGCAAATCAGCTGTAAAACCAAGCTGCGCAGAAACTGTGCTTGCTGCAGCTACCCAAAATCCTTGACCAGGGGCTATAGAAACATTACTATTAAAATCTAATTGGTTATAGATAACATAATCAGAACCATCCCAACCATAAACTCCAGTGTACACATCATCAATTATAGTAGCATTTGCAGTTAAAAAGGCACTTCCATCAATATAAGACGGGAAAGGATTTGAAACTAGGTTCCATCTTCTTCCAACACCGTTTAAACCATTGTTATTTATAATGTTAATACTTTGATCTGCTGTTTGCATAGCACCAGTGAAGGCTACTGTACTACCACCGGTAGTTGCCATAGAGTATCCTTTTCCAGCTTCAAAGTTTCCGGTTTGTGAAGCTGTAGCATATCTCTCCCACTGCCCAGTTGCATTGTTAAACTGGCTAAAGGCGTAATCATCACCAAGTACTTGGATATTAGATCCGTTTGCAGTTATAAAATCTGCAATAGACATCCCAACAGGTGAACATACTAAATCCCAACCACCACCAAGGGTGTCGTCATAAACATTTACATATCTGTTGTAAACGATGTCTCCGCTAGCTGTACCTGTTACAATTAGAGAAGAGTAATCATCTGCAGTAGAGTTTAGAGAAACGGTACCTGTGTTGGTAAAGTCTCCAGAAACTGTTAAAGAAGATGTCTCATCTATAGTTAAGGTGTTGCCAGCCATCACTAAAACCTCACTAATAGCAGCATCTGTTGCGCCGTCTATAGTAACACCTGCATCAACTCGCATCACACAAGCAGTTATAGCTCCATCAGTGCCAGTGCTGTATGCGCCACTCATTACAGCGTAAGAGTTGGCATCTGGAGCTCCATTGCTCCAAGCTGAACCATCCCAAGTTGTTATTGCAGAACAACCACCACCTACGATAAGATTTACAGCCATATCAATTGTTACACCATATGAACCTTCATAACATGGTGTAGGAGTACTTTGACCAGAATCTGCAGTACCAATACGCATATAATGGTTACCTTGAACAGCATCTAATGCTATGTCAAACGATGCATCTAATGTTGTTGGATTTGTAGATTGAGAAGTTCCATCAAATACAAGCTCTGATGATTCAAATTCTAAATTATCATTGAAATCTATCCAAACGTTAGTGTCATATGTGTAACCCGTTTGGAAAGTGATTTGTAGATTTGCTGTTTCACCAACTCCTAAATCTACAAAAGTAGCTCTATAATCTGCGTAAGTTACATCTGCAGTTGGAAAATCTGTAGATCCAAGTTGTACGTTAGATATACCGGAAGCATCATTAGATGTTGGTGTTGATTCACAATAATTTAAAGAAAAGTCAACGGTTGCATTGGCACTTACTCCATTAAAGCCACCACAATCAGCTTGAACATAAGCAGTGTAATCTCCACCAAAAGTTAAACCTGTGGCAGTTGTAGAGTTCTGTATTGCGCCAGTTTCTGTGTAGACAGGTGTAGCAGTTGATGTATCTGCTCCTTGCTCATAAACCTCAATATTCCAAAGAGATTCTGTACCACCTGCAGTCCAAGTAAGATCTGCACTTGTTGTTGAAACTGGTGTTGCCACTAAAACTGTTGGTTCAGGACAGAGAGCCGGTGCTTCTAAACTCCAAGCCAAAACAAACGCTCCAGAGCCGGTTGAAAAGGCAGATTGTACATAATAAACTTCCACATCAGAACCAGTATCATTAGTCCAAGATATTGGGTCGGTGTCAAGGTCATCTTGACACAATATCACGATATCACCAGGACAAGACGTTCCATACGCTAATCGCACTTTAGAATCATACGCATTAGATGTCTGTTCGATAGTCAATGTATAGTCTGCAGGTACAGTTACACTATAAAAAAGATCAGGAGATGCAGTATTTGTGAGACAATCACCACCTGTGTAGTCGTTAGATGCTCCAGCTGTTGAAGCGGTAATAGGACTAGTTAAAGTATCTAGGTCAATAGCACCGCCACAAGCATCATTAATATGTGGGGCTGTGGTAAAGTTAATAGATGTGCAAGAAACTGCACTTCCAGTTACATTTTTAGCTACAATTAAATAATTGTGATTTCCTATTGGAAAACCATTTACAGTCGCAGTTTGTACCGTGTAATTGGCAAGAAACTGATCTGCTACCGCTCCATTTAATCCGTAATAGAAATCATAACTAGTAGCAGTGCCTCCTGTTGTTGGTGCATCCCAAGTAAAGGTTATTGTACTACCTGTGTAAACAGTTTCTCCCTCTGCAGGTGAAAGGTTAGTAACACATCCCGGCAACTCTGTTTGAGTCCAACTTAAGGCAGTGCTCCAATCACTATAGCTTTCTCCTGAAAGACCACCTCTACTACAAGCTGTTCTGACTAATATTTGGTAGTTATTATCGTCTACCAGTGATGTTAAGTCTACGGAGTTTGTTGTAACTTGGCCTGTTGGCACTCCAGTTGCAGTTTCTCCAGCTGTTACATCTAAAAGTTCATAATCAAAATCATTTACAACAGGATCGTTAGGATCTACCCAATCAATAGTTGTTGCTCCACCACTTGAGATAGTAGCAGTAAGTGTTGTTGGAATTAAACAAGTAGGCGCTTCATCACACGCTACAACCTCCATGGTGTCAACAGACATATCACTATAAAAAGAACCTCGGGTTGCCATGGTAAACTGTATGTAAAGGTCTCCACCTGTATATGCAGAAACATCAGCACCAACTTGAGACCATGAGCCACTAGTAGATGTTTGTAATTGACCACCCCAAGTAAATATATTGGTAAAGGGTCCCGTTGCACTTGTTGAGGCACCAACATTTAATGTTCCCATATAAAGACCATATGCATGCATGTAAAAAGATAGTTCTGCACCATTTCCAGCAGCAATACCAGATAAATCTATAACAGGAGAAACAACAGATGCTGATCCTGTTGCACTAGATGCTTCATAGAACATATAACTTCCACCAATATCTTGTGGGCCAGTTGGTCCAGTACCACCTGATGTTGTTGAGTCTGTATCAAACTGCCATCCACCAGCACCTCCAAAATCTCCAGACCAAGAACCTGCAGCATCAAAGCTCTCAGTAAACTGAGATGTTGAAACATCACCTGCATCACATGTTAATCCAGCTGGCGAGGGAGGGGTAGTTGTAGATGCTATGGTGAAATTAACAGAAGAACAAGAAACAGCAGCAGCACCATTTACGTTTTTAGGAACAATTAAATAATTGTGGTTTCCAGCTGGGAAGTTTACATATGCTGTTGTGATCGTGTAATTGGCAAGAAACTGATCTGCTACCGCTCCATTTAATCCGTAATAGAAATCATACGAAATTGCAGCACCTCCTGTTGTTGGAGCATCCCAAGTAAACCTTGTCGGAAGGCCGTATACAGTAGATCCATCTGCAGGTGAGAAGTTACTTGCACAACCAGGTAATTCTATTTGAACCCAACTAGTACTTGAATAATCACTCTCATCTCCTGCACCACAAATTTCTTTTATATATATTTCATAATTATCATTTTCTGTAAGTCCAGAAAGTGTAATTGTATTTGTTGTTGCAGTACCGTCTGTAGAACCATCGGCAACTTCACCATTGGTAGTGTTTACCAGCTCATACTCATAATTATTAGAAGGAGTTGTACTACCACTCACAAAACTAACTTGCGCACCATCAGCAGCTATGTTAGAAATAGCTAAGCCTGTAGGAGAAAAACAACTAGGTGTGAAAGCTCCACTAATATCTATAGAAAAATCGTCTACAGAACCCCAATTGTAGGCTCCACAAGGGTCTAAAGGAAGAGAACCACTTTCTCGTTGCATTACTCTAAGTCTTGTTGTACCGTTTAACGCTGTTAGCGGAACAGTAAATGTAAATGTTTGCACCGTACTAGATGGAGTTCCTGACCAGGTTCCGATTGACTCAGATGAGTCAAAAATTTGGTTTGAATTCCAATCAATCCAAGCTTCACCAACACCATCGTAGGAGCCTCCACAACTACTAAATGTAATATCTACAGAGTAACTTGAATCTCCAACTACATCAGCTACAGAAGCAGTTTGGTCGTTTACACCTGTTATACCTGGGCAACCTGTGTAGTTAATACTTTGGGATTCACCTATTAGAGTTACAGCCGTAACATTTGAATCTGAAGATGATGACGGGCCACCAGTGCAATATTGTGCATTGGTAACTTGAGATACAGAAAAACACAATAATAAGAGTAATAATTTTTTCATAGTAGTTTATTTATAGTCTTTAATTCGAAACATTTTTGTAATCCAAAAAACACTATTTTGGAATAATTTGAGTAAAATATTACTTTCAAATAAATATTAAATTAAATAACTAAAAAAAAGTTAACTAAAAAAATTTCAAAGTTTTAGCCCAAACGTAAATAAAAAACGTTGAAAAGCATTTTAACTTATGAGGTGTTAGCAACAAAACAAGAAAAAAAACGAGTTTTCTTTAAAAAAAACAAATTAAAATTGTTCGATACTTTATGGTTTGTGTTAAACATTAATTATATGCCATAAAAAAATGAGAGTGGTTTATTTTGATTATTTATTTGGTTTAAATGGCTTATAGTAATCCTTTTAAATTTTATAATAAATTAAATATGGTAAAATATGGTATGCCTTATATTACGATAGATTGTCAAAGATTTAATAAAAAAAACCTCCACACTTTTGGTTTGGAGGTTTTTTTATTGGTCTAAAGGCAGGAGTTATCTAAAATTGTTTTGTCACAATTAATTATATTTGAATATGCATAAAAAACAAATAAAAAAATCAAACATATTTATTCATATTCCTAAAACAGGAGGCACTACTATAAACTGCGCCATGAATAATAGTGAATGGCAAACAACTCCAGATTTTAATTACAGACATATAGATTACAAAACAAAGCGATCAAACTCCGCTGATATTTTTAATCCCTTAAAATACGAGCTATACGAGCAACATAATATATTTATGCTTCTCAGGCACCCCATAGATAGACTACTCTCCGAGTATTCTTTCATTAAGACCAGGCCAGAATTTATGAACTTAATAAAGCCAACACCAAAAGATTTTGATAGCTACGTAAAGAGTAAGCAAACTCAAAATTACATGATTGGTTTTTTGGTTGGGAAAAGAATGTATGACACTTCTTTTGTTGACAGAGATGATCTTGAACTTGTTAAAAATGCCATTAGAAACATCAATATTAAAGTTGGGATATTTGAGCAATATGCTGCTTCTTTATCGTATTTTAGTGAATACTCAAGCCTAAAATGGCCAAAAAAGATAGATATTAAAAGAATAACACTCAATAGGCCAACAGTTGCAGATATTTCTGAAAAAACAAAACTACTTATACTTGAAAACAATGCTTTAGATCTAAATCTTTATCAATATGCGCTTGATATTTTTAATAATCAAACCAAAAAAATTACAAACAAGAAAATTCTATTTAGGGGAGATAAGTACAATTACGTTATGAAATTTACCCAAAGGTTTAACATACTGGAGACAACTCTTGGTAATTTAGATTTCATAAAAATAAATTCACAATTTTTTGTAGATCTAAATACCCATTTACATCATACTTTAAAAATAAAAAAAGGAAAAGACTATCTAGAGTTGTGGAATGAAGCATTTGTAAGTGCATTGAAAGATAATTGCAATGGAACACCTCTTTTAAAAAATATAATAGATCATGCACTGCACGAAGACCCTTTGGAGAGAAACATACAAATTGGTAATTGCATCAACAGATGTTTTAAAAACACACCTAAAAACTTAAAACTTTATAAAAACAAGTTGCGTTTAAACACAAAAAAAATAGTACAAAAAAAGAAAAGATTTAAGTGGTTTTAACGAGTTTCAAAAACAATACCCATTACTTCTGTTTTGTTAAGCACTGCATGGCAATACCCATCAGGAATAAATACAATATCTCCTGCCTCTTGAGTGCAACAGAAAACAGTATCAACCTTGTTTGGTAATTTTGAAACTTCTTTTTTGAACCAATCTTTTGCATGAGTACCTTGTGGATACTTCTTATTTGATGCTTGTAGCGTATTATAGCCATTAATATTATGAGTTTTACTAGCATCATAAAACACCCATTGCCTGGCCCTCTTGTAAAATATTAAATGCATTTCCATGAATATGTGGCAGTGTACCAGCATCTTTTATTGAATGATAAAAGAAAAAACGTTGAATGTCCCTTTTTTTAAAAAAAGGGTTCGTTCATATTTTAATCACCCGTTGCCCACTCGT
>ENA-OQVM01003955-OQVM01003955.1-marine-metagenome-genome-assembly--contig:-NODE-3955-length-15533-cov-11.085727_pt1 | contig 15533 bp, 17 predicted proteins | sample MGYA00237776_ERZ505498 | MGnify/ENA primary metagenome ERZ505498 (study PRJEB26159, sample SAMN06265151) | marine metagenome | isolation source: Helgoland LTER site | place: Germany:Helgoland, sampling... | reverse complement strand
AGAGAGGATCTGTTTGAATTTGCGCGTGGTCATCACACCGTCAGGTACTTTCTTGCTTGGCATCAAATGTTCGATGGGGATCTGGTGCGTTTCCAAATTAAATCCCAGCGTGAGATTGAGAGGCGCCTTTGGAAAGCCGAATGCGTCCTCCTCTGGCAGTTCAGTTGCTGCTCCCGGGAAAATTTCTTGAATGGACATTGGTTCGTTCATCATACACCTCCGTTCAGTGTGTTAAGTTCAATCCGTTCTGCGAGATATTGAGGCAGTGTTTCTAAACCTTCTGCACGCAGCAGCGTCACAAAATTTGTGTCGGTAAAAAGTGTTCTGAGGCCTTGCTCTACAAGCAGCAGTTTTTGCTGGGCATGTTCAGCCTTCAAAACCATCTTGTGCTGCCGCTCTACTTCGCGCTGGTATGTCTTCACGAGCGAATGCGCAGAGTTTGGTAGTTTGGGTCGATTGTTAGCCTTTGGACCTTGGTCACGGCGTTTGGCGAGAAGCTGTTTTGCTTCATAAAGCTGTGTGGTTTTGAGCTCACCCGATTGATAGGCTTCTTCCAGCATGTCGCCTAAATTATCGTCATCGGTTTTGGCGCGTGCGATTTGAATGGCGGCACTCAGTGGAAGTGTGCCATGTTGAACTGCTTCAATTAAACGCTCTTCGCCCTTTTCCAGGAGAAACACGATGTCGCGTACATATTTTTGCGACAAGCCCGTCTTTGCAACAATGTCGTCGATGCCAGTGTTTCTTGTAAGCAGCAGTTCAATGTCTGCGAGGATCTCCAGTGGTCGGTGCCCCTTGCGCGCAATGTTTTCTGCTAAGCTCATGATGAATGCATCTTCATCTGATACATCCACAATCAGCGCTGGAATATGAGTTTCTCCTAATATGCGAAACGCATTTAGACGCCCTTCACCGCACACAAGCAGATACTTGGGTTCACTGTCTAAACCCTCACGCTCGGTGACTGTAATTGGTTTTTTAAGACCAATATCTTGGATGTTTTCGACAATCTCTTCAAAGACTTTGGCATTGCGGTCTCGGGAATTCAGGACCTCAATGCGCTCTATTGGAATGAGCGTCACCCGCTCTGGTGTGTCAGTGTTCATAGCAACTCCTATTGGAAATTTGGGTTAGGACATTTTGTGTATGATGATTTCGCTTCATGACGCCTGCCTCCAGATGTTGACCCGGCAGGCCATGCGATAGAAAAACTGCAGATCATCAAATCGAAAAGCTTCGAATTGAGTGGCGCTTCGTGCGTCAATGGCGAGGTGGTTTCTAGGCAAATCCAACCAAGGCAACAGGTAATAATCGAGCGCGCCTTCATTGTAGTGATCTAGCCGCACCACCAGTGAGAGATCAGCCTTGAAGCGCTCAGGATCAAAGCGCACACGCCAACGAAACCTTCCGTCGCCTGATGTTTGGCACCGTGACAGGACCAAACTGACTGCAAGCTCGTTGTTGATATTCAAAAGCCCTGTGTCTGGCGCCTGCGTGACAACCCCGCCTATGGTGTTAATCTGCGCAAGCGTGTCTTGCACGATTTCAGGATACATTGCCCGAAGCCGCGCATTTATCTCGGCGCGTTCGTGGTCAAAATTTGTTTGATAGCCAATTAAAGCATAGGCCCGTCTTAAAGATCCAAAGCGCGTGCGGTACACATTTGCCGAAGGCAGCGCGTCGCTTTGATCAATAAGCACACCACTAATTTGGCCATGTTCCGCATAAAGACGTCGCAAGTGCTCCAATAGTTCTTCATCCGACATTTTGGCTGAGCGTGCGGTGATGATCTCTTGGGCCGTCATAAACATTTCGATAGGGACGATTGCTTCAAAGGCGCCTTCTTTGCGGATCCACATTTCTGGCGGGTTTTCCACATGATGTCTTTTGAGTTTGAAACTTCGACGATTGAAAACATTGTTGCCGATGTATTTTTCATTTGTGAGAACTGTCCGCACAGATGTTGTCGTCCAGGGACGCTCCAGATCTGTCGCGATCCCATGTTCATTCAGACGATCGGCGATTTCTCGAAAGCTCATGTCTTCGTCAATAAGCCAGCAGAACATGCGATTGACCCAAGCAATTTCTTCCTCTGGTCCCGGCATGAGGATTACGCGATCTGTTTGAAGGCTCTTGTGCTCTCCAGGCTTTAATTCGCCTTTGACCTCCCCGCGTTCATTAACCAAAACACGGCGTAATCCATATCCAGCCGGCCCGCCTTGGCGAAACCCCAATTCAATCAGGCGACATTGACCGGCGAAAACTTTTGCAGACAGCTCCCGACTGTACTCACCAGCCATGGCGCGTTTGACGCCTTTGACGATTGTGGAAACTGGGGAGCCGTCATTTTCAAACTGCTCTGCACAATAGGCCACCTGGATACCAGCGCGACGGCAGATATATTCATAATAGGCACTTTCATCGGCATCTTGAAACCGCCCCCAGCGACTGACGTCATAGACAAGAATGACGTTAAACTCCGCGATACCTGTTTCTACATCCGAAATAAGCCGTTGAAGTGCAGCCCGCCCACCAATGCTCAAGCCACTTTTGCCCTCGTCGGCATAGGTTTTGATAATCTCAATTCCACGCTTGTCTGCGTATTCTTGGATTTTATCCGCTTGGTTTTGTGTGGAGTATTGCTGGTGCTCTGTGCTCATCCGTACGTATTGGGCAGCTTTGAAAGCACCTTTTATATGCTGGGCTTCAGTATTCATGGCCCAGCAGAATTGTTAAAACACGTGCCGTGATGTTTGGATCACTCGGATCTAATGAGTGCATTTGAAAATCGAGATCGTAATACTCGATTTTCCAAAAGATGGTTTCGCCGCAAAATTCAAAGCTGCCGAAATCATGCTCACCATAAGGGTCATTGCGCTCTGTGAAAGCATCATAAGCTTGCACACGCGCGACAATGGCCTGCGTTTGATAGAGTGCCTGAACACCCGGAGTCATGTAAACGCGACACCCTGAGAAAGACTTGCGCGCCGCATCATTAAGCGCTGCTATTTTTGTTGGATTATGTGTCGTCAGCATGTTGCGCCTCCGACGGGTCTTTTTTGCGTTGTGCTAGTGTAGCGAGTGCGGTGTCTAATTCGCCTCCCTCAACGGCTTTGGCGAATAGATCTAGCACCGCAGCAACGTCATCTAGGCTATGAACAATGACAGCGTTGTTATCTGCATCAAGCGGGACAACGCGTGCGCCATATTTGAGTTGGACAACCCAGCCTTGCCCATCTTGAAAAAACCAAGGGCGCACAGCGTGTGTTTTCTCTACGCGCTGCCGGTTACCATTTGTATCCCGTGCCCAGCCTGGCTTTGTAACCCTATGCTCTTGCCCTTTTTGTGCGGCTGCTAAAACAAGTTTTTGCTGCTCAAGTGCTGTTAGGGTTTTACTACGCCGTTCTTCAACAGGATCCCGATTGGGCTGCGTGCGTCGATAGGACGTCAATGTAAGTTTAGACAGTGGTGCCATGTTGTGCTCCTTATGTGTTTACATAAAAAGCGTATGGTCAGACGTGTACTTGGACGACCGAAAAGATCTCAATAAATTGAAAAGGCTAGGAAATTTGGGCAGAGATTATTTAGCGAGTTGCAATTGATCAGCACTGACCTGCATGCGTGTTTTTTGTCCCATGAAATCCATAAGGACCCAAATACGCTGCTCAGGATCAATTGTATCCACCGTTGCAATGAAATTGGCAAAAGGTCCGGTGAGCAATTCCACGCTATCTCCTTCAGTCAGACTTTTGGGTGGAAGCAGTGTGCTAGAGGCATCGCATCTCAGCATCAAACCAGAAATCAACTTAAGTGGTAGCGGCTTTGGTTTTCCTTCAAAGCTCACAATCTTTGATACCCCAATCGTATTGTTGATTGTACGCCATGGGGCCAAGTCAGAGTTAACACTGACAAACATGTACCCGGGGAACAGAGGCTTGAGATCACTTACGAAGCGAGAGACTTTTCTGCGAGTGATTTTCTGCATGGGCAGAAACGTTTCAAACCCCTGCCTGAGCAGATTGCGTTCTGCAAGGCGATGGCTGTTTGGCTTGAACTGTATCAAATACCACTGGTTCATTTTATCCACCCATCAAAATTAACGCTCACTATTGAACATATGTAACAGAATTAAGACAAATAGTAAACTGGCTAATGGTAATTTTGGAATTCCTTACCCTACCTAAAACTGACGACATATTGCAATCATTATTTAAACTATATGACTGATAATAAATAGTTTCCTTACCTACCCACAACTTTTGCGGGAGGTAAAAATTTCGTCCCAACTTGATATTTTGTGGTTGAAGTCGGAGGCATTTTGAGATATCCGTTAAACTTGAACAGTCATGAAGTTTATTGACCTACATCGCAGTACTTCAGCACTTGAGCTTGCGCGGATCGCAAGGCTTGGTGCGGTAGCCGTTCTGGAGCGTCATTTTGGCTAGTCGGCGCGAAGAACAGCAGGCGGAAATCCGTTTGAAGGTCATGCGGTTGATTTCGCAAAACCCTGAAATGTCCACGCGGCAGGTGGCGGATGAAGTTGGGATTTCAAACGGGTCAGCCTATTACGTGCTCACCGCCCTCGTTGAAAAAGGCTTTGTGAAGCTGAGCAACTTCAAGAAGAACCCCCGTAAGGGTCAGTATGCCTATCTTTTGACTCCGAAAGGCATCCGAGAAAAGTCTCTCCTCACGCACAGTTTTATCGAGCGCAAGCGTGAAGAGTTTGAGGCGCTTAAAGAAGAAATCAGGGCACTTGAAAAGGAAGCGGGTCTTGCCTTTGAGGCAACGCCATCGCCTAGAGGCGGCGAGTAGTGAGCGATCTTACCTGTTTCAAGGCTTATGACGTGCGCGGCGAGATTGGCGTGAACATTGATGAAGACATCGCCTACCGCATTGGTCGGGCTGTTGCGCAGCATTTTAGTGCTAAATCTGTCGCCATTGGATTTGATGCGCGCGAAACCAGCCCAGCCTTCGCGGCCGCCGCATCGAGAGGCGTGCGCGATGCTGGTTCGGATGTAATTAACATTGGGATGGCTGGCACGGAGGAGATGTATTGGTCGGTGACTGAATTTGGCGCCTGCGCCGGCATTGAAGTGACCGCGTCACATAATCCGATCCATTATAACGGCATGAAGATTGTCAAATCCCAGTCTCAGCCCCTTGAGGATTTGGGCGACTTTCAAGCCATCAAGGCGGTTGCAAGCTCCCAGGCGTGGTCTGGTGTGACTGGCGTTGGTCGAGAGCTTGAGCGCTCAGAGGCTGCGCGGAAGGCTTACGTGGGGCGCGTGTTAAGTTTTGTTAACCTCCCTGCCCTGCGGCCGCTCAAAATTGTTGTCAATTCGGGCAATGGTGCCGCGGGCCCGAGCTTTGATGCCATTGCGGCGCGCCTGCAGGACAGCGGCGCACCGCTTGAGTTTGTGCGCGTGCATCACGCACCCGATGCGGCATTCCCAAATGGCATTCCCAATCCACTTTTACCGGAAAATCATTCTGCTACAGCTGACGTTGTGAAGGCCGAGAAGGCCGACTTTGGCGTGGCATTTGACGGCGATTTTGATCGCTGCTTCTTTTTCGATGAGACAGGTCAATTTGTTCCCGGCGAATATGTCGTAGGGCTACTCGCATCCATCTTCTTAGAGAAAGAAGTGGGCGCGAAGATTGTTCATGACCCCAGAGTGATTTGGAATACGCAAGACATTGTCGTGCAAAAAGCCGGCGTCGCGGTGCAATCCAAAACGGGCCACGCCTTTATCAAGCAGACAATGCGCTCCCATGGGGCGGTCTACGGCGGCGAGATGTCGGCGCACCATTATTTTCGCGACTTTGCATATTGCGACAGCGGCATGATCCCTTGGCTTTTGATTGCAGAACTTGTCTCCCGCTCGGGCCGCTCGCTGGGGGATTGGGTGAAAGATCGATATGCGGCCTTCCCAAGTTCGGGTGAAATCAACTTCACGGTGGCGGACGCAGGCACAGCTATTGAGAATGTTTTGTCAGCCTACCGCGCTGATGCGCTCTCCATCGATGAAACAGATGGCGTGAGCCTGGCCTTTGAGGATTGGCGCTTCAACCTGCGCCGCTCGAACACGGAGCCGCTCGTGCGGTTGAATGTTGAGGGCAAGGGCACTGCAGACGCGCTTGCGGCACACGTGAGTGCGATTGCGGATTTGCTTGGCGGAACGCGTGCTTGAGCCCGCCGATAATTTAAGGTTATGAGTAACTGAGCACTAGAAAAATGACTGATGCTAGACACAATATGAAACAGGTCAAATTGAAAGATGTGCACGAGAGTTTTGAGCAGATCTTCGACGATTTGATTGGGAATCGGTGGAAGGCTTAGCTGTGGCTTTTAAACACGTATACGAGAGGAGGTGAGCGTTGTGGAAAAAAATATCTTATGTGGAACTTTCGTTGATTTAATCCCCTTATCCATAGAAGACGCTGAACTTACGTTTAAATGGCGTAATCTCGAAAGAGCCCAATTTCTTAATAAGGGTTCGACAAGCATAGATCAGCAGCGTGCTTGGATTGCCGCCAGGCCAAACAGCGAAACCAACTGGATAATCACGTTAAAACAATCAGGTGTAAAAGTTGGAATGCTTAGTTTGATAAACATTAATATAAAATCTCGCAATGCAGAAAGCGCGCGCTTCTTGATTGGGGATGAAGAAGCCGTAAAAGGTATTCCAGTAGCTGCTGAGGCGATGAAAATTTTATATGATTTCGCCTTTATGCATCTCAATTTACATAAAGTTTACGGACAGATAGCAGCAACAAACAAATCAATGATAAAGTGGCAAAAATATCTTGGCATGAAAGAAGAGGGACTGTTGAGGCAGCATCTGATGATAAATGGAGAGCTGCAAGATGCTGTCGTAATGGGCATCTTATCAAAAGAATATATGACCTCAAAAAAGAAATTCGATGTTTTGATTGGATTAGGAGCAAAAAATGGATCGAAGTGAAGTCCTGAAAATTATTTATGAAGCGTTAGATTTGGTACTTGAAGGTGAAGAGTATGAACTAAACGAAAGATTTGTGCTTTTTGGGAATGGAGCAATTATTGATTCACTAGATTTAGTATCTGTAATCGTAGATGTCGAAAGTGAGATTGGCGACATCGCAGATAAAGCAATTGCATTGACGGACGACCAGGCACTATCGCAAGAAGTTTCACCCTTTGATAGTGTGAAAAATTTGGCGGATTATATAATGATTTTAATAATGGAGGAGTAAATGAGTGAAGATAAGTGCCTATTATTGACAGGATCTAGTCGTGGGATTGGTTCAGAACTTCGAGATCATTTTTTAACCAATGGTTGGCAAGTGATTGGTTTATCTCGTTCGGAAACTTTCTCGCATCCCGAATATATACATTACCCTGTAAACTTGGCGTCTGCGTCCGACATTGTTGATATATTTAAAACAATCCGCAAAGCACACGCACAAATCGACGTTGTCATAAACAACGCAGCTGTTTTAACGTCTCAATATTCAATGATAATGCCACCGCAGGCAGCCCAAGATATGGTGAATGTAAATTTACTTGCTCCGTTTCTCGTTTCTCGAGAAGTTGCAAAAATTATGAAAAAAGTAAGAACTGGGCGTATTATCAATATTGGCTCTATGGCGTCTAGTTTAGAACCTGTTGGAGACTCTGTTTATGCAGCAACTAAGGCAGGCATTTCTACTATTGCTAATGTGATGGCAAAAGAATTTTCTCAACTCAACATTACCTGCAACACCGTAGCTATTAACGCCATTGAAAGTGACATGCTGAAGCAACTACCAAGAGAAAAAATTGACGAAATTATTTATAATTTACCGACAGGAAGATACTCAAAAATTGATGACCTGCTCAACGTTATTGAATTTTTCATCTCTAAAAAAAGTGACGCTATCACGGCCCAAACAATTTTCTTAGGGGGTGTTAATTAGATTTGCACGTACATAAAATTGTTTCAGGTGAGTTCACTTCAAATTCGTATATCATTCATGATGGTGAAAGATCTTTCGTGATAGACACTAACACATCAGCAAAGGGCATCTTAGAAAACATAGATAGCTATGATTTACCAATTCCAGAATTCGTAATTGTAACCCATGGTCATTTTGATCATTTTGGTGGAGCAAAATATTTATCAAAAAAATTTAATATCCCAGTTTATATGCACTTGAATGATGTTAATCTTTCAAAAGCAGCAAATTTTTCCATGATGTTGTTGAAACTATCTGAGCGCGTACAACATACCCAATTTCAGTCGATAGAAAAATCGAAGAATAAACTTAAAGAATTTGGATTTGAATATATTCATGCACCCGGTCACACACCAGGTTCTATCGTTATTTTAGGCGATAATAAGGCGTTTGTTGGTGATTTATTTACAAGGAAAGGGCTCTTCCTAAATCACTTGCCTGGTGAAAATAGAGAAGAGTTGCAAAGTTCTTTTGTAAAATTGAAGAAAATGCTTCACCCTAACACGATGATCTTTCCGGGACACGGAAAGAACTTCGAAATTCAATCAATAGAAAGCGAAACATTTTGAAAGGGCAGAAGCTTGGGAATTAGAATAGTTGGACACTCATACCGTTTAGGTTCTTATCGAGAAAGTAACGAGGAACTATGTTTAAATTTGGATGTAGATGCGGAATGGATTGTTCAAAAGACTGGGATTAAGCAACGGTATTTGGTTAATTCAAATGAAGGTGCTTCCGATCTTGCACATGAGGTTGCTGATAAAGCTCTGAGTAACTGTGGTATAGCTGCATCTGAAGTTGATTTAATAATTTGTTGTACATTTTCTAATGACTACAGTTATCCAGCGCTGGCGGCAAAAGTTCACAAATGCATAGGAGCAAAAATAGAATGCCAAACATTCGATTTGCAAGCAAATTGTGCTGGCTTCGTAGCTGGATTATCGGTGGCATCAGACTTAATGACAACGAATGAATTGATAAATCGCGCCGTTATAATTGGAGTTGAAATTAATAGTGCATTCATCGATCGAAAAGATAAGGAAAGCTGCATTTACATGAGCGATGGTGCCGCAGCAGTTGTTCTCGAAAAATCTGAAGATTATGCTGACTCAGGTAAGGTAGCTAGTGCATTTGACACCGATAGTAGCACCTATGAAGCAGTGAGACTAAAATATGGAGGGTCGCGCCACAGTGATCCTAATGGGGTGAAAAATGGCACAATAAAGCCGTTCATGGAAATGAATGGTATCGCAACTTGGAAGCAAGCAATCACGTTGCTGCCCAAAAATATTAAGAAATGTGTTAGTAATGCTAATATATCTTTATTTGAGGTAGATCATGTATTTTTTCATCAAGCAAACAAAAACATGATCGAATACATCATGAAGAAACTTAAACTAGATGAAGCCAAAACCTACATCAATGTCGACGAAATTGGGAACACGGGAGCAGCGTCAGTCGGGATAGCGCTTTCGGACTTCTTGACACAAAAAGAAATAAAACCTGGCGCAACAATTTTATTTTCTGCTGTTGGCGCGGGTTTTAATTTTGGTTCTATTGTTTGGAGATGGTAATCATGATCGCAGGCTATAAAGTAGGATTTAAAAAAACGATCAATAAAAAAATTACACGAGAAATGGTAGACAATTTTGCTAAATTAACTGGTGATTATAATCCATTACACGTAGATGCAGAGTATGCAAAAGTAACTGAATTTAAAAAGCCTGTGGTTCATGGAATGCTGGGAGCAAATTTTGTTTCCACTTTGATTGGTATGGAATTACCTGGGAAAGGTGCTCTATGGCTAGACCAAAAATTCAACTTCTTATCGCCCATTAGAATCAATGATAGTTTGAATATAATGGGAGAAGTGATAGAGGTTAACAGCCGGCACAATATCCTAACTATAGCAATTGAAATAACAAATCAGCTTGGAAAAACTGTAATTGAAGGTTCAGGCCACGTAACACTCGTTGAATTAACAGAGCAAGTCAGTGCCCCCAAAGTAATTTGTCGTAGTATTCTTCTAATAGGAGGTACAAGCGATATAGGTGAATCAATAATTGAATCATTTGCAGATCAAAATTTATCGCTCACGTTCACGTATCATTCAAACAAAGAAAAAGCAAAAAAATTGTGCAACAAATTTCAAGATAAATTTTCAAATCTGCAATTTTTAAAGTTTAATGTGAAGGAAAATGGTCTGTTAGACGATAGCCTGACTCGACATAATATTATAGTGTACTTGCCTGCGAACCCAATTAACAACTACAGTGTGCTCAACACCAATGAAACGATTATTAATCAGGAACTAGAATTGTCCTGCTTCGGATTTTTAAAAATAATAAATGCAAATGTTCCTTACATGCATAAGCAAAGATTTGGGAGAATTGTTGCGTTGAGTTCCGAAATTGCCGGCGGAAAGCCGACTGCAGGTTGGCTAGCTTACTCGATCGGTAAGCATGCATTGGAATCAATCATAAAACAATGTGCGTTGGAATTAGCGCCGCATGGAATTACAAGCAATGCCATTTCCCCGTCTTTGATAGACACGAACTTAACAGCTGAAATTCCAAAGAAAGCTAAAACTCGCATCATGAAAAATACGCCTACACAGCAGCTCACATCAGCTAAAGACGTTGCATATTGGATACATGCTCTTGTGATGGACGAAAGTGGACAATTAAACGGACAAATATTGCGCATCAACGGAGCATACTGATGAACAAAATATTTTTCAAATCTAATGTTACAATTGAACATTATACACCATCTATTACCCGACATACTCATTCAAAAATTTTATTCAGCGATTACGATAATACGGCTAACGATATGCAGGGAATGCAAAAAATCAATCCCGAGTACGTAGTTTTTTTAGACTTCCTCGATAATATTATCGAAGATTTTGAATTTGAATTGCTTAATTATGATAATAAATTATCACAAGCAACTTCGATGTATTTACAAAAAATACAACTTTTTGCTGACGCTATTGATCGAAATACGACAGTGTTTTTCTGCGATCTTTTTCCTTTTATAAGTGTCCAAAACAGAACACTACAGGTCGAAAGAATAATGACAGAAGTCGAAAAGATAAATCAACAGATTATAGAAATATTATCTGCTAAGTTTGTAAATTTTGAAAAAATCGATACTCAATTTTTAGTTGCAAGATTGGGTTTATCTAAGGTAATAAATCTTAAATTTTATGAAAATAACAAAGCACCTTTTACAGAAGAGTTTTTGAAAGAAATTTGCAATGAAATATTATCAATAACCAGGAACTTTTCCCGTGATTACAAGAAGGTAATTGTTCTAGATTGTGATAATACTTTATGGAAAGGAATAGTCGGTGAGGATGGATATAATGGAATAGGGATTCATCCGTCTAATTATCCAGGAAACATTTTTTATAAGATCCAAAAGGATATTAAAAGAATTAAAGAGAAGGGTGCGATACTAGCGATATCTTCAAAAAATAATTTGAGTGATGTAAAAGAGGTTTTTGACAAAAATAAGAATATGGTCTTACAATGGGACGATTTTTCTGCTTTTGCTATTAATTGGGAACCTAAGCCGGAGAATTTGAGCTTAATATCTAAAGAATTAAATTTGGGCACAGATTCATTTGTATTTATTGACGATTCCAACGTAGAAATTCACCAGATGCAGGATCGACTTCCTGGCGTGGAAGCATTTCAAGTACCGAAACGCTTGAGTAATTATCGAGCTGATTTAGGGCAGTTTCTGTATAAAAATTTTTGTAGATCTCTTTCCGGAAGTGATAAGACATTAGAGTACAAAACGAGGAAACTTGCGGAAAATTTGAAACAAGAGACGAAGACATTTGATGAATTTGTTGACGCATTAGAGATAAATTTACTGGTTTCACAGATAAATTCGTCAACATTTGCGAGATGTCACAGTTTGATTAATAAAACCAACCAATTTAACTTAAATGGCTTCAGAATGTCAGAAGCCGAGCTGGCAGAGTTTTGTAATAGAGAAAACGCAAAGGTTTATACTTGCACAGTCGCAGACAAATTTGGAGAAAGTGGTCTCACGGCGCTGATTTTACTTGAGATAGAAAATGAGCTTATTAGTGTTAAACACATGGTGGTAAGTTGTAGAATTCTTGGGAGAGGTATCGAAGAAGTACTTCTAGATTATGTACTGTCGTTACTACCCAAATCAGAACAACTTCATAATATTAAGTTTTGTTATTTGAAAACGGCTAAAAATCAAATTGTGAACGACTTTCTTCTGAAAATTCTGAGTCGTGATAATGATCTTACAAAAGTTATTTCGAAAAAGAATCTCAAACTAAACAAACGCAAGATGGAAATCTCTTATGAATGAAACACTGTTAACCTTAGTGTCCGATTGTTTGGAGCTGAGACGAAGCGAAATAACGAAACATACTTCAATACACAATTGTGACAAATGGGATTCTTTGCGCCAAATGCGTATAATCCTTAAGTTGGAGGAAACATTTAATATAGAAATTGATGAAGAAGAGGCGATGGAATTAACGTCAGTTCAAGAAATACAGGATTATCTAAATGAAATATGATCACTGGCTATTTCAACGTATTCAGGGATTTAAACAGAATGTTGTTCTTGAGACCTACGACGAAGCGTTAATGTATAGCGAGCTAATAATAAAAGTCGATTTAGAAGTTGCGAAGTTCCAGAATAACAACATTGGGCAAGATAGTAGAGTTTGTATAGTTGGTGATTTTTCGACAGATACTCTTGTGTGTATATTGGCTGCTATTAAAATAGGCGCATTAATTATTCCGATCGCAGAGCAATCAATTGTTGAAATAGACTATGTGAACCAAGTATGTGCAACTACGCATATTGTCAACGTGAAGTCACAGTCTATCGAGCATTTGCAATTAGGTAACGCGTGTGCTGATATTTCCAACTTTCAAGAAAAATTAACACCTGGATTTATTTTATTTTCCTCTGGGACTACTGGCAAGCCTAAAGGCATGTTGTTGTCTTTCGAGCGCATGATCGAGCGTTTTACGAAATCGAGACCGCTAAGAAAGTCTATCACTCTTCTAATGATTGATCACTTCGGAGGAATAAATACTATTTTTGGTATTTTAGCAAATGGAGCATCATTTGTCATACCTAGAACGCGCGCAGTCCATGATATATGTGAAAGCGTTGAAATGTTTAAAGTTGAAACATTACCCACAACACCTTCTTTTTTAAATTTACTTATTAGTTCTGGGGCAACAGATAAATATGATTTATCAAGTGTTAATAGAATTACCTATGGTACAGAAGTTATGCCAAAAGCTACATTGAGGCAGGCACAAAAATTATTTCCTAAAGCAAAATTCCAGCAAACTTATGGCTTGTCAGAGGTGGGAGTATTAGCGTCAAAGTCGAGATCAGATGGCTCTTTATGGGTTAAATTAGGAGGAGACGGGTTCGAAATAAAAGTCATAGACGGAACTTTGTGGGTGAAGTCAAAATTCTCAATCGAATGCTACTTAAATTCTGAGGAAGAATATGAAAAGGACGGCTGGTTTAATACTAAAGATAAAGTAGAAGTTGATGGTGATTGGTTGAAGATCTTAGGTCGATCTACAGACATAATAACTGTGGGAGGCCAGAAAGTTTATCCTGCTGAGGTTGAAAGCATCATTATAGACCACCCAGATGTAATTGATTGCAAGGTATATGCTGAAAAACATGCATTATTGGGACAACTTATTTGCTGTGATGTCGTAATGACAGCTGAGTATACACACAAACTAGTAAAGCAGACCCTTCTCCCTTATTGCCGCGGAAAACTTGCGGCATTCAAGGTGCCTTCTAAATATAAAGTGGTTCAGTCGCTAATTACACAGCGACAGAAAAAATCTAGAAAATAAATGCTTGGTCAAAGTATACAGATTTCGAAGCTCAGCCTTTACAATATACTGATTTCTATCCTTCAAATGAAGTTGTATGGATATTTTCTTACGCCAAGTATCCTTGGGGTAGAAAAAACAGCCAACCACCTCGTATTCACATTCAGCAATGGCTACCAACCAACGTCACTTAATGGCGCATTCAAACGTTTGATGCGTGACAGTGGATTACTAAAGGATGCAAATGGACACAACAGAACGCTTTACTCACTGAGGCATACATACGCCACGCTGGAGCTGTTGAGGGCAAACACTGACATTCACACGCTTGCCAAGCAAATGGGCAACAGCGCCTCAGTCATAGAGCGGCATTATTTGAAATTGACTGCGACTATGGCTGCTCATAGGTTGGCTTGATTAATGAGGCAACCATGACCAATCTGAAGTAGACGAGTTAAAGTATAGTGATATGGCTTACATAAGTTATGGACCCTCGGAATAGAGTTATTCTAAAAATTTGTAAGGAACACCACAATGTCTGAGTCTAAGCGCAGCATAGTTAGCAAAAGAATCGAGGAGTTCGCGGCTGGCGTGTATTTGGAGGATACAACAGGCGAAAACTTCATAGAAAACACTATTCATTCAACAAATCTTCCGCAGCTGCTTAAGCATATATCAGATGAGGGTCTGCGAAAGCCGATTTTGGAAATGGGCTTTGGCGAGGGCACTATCACCGAGCCTCTCGTCCGCGCAGGGCTGGCAGTTGAAATCGTGGAGGGATCTGCGAAGCTATGTGACAGCGCGGTACAAAAATTCGGCGATAAGGTCAAAGTGCATTGCTCATTCTTCGAAGATTTCCAGCCATCTGAGCCGTTTGAGACGGTTCTTGCGTTGCACGTTCTGGAACACGTGGACAATCCGGTCGAGGTGCTTAAGAACGTGTTCAATTGGCTCGCGCCTGGCGGGCTGGTAATTGCCGTCGTTCCGAACGCTGAATCGTTCCACCGGCAGCTTGCAGTTATGATGGGTCTGCAGGAGGAACTAGACAGCCTTTCTCCGCGTGACAAAATCGTTGGCCACCAACGAGTCATGAATCTCAAGCAACTTTCAAGTGTATTTGAACGCGCGGGCTTTGAGGTGACGACAGAATTCGGATACTTCCTGAAGGTCGTGCCCAATAGCATGATGACTGGATGGTCAAAGGACTTAATCAAGTCGTTGACGCTCATATCCGACCGAATTGAACCTCGCTACGCAGCGAATATAGGTGTTGTGGTTCGGCGGAACGGTCTAACCTCTCAGTCCCCGTATGCATTTTCGCCGATAAAAATAAAATGATTTTTGTCTACATTGCTGGTGGCCTGGATTTAAAAATTATCGCTGCCATACTCTAAAAGTGCTGTTCTATTCTATCTATTACTAGGTCGGCTATTGCTCTCAAAGTATCAAGGTACTCCGAATTCGAATTCTCTTCCGTTACTCTAACATTTAATTGCCTTTTTGAGCCTCCCCATCTGAACTGGTCCAGCGCTATGTTTAGGAAACGGAGGACCGATAATGACGAACAAACGACCGAAGCCGGAAGAGATTATCACGAAGTTGAGGCAAGTTGAGGTGTTGATGGGGCAAGGTATGGCCCGTCTAGATGCGATCAGACAGATCGGAGTTGTTGAACAAACC
>ENA-OQVM01003950-OQVM01003950.1-marine-metagenome-genome-assembly--contig:-NODE-3950-length-15548-cov-10.719604_pt1 | contig 15548 bp, 2 predicted proteins | sample MGYA00237776_ERZ505498 | MGnify/ENA primary metagenome ERZ505498 (study PRJEB26159, sample SAMN06265151) | marine metagenome | isolation source: Helgoland LTER site | place: Germany:Helgoland, sampling... | reverse complement strand
CGTTACCGAGGGAGATACTCAGGTAAAAGAAATTGCGGATCATGTAATTGAAATTCCAGAAACGGAGGAAGCCTTGGCGCCTTTGCTAACTACAATACCTTTTCAGTTACTTTCTTATCATATAGCAGTAATGTTAAATAAGAATGTAGATCAACCTAGAAACCTAGCGAAATCTGTTACCGTGGAGTAGGATTAAGTGTTCGTTATTCTTACCCCTCAATTACACACGTAACATTCACTATATCAGTTATTACCACTAAACTATGGGAGTCAAATTATAGTGAATATCAACAGTATTTGTTTGATAGAATTAGAGGATATAAGAAACATTTTCTTACCCCTATTGGTTATCGTAAGATATCTCAAATACTGAACGGAGAGGGGTTAAAAACACCTCGTGGGAGTGTGTTTAAGAACAACCATGTTTATTCCATTTATAAGAAAGGAAAAATTAGAGAAGAGAGAGTTAGTAGAGATGACATTGTTGAGGTTTCTCAACCTACAATTGAAGTTGTTTAGATACAAATATTAGAGGAAAATTATATATTTGTAATATGGAAAAAGGAGAATTTTATTGGAGTTTTACCTTACAGTTTTTAATAGGAATGGTTACTGTAATCCTAAACTTATTAGGAAAATTAGAAACAAAATCTTCGGTAATTAGATAGGAGTTACAAATTCCAACCCACAAGATTATTCCCTCACAGTGGAGTAGTTACACGTCACAGTTACTCTTACTCCTATAAATTAAACTTAACATTATCAATAAGGACTTCCCCTCTTTATATTCCGGTTACCAACAGTATTTATTTGATAGAATAAGGGGTAAGACTAACTTTAACAACGAATTAAATCATTCCGGTAAAGTAGATGGTTGGTATCTGGGAGGATTCCCATAATTATCAAAGGGCTTTCTGAGTATTTTAAGGCTGCGAAGACACTGATTAGTCTACCCGAATTTGCAACACAATTGTCGAGGGAAACTTTCAACCTCATATTCATTTAATGAATATGATCTGAGAGATTATATTAAACCACAGATCCATTTAAGATTGTTCTTAGAACTTTTTTTACCATCAACAGACCATTAGAATAAGATCTAAAATATGACTCAAATAAGGTTAGGTTTTAATACGGTTATTTTTATCTTTCTGTTCTTTCCCAAATTGAATTAAAGGGTCAATCAAAAAAAAATTAAAGTAGGTTATTTGCAAAATAGCAGTAATACTATATCAAAATACTTTTGGTTTTCAACATTTCAAAATCACATTGTTAACAACTTGTCATCAATTGATCCAAACATATAATACCGTCTAATCAACTGATTAACAAGCATAGTGTTTATTTTATTTTTCCTGTGAGGTAAACCTAGTGCAGATTGACCTAAAGCGAAGTATAAATGCAGTATGGCTTTTCTTTGGCTAGGGAATTATTTTTTTCAATTTTATGAAATGAAGAAATTGTTAATGTCAACGAAAAAGTGAAATATTATATTAGATTAATTTCATTCATTTTTTTTGTCTTCGGTACACAAACATCATTAGCGCAAAGTTCAATTATTGATGTTGTCACTAATTCAGATATTGTAACTGATAGTGATAATTCTGTGGGCAATGGTGATGTTGTGGTCTTTACTACAAAAGTAACCAATATAAGTAACATTTCAATTTCCTCTTTAACTGTTTCAAATTCATTAGTTGGGATTGATGGAAGCGTTCTTTCCCTTTCATATCCCATAACGTTTGTTAATAATTCTGGTTCCTCTTCTGAAGGAGATTTAATCGCAGGAGAAGTATCTACATATGTATCAACTTATACTTTTGATTCAAGTGGAGTTACTGCAGGCGGTATTAGTTTAACTGTTTCAGGAACAGCCAGTACTCCAGGAAATACAAATAATGTAATTGATGTTTCTGATGATGGAGATAATTCTGACGGAAATATTATTAATGACCCAACACAAGTAGTTATTAATAATATAATAACCTTGGTTGAAGGTACTAAAGTAGAAAACTATATTGATAATGATTCTAATGGTTCTATTGGTTTAGGAGATCAATTAGAATATATAATTACAGTTTATAATAATGGTGAGGAAGATCTTGAAAATATAGAATTATTTGATATTCTTAAAGATTTAAATGACAACACATTAGCCTTAGTCGCTCCATTTACACCTCCGGGTCCAATCTTTGTTTCTTCGGATCAAGGATCTATAAATTCAAATATTCTTGTTGGAGAAACAGTTACATATAAAGCTGTTTATCTTGTTCAGCAAGGAGCTGTTGATTCAGGTGGATTAAACAATTGTTTAGATGTTCAAGTAGATGGTGTTAATTCTGGGCGAAGATTCACCGATACCGCTGACAATGGAAATGACAGCGATGGAAATTTAATAAACGATTGTACTGCATCTACAATTACTGCGACTCCTTCGTTAGAGGTAACTAAAAGCGCGAGTGTTCAAGATGTCAATGGCAATAGCCTAAATGATCCTAATGATATTATAAATTACACCATTCGAATTGAAAATGATGGTGATTTAACCCTTACAGGTCTTGTTATTGATGACACTTTTGTAGATGGAAACGGTAATAGTATTTCTCTAAACAGTGTTCCAGCTTTTTCCAATTCGTCATTAGGTTCTTCAGAAGGAACTCTTCAAGTTGGTGAGGTTGCAATTTATACAGCCGCTTATACAATATCCTTAAATTCTGCAAACTCAGGATCAGTATCAAACTCATTATTGGTAACTGCGAGTTCTCCAGGGCAATCTAACAATGTTTCCGATACATCAGATGATGGTATTCAAGATGATGGTAATATAATTGATGATCCAACAATAACTACTCTTTCAATTAATAAAAAGATAGAAGCGACCAAAACATTTAGTATCACAGATAATGGAGACGGTCAAAATGGACAAGGAGATGTGGTTACTTACACAATTAATATTGAAAACACCGGGCAGATTAATGTTTCTGGAATAACCCTAGTTGATCAACTCACAAACTGTGATGGATCTTCTATATTAAATCTTTCAAGTGGACCAACTTGGAATTCTAATAGTGGTTCCTCTGCTCAAGGAAGTCTAGATCCAGGAGAAATAGCGAGTTATACTGCAACATACATTATAGGATCTGTTGAAATTGATTCAGGATGTATTCTTAACACAGTTACAGCAACTGCGAGTTCACCGGGATCTTCAAACGATATTACTGATATTAGTGATGATGGTAATGATAACGATGGAAATCTAGTTAATGATAAAACACAAATAGATTTTTCAGTAGACCCAGATATTGAAGCAACCAAAACGGGTGTTTTGGTTGATAATGGAAATGACTTGCCTGGTGCTGGTGATACTGCAGTTTTTACGATAGACATTGTAAATACGGGTAATACAGCGTTATCAACCATAACATTAAGTGACACATTCACAAGGCTTGACGGTACTGCACTCACATTAGATTCTGGCCCAACATTTAATAGCTCATCAGGAGGCTCTGCCCAGGGAACATTACAATCAGGAGAATCAGCAACATATACAGCGAGTTACACTGTTGATGCAGATGACGTCACTACAAATGCAGTTGTTAATCAGGTTATAGTATCGGCAGAGGCATTTAACGGTACAGTCATAACAGATGTAAGTGATGATGGAAATGATTTGGATGGAAATACTGAAAATGATACTACAGAAGTTCGTCTTGATTACGCTCCATTGCTTGAAGTAACCAAAACAGTCTCTGTTTCAGCAAATCCTGAATTAGGTGATGTTGCAGTTTACACTATAAATATTGAGAATAAGGGTAACGTTAATCTTAACACATTAAGTATTGTTGATACTTTTGTAGGATTAGCTGGAGCATCTATTTCGTTAGATGCTGGACCTACTTTTACAAGCGCTTCACTCGGATCAAGTGAAGGTATTTTAGCTAAAGGTGAGATTGCGACTTATACAGCAACTTATACTATTTCTCAAGAGGCAATTGATTCAGGTGGATTCAGGAATACCGTTGTTGTTTCAGCGCGAAACCCAGGAAGCTCCTCAAATGATGTTTCTGATGCAAGTGATGATGGTGATGATACTGATGGAAATATTACAAATGACCCAACTGATGTTGTGATTGCTGAAAACACATCTCTGGAGGCTGTAAAAACAACAACATATACTGATAGTGATTCTGACAGTCAACTTTCATTTGGGGACACAGTTAATTATTCAATTACTGTCCAAAATAAAAGTAATGTAACCTTAGATAATTTACAGCTAACAGATGATCTGCAAAATATAAGCTTAACCAGTTCCATGACTTTAGATACTGGTCCAAGTTTTGTTAGCTCCAATTTAGGATCTTCTTTTGGTACTTTAAAACCTAATGAAACAGCATCGTTTATAGGAACTTATTTAATAAGACAAGCCGATGTTGATGCTGGAGGTCTCTCAAATCAAGTATCAGCAACAGCTCAAACTCCAGCAAACACCGTCTTGTATGATCTCTCAGATGACAATGACGACTTTGACGAAAACACTGAAAATGATAGAACAGAATCCCCCATTACCAGAACTCCATTAATTGAGGTTACAAAAACATCAACAATAACAGATCAGGGTGACGGTCAGGTCGGTATTGGTGACACAATCACCTATTCAATTAGTGTATTTAACGCTGGTAACCAAAATCTATCATCAGTAACTCTTGATGATTATTTTACCACAATGAATGGGAATGCTTTGACTCTGTCTTCATCGATAACATTCGTATCCGCTTCTCTTGGATCAAATGAAGGGTCATTGCTTGTTAGTGAGACAGCTGAATATACTTCTACATTTATTATAAATCAAACTTCTATTGACGATGGTGGAACTTCAAATATTGTAACAGTCACTGCTGCATCTTCAAATGCAACAGTAACAGATATTAGTGATGATGGTGATGATGCTGATGGAAATCTGGTTAATGACCCAACTCAAAATATATTTTCAGGTTCACTAGAATTAGAGGCTACAAAAACCTACACAATAACTGATTCTAATTCAGATGGAATAACTGGAATTGGAGATATAATTAATTATTCTATTGTAGTAGAGAATAAAGGTACAGAATCGCTTACGAATTTTTCAATTACTGATACACTCACTGATGCAAACGGAAATTCACTTTCATTAAATGCATCGCCTACTTCAAGTGACGGAAGTATTATAGCTCCTTTATCAACTAAAACCTACTTGGCAAGCTATACTATTTCTCAATCAGCTCTTGATAATGGAGGTTTAAAAAATACTGCTTTGGTACAAGCAAGTAATATAGCAGGCACAATCTATGTTACTGATATTAGTGATGATGGTGATGATAGCGACTCAAATACAGCAACAGATACTACGGACGTTATAATAGCTGCAAATTCTTCTTTAAATTTAACTAAGACTTATGTAAACATTGATAATGACAGTGACGGCGTAATTTCTTCTGGAGATAAATTAGTTTATACTTTTAGTGTTATAAATGACGGAAATATAACACAAAATTACATTTTCATAACTGATGCAATTTCTGATTTTGACGGAAATACACTGGCGCTTGATTCGTATGCTTCACCAAATAGGCTTGCTTTTAATTCAAATTCAAATGGATCTACTCCAGGGACATTAATCTCAGGGGAGGTAGGAACTTATACTGCAACCTATACGGTTCAAAGTGCAAATATTGCAAGCGGAGGTATATCAAATACAGCTACAGCTACGAGTTTTGTTTATATAGACGGAAACCCTGTTGTTAAAGCAGTAGACAAGAGTGATGATGGTGATGATACGGATGGAAACACTATTGACGACCCTACCCTTTCTTATTTTGGTGACCTCCCAATAATTGAAGTTACAAAGACTGCAACCTATACTGGATCGGCAGATGGAGCAGATGTTGGAGATATAGCTGTATTTACAATTACTGTGGAGAATAAATCTACTCAAGATGTAATTCAAAATTTGACTTTTGCAGACACTTTAACTGACACTTACTTGACTAACCGTTCAATGACATCAACAGTAACCTTCAACTCTGCTTCTCTAGGTTCAAGTCAAGGAACATTGGCAATTGGAGAGACAGCTACTTACACATCATCATATACAATAACTCAAAGTGATATTGATTCTGGGGGGCTTCGAAACAGTATAACCTTTGAAGGGACTTCAGCTCGAAATCCAGTTCCGGGTGAGAAAGATGTCAGTGATATCAGTGATAATGGGAATGATTTAGATGGAAATTCAACTGATGATCCAACTATTCTAGTGTTGGGAGTAGATTCTGATGGAGATGGAACACCTGACTCCACAGATATTGACGACGATGGTGATGGAATTTTGGATCGAGATGAAAAATGTTTAACTTTTTTATTGGATGGAAATTCTTTTGAAAGTTATTCAGGATCTTTCCCTCCACAGTCACCAGGGAACCGAAACAGTCCTTATCCAAATATTAGTACAGCACCTCCCTTTACATCTGTTAACGGAGATGGTGAGGTTTGGAGTTCTAGTCAGGGACCTCAAGGAACAAGTTTTTCTCCACAACAAGGATTTTATTTTATTGAATTACTAACTAACGCTAGTTCTGCTAATGATGGATCATACTGGAATGAAACTTCCCTAGGCTCAAACGGAAATTATGACCGTATAATGGTTATTGAAAATGTATATCCAAACAGAACCTATAACATTAATTACTATCAACAAGAAGGGGGTAGATTTGTAGCTACTCATGCTGGAGGTGGAGCTTCCCTTGTTCAAGTTCAATCCATGCAAACTAATTACGCAGTAAGTTTTATTTCCACATCTACATCTAGTTGGGTTTCAAATACAGTAAGTTTTACAACCGATAGTCAAACAACTAGAGTTGCAGTATTATTCTCAGCATATTCTCCGGGGATTAATAGCTCAGTACAATTAGATGCGATTAGTATGACTGCCTCAGATTCATGCAATAATGATATTGACGGTGATGGTGTTCCAAACGGACTTGATCTTGATTCTGACAATGATGGAATTTATGATGTTATTGAATCTGGGAATGAGGCTTTAGACACTAACAATGATGGAATAATTTCTGGATTAGATACAGGTTATTTAGACTCTGATTTAAACGGTGCATCTGATGTTACTGAATCAAATGTGTTAAAAGATTCTGATGCAGATGGAATAATTGATGCTTTTGAATTGGATTCTGATAATGATGGATGTAATGATGTTCAAGAAGCCGGGTATACTGATGGTAATTCTGATGGAATATTAGGAGGAAGTTCTGTAACTCAAGATTCAAATGGGAAAGTAACAAGCGGCTCTGATGGATACACCCAGCCACAAGATTTAAATATCGATTTACTTTTCGACTACAGAGATGCCGCTTACGATGTGGGTTGTTATAACCCAGCATTAGATGTGGTTAAAACCTATACTGTATCCGACACTAATGGTAATGGGATAAACGATGTTGGAGATGTAATAAATTATACTGTTGTTGCAACAAATACGGGAGGATTAGATCTTTTGTTCACAAATACAAATGATATACTGACCTATGGTAGTAATCAAAACACCCTAACTCTTAATTGGTCCTCTACATCTACTAGTGTTATAGTAACACCAACTCATAATTTGTTCAAATATTCAAATTATATAGAGGATTCTAGTACATACTGGTTGGAAAATAATAATGGTCAGGCAACACCTCAAAGTGAATATGGTTATGTTCCAAATATCCCCTACTATTTTAATACAAATAGTGGAAGTTCTTACAGTGAAGTGGATCACGTTTTTACAACAGAAGGGTTTGGAGTTACAAGATCTCCATATACATATGCTGGAACTGATGCAAGAGTCCACAAATATTCGAAAGTATCAAATCAAAATAATGTCACTTATTATCATTATCAAAACGTTTCATTAGAAGCAAATACAACCTACACAGTTTCATTATATGCAGCTGCACCCAACAATACTTATTATAATACTGTTCAAAACTACGAAAAATTGAGATTTGTAAGCAGACCTCCTTCAGGTACAGACACATATTCAGATTATAATCGTGTAACAGGACCAGTAACTTCTAATAACTCTAATAGTGATACAGGTTGGAGTAGGTATTCTCATACTTTTACAACCGGAGCAGCTGGAACCTATAGGGTTGGGTTTTCAGCTCCTTATTTTAGTAACAATTGGACAAGGGTTTGGGGGGTTCAATTAGAGGTTGGGAGTTCTGCTGGACGTTATAGCTATACTTTTAGTTCAACTCAACAAAACGCAGCAGAATCGATATCTGTTGATCCTAGTGAAAGTGCTCTCCCAGCAGGAGAAAGTGCAACATTTACTTCTTCGCAGATTATTACTCAGGAGATATTTGATCTGGCACCTGAAATTTCTAATTCTGTAACATTTACAGCTTCGTATACCTCACCCGGCGGAATTTCAGGAACCGTACAAGGAGTTAGTGATGACGGAGATGATTCGGACGGTAACACAGAAAATGACCCAACAGTAACTTCTTTTTCACGGACGCAGGGTGTTGAGGTAACTAAAACATTCACTCTTACCGACGTTAACAGTAATACGAAAACAGATGTTGGAGATCAAGTCAACTACAGGATAACTATATCAAACACAGGGAATACCTCTCTAAAATCTTTTACCGTAACAGATACTTTAAGTAGATCAAATGGTGAAACAGTAGCTACTTTAGGGACTGCATCACTTACTACTGTAACCAGAAAGAACTTTTTTAATTACAGCTACACAATAGATGACAGTGGTTCTGGCTGGTCTGAATATCAAGGAATATCTGGTGCTTCTAATCAAAATATTGAACCCCCTAATTCGGTACCATATTATTTCAATACAAATAGTGGAGCAGCTTATTCCACTGTAGATTCCTGGTTTCCAAATGAAGGCAATGGAACTACTCCAGCAGCATCCTCGGGATCTTTGAATTATAGTGATTCTGGGATTAGACCAGGGAGAATATATACGTCAGGCACAGAAGAACAAGGATATCATAATGGATACTGGGCTTATAAAATAGCATCTTTAGAAGAAGGACAGACTTATACTTTTTCCGTTTATGTAAAAGGAACAAATGGATCACAACTTGACGATTCATTCAGATTTATTATTGACGATGATAATAATGCTCAAGACGCAACAGTAGTTTCTACAGATCAGTTTATGACAACAAGCTGGGTAAGAAAATCATATACTTTTACAGCTAGTTTCAGTGGAAATCATTATGTCGGAATTCATCCAACAAAGTATTCTACAAACTACTATTGGGGACTTCAATTAGAAAAAGGAAATTTACCTACCCGATTTATTTACACTTCCAATCTAACTCCTGAGGTCGCACTTTCACTACCTTTAAATGTCCCTTTGTCAACTTATATAGAATGGGGTACTGGACAGCCTGACTATAATAGCAGCACCTATGCAGCAGCTTTCATGAATGGAACTTCAGCATCTGACCAACAATACAGTTCTGGGCTTGCTTCCATTATCGAAGTTGAGCCGGAAAACTTCACTAATTTTGATAATAGACCGACGAGTGGTCACTTTGATAATGGAGGGCCGTATGAACATAATGGGCATCGTTATTATCGAGAAACTACCACCTGGGATTTTGCGACTCATAAATCTCATGCAACAGCTGCCTCGGGTTATCTGGCTGTTCCCAATACAAAAGCAGAATGGGATTTTTTAAAAAATATGATATCCACTAATTTTAGTGGTGGAAATCATTATATAGGGGTATATCAAGACAATACAAGTAGTGATTTTACAAGTGATAATATTAAAGGTGGTTGGACTGTTACAGATGGAAGTGGCAGCACAGTTTTATTACCAGGGGAGATTACATCTTTAGCCCCAAATAGTGTTTCCATTCTAGAATACACCCACACTATAACCCAAGCAGATGTTAATTCAGGAGGACTATCTAATTCCGTTATTGCTTCCGCGAATGGTTTCTCAACGGTAAGTGATACCTCAGATGACGGAGATGATACTGATGGTAATTTAGTGGACGATCCAACAGTAACTGAACTTTCTAAAACATCATCACTCACTGTTGCAAAAACTGCAGTAGTTAGTGATGTTAATTCGGATAGTTTAAATGGGGTTGGTGATATTATTACCTATACAATCACAGTTACTAATACCGGAAACACAAAATTAAGTACGGTGACGTTAATTGACCAATTAACAGACGCTTTAGGAAATGTTCTTTCACTAAACTCAACCCCGACTTATGTATCTTCTTATGGACCTCAAACAGCGACTGCTACATTCCAAAATATTTTCAAATACTCTAACCGAATTGATGATACAGACTACGATTGGAATGAACAAGGATCTAATGAGGGTTCCGTAAGTAGCGAGTGGGGTTACCCGCCTAATATCCCTTATTATTTTAGCACTAATAGTGGACAAGCATACTCAGGGGTTGATTATGTTTTTACTACAGAGGGTTTAGGCAATACAAGATCTCCATACCTTTATGGTGGAACTGATAATATAGTGCATTTGTATTCAAGGCTAAGGAATAATAATAATGTAAATAATTATGTATACCAAGATGTTTCATTAGAGGCTAATACAGCTTATACAGTATCTGTTTATGCTGCTGCGCATAGCTCTTCTTATGTGAATTCTTCAAACAATGTTGATAAATTACGCTTTGTATACCGCCCTTGGGGAGGATCAGATAGTTGGTCAGAATACAAACCTTTAACGGGCTGGGTTCAGAGTAATAATGTAAATCAGAATAATAATGGGTGGGCTAGATATTCCTATACATTTACCACTGGAGCAGCAGGAAACTATCGTGTTGGATTTTCACCACCATATAATGGAGGTAATTATTCGAGATTTTGGGGAGCACAATTAGAAAAGGGAAGTAGCCCAACTCGATTAATATACACTTACTCTGCATTAGATTCTTATATAGGTTCAACAACGGTAAATACAAATACTTTTGTTGATAGTGGAAAATTAGAAATACAATCCATAAATACTTACACGGCAAGTTACACCATTACTCAATCTGATGTTGATAGTGGATTTGTATCAAATATCGCTACAATTACCTCTATAGATCCAGATGGGAGCACCGTAGTTTCAGCTACAATCGATGATCCAACTATAGTTTCATTAGCTACTACTTCAACTTTGGAAGTAATTAAGACATCAACGATAAGTGATGTTAACGCAAATGGATTAAATGACATTGGAGATATAATCACTTATTCAATTGTTGTTTCCAATACAGGTTATGTCACCTTATCATCAATTACACCATTAGATACACCTACAGATTCTTCAGGAGCATCTTTAAGTCTTAATGCTCCACTTAGCACAGTAACTTCAACCTCTGGATCAACCTCAAGCACAATACTTCCAAATGGATCAACTACATTTACTGCCTCACTTACGGTAAATCAGCAGGCACTAAACAGTGGAGGCGTAACCAATACCATTTTAATTACAGCTAGTAGTCCAGGTCAAACAGACAATGTCACTTCAACCCACCAAGTATATACTCAATTAACAACTGTCAGCCCTGTTATTGAAATCACAAAAACAGCAACAATTACCGATAATGGAGATGGTGTAAATGGAGTGGCTGATATCATTACTTATAGTATAACTATTGAAAACAAGGGAAATGTTAATCTACAAAGCTTAGATATTGATGATATTTTTACAGATGGTAATGGTAATTCAGTTTCTCTTGCACTTTCACCAACTTATCAATCAACAACAATATCTGGAACCACTTCTGCAAATGACGATGGAATATTAGGAATCAATCATATTGATAATTATACAGCAAATTATGTTGTTAAGCAAGCAGATGTTGATAGCGGTAATTTATCAAATGTTGTTTCAGTTACTGCTAGTAGTCCAGGATTTACAGATGATGCATCCGATGTTTCTGATGACGGGGATGATTCCGACGGAAATACAGTTAATGATCCAACAGTAACAACTTTTACACCTTCTGCATCTATTGAAATTACCAAAACTGCGACTATAACTGATGTTAATGGGAATTCTGAAAATGATTTAAATGATATTATCAGCTATACATTTGAAGTTAAAAACACAGGTAATGTTAATCTTTCAACACCCACATTATCTGATTATTTATCTGATGGTGTTGGACTTGACCTTTCTTCAGAACTAAACGGTCCAACATATCAATCGCAAACTTTGAGTCCTTCAATTGTTGAATACACAGTTACGATTGCAAGTGTTTCTGGACAAAATAAATTCTTTATTGACGGGATTCAACAAAAAAATATTGTTTTCCAAAAAGGCTATACATATAGATTTATTCAAAGTGATGCTAGCAACAATTCACACCCAATTAATTTCAGTACAATTTCTGATGGAACGCACAATTCAGGGACATCATATACTACAAGCATAACAAGCTCAGGTTCTCCTGGAAGTAGCAACGCATATACCCAGATATATATATCCGACTCTACACCAGCATTATATTATTATTGCGCTAATCACTCTGGTATGGGAGGAAATACATCCAGTATAGGAAGTGTTTCAGGTGTTCAAAATATTTTAAGACCCAATGAAATCGTAACTTATACCGCCTCTTACACTATATCAGGATCTTCTGCCAACACTGCATTTATAAGTAATGTGGCTTCTGTTACTGCATCTAGTCCCGGAAATTCAAATGATGTGAGTGACTTGTCTGATGATGGTGATAATAGCGATGGTAATACAACCAATGATCCTACAATTGTGGAATTAGTTCCAGACCCTAAGATGGAAATTACCAAAACAGTAACTCAAACTGCTGATAATGGTGATGGTCTTTTAGGTACAGGGGATACAATAACCTATACAATTGTTGTTGAAAACACTGGAAATTTATTGTTATCAGGTCTATCACTTTCAGATACAATGGCTGATGGTAACGGTAACTCTTTAAGTTTAGATTCTGGATTAACCTTTGTAAGCGCATCATTAGGCTCATCATCAGGAACTCTTCAACTAACAGAGGTTGCTACATTTACAGGAACTCACATCCTCACAAGACCTACAGTAAATAGTGGTCTTGTTTCTAACTCAATTTATGGACTTGCCAGTGCAGGGGATTTATCAAATAATGTTTCCGACACCTCTGATAATGGCGATGACTCTGATGGAAACTTAATTGATGACTCTACAGTGTTTAATATTCCTCAAGTACTGGATCTTAATGTAACAAAAACTCAAGCTCATTTGGATCTTGATGGTCTTGGGACCATCAATTTAGGAGATAAAATAATCTATACTATAGAAGTTAATAACCTAAGTAATGTAGAATTGACTTCGGTATCTTTAGTAGATACCTTTACTGATCTTCTGAGTAATACTTTAACATTAGATTCTGGACCTACCTTTATTAGCGCAAGCTTATCCTCTCCTTCAGGTACAATAAAATCAAATGAAGTTGCAACTTACACAGCAACTTTTACAATAAATCAAGCAGCTATTGATGGAGCCGGGCTTTCTAATTCTGTGCTGGTTAGCTCTAGTAGTCCAGGACTATCTAATAATGTTACAGACACTTCCGATGATGGGGATGATTCTGATGGTAATACCGACAATGATACTACTGTTACCGAGATCAATTTAATTTCAAGCCTTGATGTTACAAAAACAGCAACTGTAAATGACACAAATTCAAATTCAAGAACAGATATAAATGACATAATAACCTATACTATTACAGTTTTAAATAATGGTGAAACAACTCTTACCGGTATATCTTTTAATGATGTAATAACAACTTCTCTAGGCGCTCAACTATCTCTTACTGCTAATCCAGCAAGAATAAGTACATCTGATGGTTCACCTGTAGGAACACTTAAAGTGAGTGAAACAGCTTTGTATACTGCACAATTCATAATAAATCAAACCGCATATGATGCAGAGTTTATAAGTAATACGGTTACCGTTACTGCAAATTCAATAGGATTAACTGGTAATGTATCTGATACCTCTGACGATGGAGATGATAGTGATGGAAATACAGTAGATGATCCTACGGTTACTATAATGACTCCAAATTCCGAAATTGAAGCTACAAAAACCTACACAGTAATTGATGATGGTAATGGCAGTATCGATGTAGGAGATATTATTAAATTCAACATAACAGTTGAAAATACAGGGAATGCTCCACTCTCAGGTGTATCAATTACAGACTTATTATCCGACGGAAATGGAACCACAATTGCATTATCCGATGGGCCGTATTTTACGACAGCTTCAATGGGCTCCACAGTTGGTAATTTACAAATAGGGGAAACAGGAAATTATGTTGCTTATTATACAATAACCCAATCGGCTTACGACTCATCAAGTATATCAAATATTGTTTCTGTTACTGCTAGTAGTCCATATGGCACAAATGATACGACTGATCTGGGGGATGATGGCAATGACTTAGACGGAAATACAGTTGATGATCCCACAGTTGTTATTATTACCTCTGCAGCAGCAATGAATGTTGTTAAAATAGCTTCAGTTTACGATGATGGAGATGGTTTTACAAACTTTGGGGATACAATTAACTATACCATAACAGTTCAAAATACAGGAGCTTCAGCCTTAACCACCGTAACCTTAACAGATACCCTTACTGATAACGCAAGTAACACTTTGACCTTAACCAACGGACCAAACTTTGTGTCTGCATCTCAGGGATCCTCTCAGGGAAACCTTAATGTTGGTGAAATTGCAACCTATTCGGCAAGTTATTTGATCGAAGCTGCTGCTGCAAATACAGGATCAATTTATAATCAAGTTGTTGCTGTTGCTAGTAGTCCAGGAGAATTAAATGATGTTACCGACACCTCAGATGATAATGATGACTCTGATGGAAATACCACCAATGACAAGACGGTGGTTGAAATGGATTTTTCACCAATTATAGATATTACTAAAACGTCATCTCTGATTGATAATAATTCCAATTCTGTTACTGATTTGGGTGACACAATTGTTTATCAAATTTCAGTAAGAAATTCTGGGAATGTTTCACTAAGCAGCCTTGTCGTTACCGATACTTTAACCGATGCAAATCTTAATCCATTAACATTATCATCAGGTCCAAATTTTGTTTCCTCCTCTTCAAGTTCTTCTGAAGGTAGTCTTCTTGTTGGGGAGACAGCGACTTATTCTGCAACTTTTGTTATTGATCAAATAGCATTAGACTCAGGAGGTCTATTAAACTCTGTTTACGGATTGGCAAGTAGCCCTGGTAATAGTAATAATGTTTCTGACACCTCAGATGATGGTGATGATAGTGACGGCAATACTGTTGATGATAAAACCCAGACAAATATAGATCAAAGTATAATTTTGGAAGCCACCAAGACAGCAACAGTAATAGATAATAACAGTAATGGTTCTAACGACTTGGGCGATACGATTGTTTATACGATTACGGTAGAGAACAAGGGTAACGTAACACTATCTAGTATAGGCTTAA
>ENA-OQVM01003948-OQVM01003948.1-marine-metagenome-genome-assembly--contig:-NODE-3948-length-15554-cov-20.492602_pt1 | contig 15554 bp, 14 predicted proteins | sample MGYA00237776_ERZ505498 | MGnify/ENA primary metagenome ERZ505498 (study PRJEB26159, sample SAMN06265151) | marine metagenome | isolation source: Helgoland LTER site | place: Germany:Helgoland, sampling... | reverse complement strand
CGGTTTGCTCTGTTACTTTTTTCCATAGGCTCCATCCATACTTACTTTGGAGCCTCCGGCAAACTGGGGGCGGTTCAGTCAGCTGTTCCTAAACATATACAAGGCAGTGGGGCTCAAAGACGCATCCAGCCATTCAGGGCGCAGGACCTACATCACCAGACTGGCAAACAAGGGCGTCGGCGTGCGCTTGCTGGCTGCTTTGGCGGGGCATTCTCAAATTTCGACAACACAGCGCTACATCGACGTGAACGCCGAGCAGCTGACTGCCGCTGTTGAACTGCTTTGAAGATTAGTCCAAATCAAAATCTGGATAGATTTTCCCTTCATCTGAAATTTTCATAAAATTCGTGCTATGGTTAATTCCATCACCGCCCCCAACAATCGGGAAGACAGCTCCTTCGATGACAAAATGGCCAAGGTTATGGGTGATTTCGAAATTAGCTTGATCAAAAAGCGCCCATGAAACTGCGTCGCCTTGCTCCAAATCAAAAACGAATGCCTCTAGATCCGCCAAAGTGAATGCGTTACTTACTTCTGCTTCCAACTCGAACCCCCCTATTTCGAACCACTCTTGAAGAATTATGGGTATCAGATTACTATCAATACTTGCGCCAAGACTTTCAAATCTTGGCAAGTCTTCTCTATCGGCAATGTCGTAGCTAGATGGCAGCTCACTAACCAACCCAGTGAATATCAATTCACCATCAAGAGTGAAAATGAGATTTAGATTTTCAGGGTCAATACCATTTGAAAATACAACATAGTTTGTTGATTGTTCAGCAAAGTCTATCCGCTCAGACCGTTCATCAATTAATTTTAGCTGCTCTTTAACATGTGGCTGTATGCTTCCAAAAACAGAAACATAACCCTCATAACGCCCTTGGATTTTTAGTCGTTTCATTTGTCACCCTTCCGCTATTTTTTGCCCCTGTAACGCAAAACAACAAGCCAATTATAAATAAAAATATGATATATATTCACTCACCTACCGGCACCCCAATTTAAAACTGGCAGACTACTCACATATTTTTCGGGGAAAGTCCAAGAGAACAGACGCCGTAGAGCTGCTATGACTTGTAACGCTTAATGAACTCGTCTTCGGGCAAATCATGCCGCTTGCCCGTAAGCATGTCCTTTTTCAGACGCGGCGTAAGGTGGCTGTAATGCCGCTCAATCATGCCAATGGATGTGCCCATCTGTATCGCCAGAGCGTGGATATCCATGCCGTCATTCAGCAGTGCGAACGTTGCATAGGTGTGCCGTAGACTGTACAGGGTTCGGTTCTGCCCTGTGCGTGGGCAGGTGATCAGCCCGGTTTCCGTAACAAACGCGCGGAATGTTTGGTGCAGGTTCTTTGACACCGTGCCATCCGGCAATCTGAACACAGGCAAATCAACACGCTGTTTTAGCAAATCTTCAAACGGGATGTGTTTGATGTCTTCTGAGCGTTCGTGGATGCGCTGCAAATACTTGATGGTCCCGCTTCGGCAAATGATGTCACGACGCCCTGTCTTGCCGCGCACACTCATCTCCAAGTACTGCAGCCCCTTTTCCTCAAACAGCGTGATGTGCTTCCATCGTAGGTTTAGCGCCTCTGTGCCGTGCCGCATTCCCGTGTTGGTCAATATCAGAACGTAGTCGCGCAGCAGGTATCGCATGTCAGTGGGCTTGCCCGCTTTACCCTGCTTGATCCAATGCGGCAGTTTGCGGATCATTGTGCGGTATTCGTCGCGTGTGAAGTCTGGGCGACGTTCACTGCCTTCGCCTTTGTTTGCCAGCATGGGCACGTCTTTGTTGGCGAGAAATCCCCGCGCCACAGCTTCTTCAAACACACGGTTCATTGCGGAGTTGTGGGTGTTCAGTGTCGAAGCCTTGGGCTCGCGCCCCATACGCTCTCGCCGCCACTCGTAGAACTGCTGGATTTTCTCGTAGTTGATTGACGTGACATACTGAGCGCCAAAGAACGGGATCAGATAGCGTTCAATGCAGACGCAGTAATCCGCATAAACCTTTTTGCCCAAGCCCGCGTCCAGCTGCTTGCGCATGTCCACAATCGCCAGTCTAGCGACGTCAGAGAACTTCTTGGTGACGATGGGCAGATCGTTTTTGTGGCGGAACTTGTACTCAAGGAATGTGTCGCGGGCGTACTCCTTGGCCTCAGCCAAATCGCGCTTGCCCGTGCTGATGCGGATCGTGTGCCCATCAATCACAAAGGCTGCCTGCCAGCGCTTGCTGCGCTCACGGCGATACACACGCACCTCGCCGTCTAGTATCAGATGTGTGTCATCGCGCAGCTGCCGCATGTCATGCTCCTTGCCACAACACTACGGCTCAACGCACCAACAAGTCTACCAAAGTGTGTGTTTAGAGAGTGAACTTTCTGCGGCGCAAATTGCGCGCCGTCACTTTTTATTGATAGGTTTCTGCGAGACACCAAGGGCGAAGAGCCGTCATTCGCTGCATTTGCGCGGGCTCTGCGCAATCTCGAGGAAGCTGCCGTTCATATGGCGGTCGAACTCAAAAATGCTGCATTCGATCTAAAGGCGGCAGAGAGCCCAATGTGACCGATGCTGCGGAGTGCAGGAATGTCCGGTTTCGGGGAGTTGACAAGATTGCTCGGAAATTCCGGCCCACAGCTGCCATTCATCGCGTGCCTAGTTGGCGCAGTGCAACTTCACAGGACAAGCCATTCATGCATCCCACAGCATTCGACGATGGACACAATGCGTTGCATCAAAAGCCATGGCGGCGCAGCTCGTCTGCGATCAGCGTTTTGGATGCGATATCGCGGGTCGGAAAGGCGGCAAAGTAATGCCCAGCACTCGCATTTGGCTTTCTCTGGCGGACCTTCTGTCGCCAGCGTGCGGCTGTCTCGTGACGCTCTGCCAGCCCATTTGCAACCATTGCTACCATGGCGATCAGGTAGTGTGCACCAGGCGTGGCGGCCGCCCGATCGCCCCAGCGGGCGGCGGCGGCATAGTCGCCGGACTGGATGAACATTTGCGACCGGACCCCATGCATGCCGTATAGCAATGGGTCCAGCGGGCTAAGCTGCAATGCTGTATCCAGTCGGACCTCAGTCGCGGCCAAGTTTCCGATCAGCATCGACGTCATGGCTGAAGAATAAAATCCCTGCGCATAGTTAGGGTTCAGCGTGGTGGCCCGGTCAAGCCATTCCGCAGCTGCGTCAAGGTCATGGGTCAACCATTGCGAACGGCCCATGGTAAAATTGGCAAAAGGATCCAGCGAGTCCAATTCCAACCCTCTTTCGGCATGATGGCGCGCTGCGCGCGCTGCTTCTTTCACATCGGGCCCAAGATGAAGAAACGCCTCAAGAAAACTTGTGAAGGAAAGACCCGCATGCGCGCGCGCAAAATGCGGGTCCAGCATGACTGCCCGTTCGAAGAGGCCCTTTGCCCGTTGATTGTCGGTGGTGGTAAAGCGATAAAGGTGTTGCAGCCCCAGATGATAAATGGTCCAGGCATCCAGCGTCTCGATCGCGGCCATTTGTGCGCTGCGGGCCTCGTTCAGAGGAATGTAAACATCCAGCGCCGTGACAAGACGTGCGACGATGCGGTTGCGAAGATCGTCGATTGCATCAAGCGGAGCCCCAAGCCGATCACCCCAGATCACCTCGTTGGTGCTGGCGTCGGAAAGTTCGAGCGTGACGGCCAGCCCACTTACATTCGCTTCGATGATCCCGGAAAGGACATAGCGGGCACCAAGTGCGGTTGCGACAAGGTCGAGGTCCGGGTCGGGTTTGCGGAACCGGAATGACGACCCACGCGCGATCACCGCCAGCCAGCGAAGACGCGACAACGCCTGAATGATCTCATACGGGATTGCATTCGCAAGGATGGCAAGCTCCGGCGTCATCGCCAATGGTCGAAACGGCAAAATGGCAATCGAGGGCCTTCCTGTTAACCGACTGTTTGGTTCCGGGGTGGCCGTTGCTGCGGCGGCTTGTGCAGGAGCGGTTTCTACAACCTCCGCCACGAAACGAAAGCCTCTTCCATGCACTGTCCGGATTGTCGTCTGATGATGGCCATCGTCGCCCACCGCCAGGCGCGCCGACCTGATGCGGCTCGAAATGCTGGCGTCCGACACACTCTGCCCGTGCCAGACCTTTTCGACGATCTCGTCCTTAGTGACCATTCTGTCGTGATGACGTACAAGGAGACAAATAAGCGCAAGAACCTGCGGCTCCAGCCGCACCAACTCGCTGCCGCAGGATAACTCAAATCGTTCGGGGTCAAGTCGGAAGTCACCAAAAATCCACGCCATAGGAAGTTGTACCGCAAAATTTAAATGTTATGATACCCTATAAATGCAGCCTTCTAGATGAAATCTTCAGAACTCCTTCAAGCATACCCCGGCGAAAAGCGCGAAATTGGGAAAGTTCAGGGCATTGGGCCTTGCTAATCCGATACTGGGGAGCCGACACATGAACGCCAAGACCATACGCGCAACCAAGGGACGCGGGATGCTGTACAACAGCATTCTGGATACAGTTGGTGATACGCCAGTCGTACGGATCAACAATCTCGCACCGAATGGGGTACGGGTTTACGTAAAAGTAGAATCGTTTAATCCGGCTGCGTCAATCAAGGATCGGCTGGCGTTGAACATCATTGAAGCGGCAGAGCGCGACGGCACCCTGAAGCCTGGGCAAACTGTGGTGGAGGCGACCAGCGGCAACACTGGCATCGGGCTCGCGATGGTTTGCGCGCAAAAAGGCTATCCATTGGTTGTGACAATGGCCGACAGCTTTTCGGTCGAGCGGCGCCGACTGATGCGGATGCTGGGCGCAAAGGTGGTGCTAACCCCGCGCGCGCAGAAAGGTACGGGCATGTACATGAAGGCCGTCGAACTGGCCGAAAAGCATGGCTGGTTTCTGGCCCGCCAGTTTGAAACCTCGGCGAATGCGGACATCCATGAATCCACCACGGCGCGTGAGATCATCGGCGACTTTGCGGGAGACCGGCTCGACTATGTGGTGTCTGGCTATGGCACCGGCGGAACGGTTACCGGGCTTGCGCGTGTCCTACGCAAAGAGCGGCCAGAGACGCGGATCGTCCTGACTGAACCTGCAAACGCTCAACTGGTCGGCAGCGGCATTGCGCAACCGCGCAGCGCGGATGGTGGGCCTGCTGCGGGTCACCCAAGCTTTGAGCCGCATCCGATTCAGGGATGGACACCTGATTTCATTCCGAACGTTTTGCAAGAGTGTCTAGACAGTGGCGGCTATGATGAGTTGATTCCGGTTCCGGGTGCCGACGGCATCGCTTGGGCCAAAAAGTTGGCGCAACGCGAGGGGATTTTGACCGGCATTTCAGGCGGTGCAACTGTCGCTGTGGCGATGGGGATTGCCGAACGTGCAAAGCCCGGGTCGGTGATCCTCGCAATGTTAGCTGATACTGGCGAAAGATACCTGACAACCCCACTTTTTGCCGACATTCCCGAAGACATGGATGCGGATGAGGCTGCGCTGTCGCAATCGACCCCCGGATATCAGATGGGCTGACCCCAGAAAACAAACAGCAATAGGGAGAACAAGATGAGCAAGCAGGGTATCGCTGGCGCAGAAAAAAGCTCGACTCGGGCGATTGGGGCGAGACCCGCGTTCTGGCGCATCGGATGGTCGATGACGCGTTCGATCACAACAAAACCTAAATCAACTTGAATTGGAGAAATAATGCAAAAACTATCTATTATTAGGTTCAAACCTAAGCCTGAATGTTTTGATGAATTTGTCGCTAGTATCACCGCATTTAATGGAAGTAAGCACCGCATTTTCCATCTTATGCGATCAGGAGATGAGCTTCATGCAATTGTGATAAGAAATTCGGAAATACTTACTCAAGATGCAGCTGACGGTGTAAATTGGCTGGATGGTCAACGGCATCTTCTGCAAGAGTTTGATGCGATCAACCGACACACCATAGCTTTAAGTGGTGACCTAATTCATAGCACCATCGAATAACAGTCTTTGCTGCCTTCCGCTGACTTAATTTTGGTGCCACGAAATGGAGGTCTGTTCTGAATAAACCTTTTTTTCGAGAAGCCGGAGATGGTCCAGGCGTTATCTGCTTTCACTCCAACTGCAGCAGTTCAGGACAATTTAAAAGTTTGATGAGTGTCTTGGCTGACGGCCATCATGTGTTCGCTGTTGATTCCTACGGTGCTGGTAAGACGCCAGCATGGGATCGCCCTGAACATCTGAGCTTGGCAGATGAGGTGGCACTGGCTGAGCCTGTGATGGACAAGGCGGGTGAGGGCATTGTGCTCGTTGGGCACTCGTACGGTGCTGCAGTCGCTTTGACTGCAGCCTTGGCCAGCCCGAGTCGTGTGAAGGCTATTGTGGTGTACGAGCCGACGCTTTTCAGCCTCGTGAACCAAGTCCACCCACTGCCCAACAGTGCCGATGCGATACGCAGCGCTGTGCAAACCAGCTCTGAGGCGGTCTCGAAGGGCGATTTTGTTGCTGCGGCGTCTGTGTTTATTGATTTTTGGTCCGGTGAGGGCACTTGGGATCAGACGCTCGAGCATCCCAAGGAGGCTATCTTGTTGGCCATTCGGGATGTTGCGCGCTGGGGATTCGCGCTGAACAATGACCCGACCCCCCTGAACTCATTCTCGCAGTTGACGTGTCCTATTTTGTACATGTTGGGTACAGAATCACCCTTGCCAGCGCGTGCTGTGGCAGATGTCTTGATCCCCGTATTGCCAAACGTGCAGGTCTTAGAGTTTGAAGGGCTAGGACACATGGGGCCCATCACACACCCGACAGCAGTCAATGATGCCATCGTGGCATTTTTGCACCGTCTTGCGTAAGTGTCAGTGACCCCATTCGTTCGAAATGGGGTCTAGATATTGAGCTTGTTCCCTACGCTTCTCCTAGTTGGGGGTATCACAACTTCTGTGGCGGTAGGCAGAGCTAACGAATGAAAGAAAACAATGGCAAAGCATTTTAAAGAAGTGGAGTTCGCGTCTGGTGGGCACACACTACGAGGCAGGTTTTACGCAGCCGTGTCAGAAAAGCCAGCCCCTTGTATTGTTATGGCTCACGGTACATCCGGCACATTTGTCATGGTCATTGATGAGTACGCAGATGCTTTTCAGGCGGCTGGATTCAACGTCCTGCTGTACGACCATGCTGGTTTTGGATTGAGTGACGGCGACGCAGATATTATTAATCCATGGGTACAGGGTCGCGAGTACCGAGACGCCTGCGTGTTTGTTCGAGGCATGGACGGAGTGCACAACGGCCAAGTGATTATTTGGGGTGACAGTTACGCGGCGGGTCTCGTGCTTGTTGCTGGCGCTTTGATAGACAACCTTGCTGCAGTCGTAGCTCACATTCCATCTTGCGGCGCAGAGTTCATACCTTTCAACGACAAACCACAACAATTCGAGAAAATGAAAGATATTTTCTTGAATGGCGATTTGGACACATTTGAGAAAGATGTCACGGGTCCCTTGCCGGTCGTATCGTTCGACCAAAGTGGCACGCCGTCGTTGCTCCAACCCATTCAGGCATTCCATTGGTTCATGAGCTTTGGTGGGCGATTTGACAGCAATTGGAACAACTCCGTTTCGCGTGTGATCCCTAAAACCGAGGTGCCTTTTTCGCCGCAGTTAAGTGCCGCGTTCATTGCCTGCCCAACATTGATGGTTGCCGGGCGCAAGGACGAGATGGTGCACTGCAACCCGCTGGTCCAAAAAGCTGTGTTTGAAAGCATTGAGGCACCCAAGGAGTGGTTCGATATCGATGGTGGCCACTTTGGGTGCCTGTATCCCGGTACCGATCTTTTCCGAGAAGCGATTGCCAAGGAAATTGAATTCATGAAGCAAGCGTGCTCTTCTGGTAGCGCCTGATCATGCCCGTAGCGCTCAGGCTCTCTCTTTGATCTGTCAACCGATTTCCCTAGAGTCCGGCCGTTCTGAACGGACTCAGATTGCTCTTCTTTGAGGGCGACAACACACTGTATTCAAGCTTTACAACACTTGAATACGATGGACGCAAAACACACTCAAACGTTAGACCCAGCGACCCTGTCCCAGTTCACAGGCACGGCGCAATATTGGCGTGTAGCCAGACAATTCGTCATCACCGACGGCGTCAAATACCTCGCTGAAACCGCAGCGTGCTTTTGGCTCATAGACGCTGCAATCAGTCATCTACTTGAGATCGGTACGGCTGATTGGTTTGTGCTTGTTAGGACAGAAGTCTCTGGCTCGAGTGCCGTGATGATTTATGAGGATGGCAATGGCGCAGAGTACGCTCGCCAAGCCATCCCGTACACAGACCTGCAGTTACCCAGTGTGAACCTCTACGCAGTCTGGGACAGTGAGCGTTGGGTCATCATGCTGCCCAGTGAGTACTAGCGGTGACCACCACACCACCCGCAGGTGATCCGCGCACCGAATTACCCGTGGTGTTGGGGCAATACCCCATTACCCAAGTGGGATATCAGCGTGCCGATGACACCACAACCCTAGCCATCTTCCCAGTCGCTCCCAAGCAAACTTTGCCGTACACCAACTGCAAAGATTGTGAGCACCATATGGCCAGAGCACTGGAGCCCGATTCCCACGAACGCCACCGCACGGTTCCTCTTCAGGAGACCTTGACCCGTATCCCCGGATACCCCACCAAGCTGGTGATCTTCAAGATCCCAGCATCGAGCTATTGGTGGGTGAGGTACTACGCCAATCAGCGCATCTTTAAGCGCACGACTAAGACAGAGGTCAAGCGTGATGCACTGGAGGCGGCCAAGCGCTTTTATGACGACATCAACATCAGACTGCACAACGGCTCCATAGACGCCCCCTTGGACTACAACCCAGCCCAGGTGATGACGTTTACCAGCGTAACCAGGTTGCTGGTCGAGAGCGAGGAAGCCAAGTACAAGCGCGGGCAGCTGACCAAGATCAGCTTTGAGAACATGCAGCTTCGTCTTAACAAGCACGTGCTGCCGTTCTTTATGGAAACAGACGTGAACATGATCAACTACAAGATGCTGGATGCGTTCTTGCAGCACTTGAGCGGTCCAGACCACAAGCTGAGCGTGTCCACCATCTCAGCCTATATGGGCCTTGTCAGAAAGGTGCTGATTCACGCAGCGCGGCACAGCTTTCTCAAGCACGTGCCAGAGTTCCCGAACGTGGGTGTGGAAGACAAGCCCAGAGGCTGGTTCACGGTCCCTGAGTACAAGACCGTTACAGCCAAGGCTAAGAAGCTGGTGGGCGTGGCTGTGGAGTGGCGAAAGGACGCGTTAACAGGCGAGTCCTACTTCTGTATGCCAGGTGAGGCACGCCGTGCGGATGACAAGTTAGTGCGCAGGGTGCACATGACCCGGGATTTACCCGATTTGATCGTGTTCATGGTCAACAGCTACATCCGCCCCACTGATGTGAAGAACATGCAGCACGGGCACGTGTATGTCATTGACAGAGAGTACACCTACCTCAGACTAGCACTTCCCCCAAGCAAAGGGCACAGCTACGCGATCACGACAATGCCGTGGGCTGTTCGCGTCTACCAGCGCCTGTGCGCGCGCAGGGCTAAAGAGCGGGGCAGTACGCTGGAAATTCCCGCCAATGAGTATGTGTTCATGCCTGATGCACCCAGCAGGGAAGACGCTATGAAGAAGTTGCAACGCCAGTTCGAGGTGGTGCTGGAAATGACAGGGCTCAGGAGAAGCAACACGGGCGAAATCAGATCGCTTTATAGCCTTCGTCACAGCAGCATCATGTTCCGCTTGCTTTACGGACGCGCTATCGACACGCTGACACTGGCTCGCAATGCGCGCACCAGCCCTGAGATGATTGACCGTTTCTACGCTGCACCCCTGCAGGGTGAGATGAATATCGAGATGCTGCAAAGCAGGCGAAACCCCAGACCCTGGGAATAAAAAATGCCCCGTGAGGGGCATTGTGTGCCCCCGTCGCATTAACAGCGACGAGGGGGCGAGATTGCTTTACTGCTGATCAACGGTCTGTGGCGTTGTGCTTTGAGCGGCTTGTGTGTCCGCTTGCGCACTTACCTGAGACTCACCTGTTGGTTGCTGCGTCTGCACAGGTGCGATGACGGGCATGTTGGGTAAGGCATAGCCCTTGTCCCCTGGCTCCATGCCCCAGCCGCTGTTGATCCCTAAGCGCTCGCGGTACTCATCAAGCTTGGCTTGCACTGCATCTAGGTCATCAGGCAAGGATGCGTCTGCGATCGCTGCCAGCACAGAAGCTTCCATCTGCTCACTGACCTGTAAGAAGCGAACGATCTTGACCTCCTGTCCTACATTCACGCAAATCGCGAGGTCAAACGTCCCTTGCTTCTTACCCTCAGGCACGAGATTTAAATACTTCTTGGGCTCCGGCCCAGCGACTAGGTTTGATGCCTTCGCGTTTGCCAGCAATACCTTGCGGGTCAGCGTGAGCTTTGCCGCCTTGTGGTCCTTGATGGCCTTTGCAGCCTCTTCACTTTCCTTGGTGGCTGTGATTTTGCTGATGCCGCCTCTGTCGCGGATATACGCCGGAAGCTCCGTTGCTGTGAGGTTTTCATCAAACGCGATTTGCACCACACGTGCGTAGGTGTATGCCGTTTGCCTGTCGCTTGGAAGTATGAAGCGCACGATTGTCGTTATCCACGGACTGTTGGCCTGTGTTTTGACATCATGAGTTTCCTGGAGCTGATCACGCATGCGTTGCAGCACGTGGTCCCTAAGCGGCGAGCCGTCAATCTGCAGCGCATAGCTGTAGATCGCACCTAGCAGGTCATACAACGCCTTGGTGCCCTTAACCACAAATGTCTGCGTGTACTGATCGTTCAACTTTGTGAGGCTGCCCGCCTGTCCAAGAAGGATATCGACCTGTACGTCGTTTGCGCTCTTGTCACTGGGACGTGAGGTGGGCGCACCGCCCATGACCCGGTTCATCAAAAGGCCAAACTCCATATCATCTGCGCGCGCCCCAGCACTTGGCTGTCCTGTAGTTGCTTGCAGTGTGTTTTCAGTGTTTTCCATAATTTCTCCAGTTTTGATAAGTGTTGTGCCGGGCTGGTTAGTCCGACAAGTCAACTTTGAGTGCCTAAGCACGGGGCTCACTCCTTTTTTAGAAGGGGCGCAAAAAAGTGAGTCAACAATTGGATTTCTGGGGTATGCGGCAGAGTAGGATCTGGGGCGACCCCGTTTCCCGCAGCGCGGAGTCGACCCTCCCAGTAGCAGCCCAGAGCTACCTTGTGCCATGGTTTGAGGCACTGGCCATCGCCAACAACTTCCGCACCGAAAATACGATCACATCTGGCTGCTTAGCCCACGTATTGGATGACTTTGGGAATGTTTGCGGGCACAACTTTGCGTCTTGGTGGCTCACAACGGGGTTTCAGCATTTGGGCGAGGCAATTACGGATGTGCAGATAAGCTACCCAGCCAAGCGAGGGGGAAGAGGCGCACACGTCGCTAGTTTTGTGATTTCGCTGGATCTGTCCCCGGCGTCGACACAGCAGCAGCTGACATTCTTAGTCGAGCAACTCGCACAACTACAGACCGGCGTTCTGTCAAGCAGCCCCTTGCTGTGGCCAAGTTTTCACAGCGCACTGACCATCCAGCGTTTGTGTCTGTATCTGAAAGTTCTCCGCGCTGTTATTGATTTGCCCCAAGATGCGCAGCACAAAATCTTGACTGTGGGACAAGCGCTGGATTTGGTGCCGAAGAAAAAGGTACGTACCTATGATTTGGTAGGGGAACGTAGCGAGAAAAGGGATGCTATCGTGCACCTGACATACGACTATTTCCAAAAAGGGCGCGCCCTTGTGATTAACGCTGCGAGGGGGAATTTTCCTTGTGTGGTGATGCCACGCGAATTTGTAAAAACGCGGCGTAAGCGCGCCAAACTCACTGCCGCGCAATATGCGAAGTGGGAGACTTAGCAAATACTCGATCTCAAGCCAGCTCCACAGCCGCTTTCAACTGCGTTGGGCTACTGTACAGGTAGGTGGCAGTGGTGCTGATGCTTCTGTGGCCAGCTAGTGTGCGTAGCAAGTGGATCGCTGTGCCTTTGTTTGCAAGATTCGTGAGAAATGTGCGTCGCCCGCTGTGACTGGTTGCGCCGTCTAAACCAGCGCCTCGGTACAGCTTGGCGATTGTTTGGGTAAGCGAATTAGCTGTGAAGCCAGAACGTGCGCCTTTTTGGCTATAAAACAGCGGACAGTCTAGCGGTGCTGCACGTCTGTAAATGTCCGCATACTGCTGAAGCTCTTGACGTAACCGGGTGCTGATGAACACGGTTCTTGCGTGCTTGCCCTTGGTCATCTCGGGCAGCAAACGTACCTCGTCTTTGATTTGCCCATCTGCAGTCATGACATCCATCCAGCGCAGACTGGCTACTTCGCCTACACGCAAGCCTGCCAGGTGCGTCAGCAGAATAAAGCAGCGGTTGCGGTGTGCGTGTCTGCCTGCATTAACGTGCTCCAAAACCTGCTCCATCTCCGCTGCGCCCAGTGCCCTTGCTTGTGCCATCTCCAACTCCTTGTAAATCACACTCTTTGTGTGCTTTTAGTATGTTTTCTGATGTTTCAAAGGGCAACCGAATCCAGCAAGAGACCAATCGAAAAGGCCGGTTTCAGTACTACTTTTCTGCTGGTAATACTTGCATCACGCAGATTCAAGGAAATCATGCGGTTAGCCCACTAATCACGGAAAAAGCATATTTTGTTATGTTTTCAGTGGATTGCTTTGCAGATCTGTGGATAACCTGAGCAGATCGCCTATCGCGTACGACAGGCACTCAGCGTGAAGCTTGCATCGAGCCCAGCTAGCTGACTACTTGCACGAGGTGTTCAGCGCTTGTAGGGCTGATTTGAGCGCGTCGTGATGCCCAATTTGTAGGTCTTGTGCTTTGAGCTGGTCGTCATAGATGACTCAAGCTTTTCGTGGCGTTTGACCCACGAAATTAGGGGCCAAGAAGCACATCAAAAAAAGTCACACGCTTATAGTAATTGATGAAGAAGCAGCTGCCAGTAGTAATCAGCGATGGAGAGAGATGCCCGTAGGGCGATCCGTCTTTGTTTTTTTGTTCGGACGTTTTCTGGCTTCGTAAAAGCACTCTGTTTTCGATCTGGGCCAATCTGCCGAAAAAAAACCGCGAACAGAGGATGGATCCGCCTTCGGCTCTTCTATCAAGCAATTGCCCCATCATTACCCAATATCCCACGTGTATCAGTTGGTTATTACTATAAGCGTGTGACTTTTTAGAAACGTGCAATTGTGGCGTTCAGTGCCATAAATACCTCTAGCACCAGCGGTTGGTGTAGCAGGAGGTAAGCATATGGTCACACTGGAAGTTAACCCAGCGGTTCTGCAAGCGCTCAAAGCGGCGTTTCCCAATCCCCAAGGCAGCGCGGAGCGAGCGCTCACTAAGTACATCTCGGTTCTGAGCGGGTACCTAAATCAGTCCATCCATCAGGGGCGGGATCCTATGCAGGTCCGGTTTGATCTTTACTCGGTACCCACTTCAAAGCTGGCGAATTTGGGAGGCAGTATTGGCTCAGACAAGGAGCGAGTTCACAAATGGCTGGAGCGTAACGGGCTTGCACTTGTCGAGCATGCTGCCAAGGGTTCCAACCTCACTGGGCAGGTGAGCTCTATCCGCTTGAGCGAGCTTGTCTGTATCAAAGACGACTGGGAGTTAATTGGTCAAGACATAGCAGCAGCGCAAACAGATCGTGCCGTTGACCTTGCGATCTTGGGTGATAAGTCAGCTCATCTAGCGATCTTTCGCGATTGCTATCCAACATTCGATCCCAAGTGGTCTGGCGAGGAGCTGGCAGCGCGCTACGACGAGCTGGCAGTGGACGTCAAAAGCCTCATGGCCTACATCTATTGGCTTAGGACCAGTGCCAACAAGAAAAGTCGTGTGCGTATTGAGCATGCATGTGCGCAGGCCCAGACCATATTAGCGGTTGCGCAGGTGCTGGGTGGGCGCTACTTGCAGCCTAAGAAGCCCAGTGACTTTGGTCGCATGTATTACGAGGGCACGAGCGTGCAAAACGTGAACAAGGAGCTGCGCCGCGCAATCTTGGGTAACTGCTGGGAGTATGACATCCGCTCTAGCGTGGTTGCTTGGAAGCTGGGGGAGGCCAGGCTATATCTTTATCTCAAAGATATAAACAAAACAGTGGACAAGGCGTTTCCCATGTCCTACCTGTACTTGGATGACAAAACAGATCTATTTGGCGTGGTGCGGCGTTATGTCTTCGTGGATGCAAGCGTTGCAAACTACGAGCTGCAGATCAAGATCTTAAAGCAGGCGTTTACTGCCATTGCCTTCGGTGCACGGGCAACGACCAAGGGCTGGCAAACAGGGGCAGGGCAGTGGACGAATCCCGCGTTGGTCGAGGTGATTAAAGACCCGGACACAAGGTCTAGGTTCTTGCAGGACCAATCGGTGATCGCGTTTATTCGGGAACAGCAAACACTGGACAGTTACCTGATGGGACAGGTTAGCGCGTTACGTCCGGATCTACTTAAAAGACCTATCCTGCAGACTAAAACAGGGCGTGCTAGCCGCTCAAAAGTAGTGGCATTTCTTTACCAGCATGAGGAAAGTAAAGTCATGGCAGTGCTGCGTGCAACGGCGGTAGAGCTTGGGCGCCCACCAATCGCTTGCGTGCATGACGCCGTGTTCTTCAGGCAACGTCTTGGGTTGGATCGCAAAGAGCGAATTGAATACGCCATGCAGCAAGCGACTGGGAATCCTTATTGGCGATTAAACCCGACAGAGCTCAAACGCTGGGAGCGCGAGAGTTTAGATGAGGTAAGAGAGCTTGCTGCGCACCGTGCGCGCATTGCGCAAGAGGAAGAACAGGCGAAAGGGTACAAGTCCCGGTTTTTTGAATCGTGGCGTTTTGAGTCAAAACCGCACACCTAAGCGCGGTTGAAGTGCAAACAAGGGACCTCTATCAAAGCCGGTGACAGGCTATGCAGAAATGCTCCCATGTGCCTTAGGGGTAGGTGCCACGTAGCATCTCCAAGCCTTTGGCTCGCTTTTGGCGCTCACGCTCGGCTTTGAGAGCATCAGCCGCTCGTTGCTTGTTGGCGCTAAGCGCTTTGATTCGTACCTGGTCTGGAGTAGGTGGTTTGGTGATTTCTGTTATTCGCATCAAGTATTTATCTGTCAGGTGAAATCACCTGTTAGTTAGAGGCCGTTTTGTTGCTGCTGGTGAGGAGGCTAAGAAGTTGAGCGCAAGTTCCCTTTACCTTATGCTGTGGACATCGATCCTAATGGGCAGTAGCCCGGAGTTTCAGCATGTCTAACAGACCCAGCAAGCGCTACCTGACCAAATCCCGCTTTAAGCTAGCCGTGGAGTGCCCCACCAAGCTCTTCTATACCGGCAAGCCTGAATACGCCAATACAAACAATGAGGATGCGTTCTTAGCCATGCTCGCCGATGGTGGGTTTCAGGTTGGGGAGTTGGCCAAGTTTATGTACCCCGATGGCGTTGAGGTCACAGCCAAAGGTGTGGATGACGCCATAGCCGAAACCGCCGAGCGCCT
>ENA-OQVM01003946-OQVM01003946.1-marine-metagenome-genome-assembly--contig:-NODE-3946-length-15559-cov-7.638677_pt1 | contig 15559 bp, 14 predicted proteins | sample MGYA00237776_ERZ505498 | MGnify/ENA primary metagenome ERZ505498 (study PRJEB26159, sample SAMN06265151) | marine metagenome | isolation source: Helgoland LTER site | place: Germany:Helgoland, sampling... | reverse complement strand
AAGAAAGCGGCATGATAACCAAACTCGATACACCTTAACTTAGACGTAAACCTGTTCGGAAAAGTAGGACAACTTCACAAAAAAAGAGACCGTTGTTATCTCGACAGTTTATACAGGTATATTATTGAGTTTTTTGAAACTTATACCACAACCATGCCGAACACGTTTTGTAAAAAAAATAAACCAATAAAACACAGGATGCATGCTGCCACAGGTGTTATTATCCATCCAAATATAATTTTGGCAAGAACAGACCAACGAATTGCGGCGGCTCCTTGAAGAATCGAAATGCCGACAATTGCCCCAACTACTGCCTGAGAACTTGACACGGGAACCAATGGAATTGTTGGTAATCCGAGCCCTGCCAACCAAGTTTCTAATCCAACAGATGCAAACATGAATAAAACAACTGAATGTGATATGACTGCAATTAAGGCCGATGTTGCTGAAAGCCGACCTAGATCATTTCCAAGAGTCATCATGACTCGCTTTGAATAGGTGAAAACGCCCAAGGCAATCGACAAACCACCTAGTAAGAACAACTGTTGTGTTGAGGATAGGATTATACCACCAACTTGGAATGGGGGTAGCGGTTGTGCCGGAATAAAAACACCAACAACATTTGCTATATTATTGGCACCAAGAGAATAGGCTCCAAGTGCTCCTGCAACAATCAGCGCGACACGCTTATAAGCGTCAGCTCGGATCATATGTATCCGCACACGTTTCGCAGAAAATTTCATTATCTGGTAAAGAAAAATAGCAATGACACCCGATAATAGTGGGCAAATAATCCAAGTACTTAAAACCTTGGTCAGAGTAGACATATCTGTCGGACTATTGGAGAAAAAATTCCAACCGATTATCGCCCCTACAATGGCCTGAGACGTTGAGACCGGCACTCCGAATTTCGTCATCGCGTATACAGCAAAAGCGGCCGAAAGTGCCGTCATAAATGCGCCGGGCAAGGCAGATATTGCGCCTAGTTTTCCGAGCGTTTGAGATGTGCCTGCCCCTGACACGATAGCACCAAGAACCACAAATATTGAACAAATTATCGCGGCCGTTCGCCAGCTGACCATTTTCGTACCGACAGCGGTTCCAAAGACATTTCCAGCGTCATTAGCGCCAAGCGCCCAGCCTAAAAATAGACCGCTAGTTAGGAATATTAAAACAAGAGGATCTAACAATTTTACGTTAACCGTTTTATGGCATATATGGCCAGCCGGTCTGCCACATCTTCTGCCAGATCTGCGATGCCATCGATGCGGTCAGCGAACTCTCGAAGCTGTATCTTTAGAGACAATTCAAGACTTGAATCAAAGATAGCAGTCTTAAGGTTGAGACAGATCTTGTCTGCTTCTTTTTCGTATAAAATAACTTTGTGGTTATAGGCAGGTACATCATGAGGACTCCTAAAAAAGGCCCGCCCACTCAGCGCCAGCTCGTCCACAGACTTAATAACCATATTGGTAAGTTTGCGATATCCACTCCCAAGCTCCTCTGGAATAGATGGTTTCTCAATTGAAAAGGCCCAGAGCGTATCTTCGAATTCAGATAATAATTGATCGACCGTTTCAATTAAGCCTAGCACATCGCCACGGGAATCGGGAATAAGCGTATTCGAATAGAGGTGTTTTTCAATATCCCGCCTTAAAACATCAGCTTCGCTTTCCAACTCTACAACTCGGTCGAGGCGCGAGACGAATTCTTCTGTGTAACCTTCTTTTAGGTAAACTCGGACACCTAGCCTAAATACAACTGCCGCTTCTGAAACCTTATCAAAAAAACTATCAATTTGGAGCTCAAGTTGCTTGGTTCTGCCGAATAGGCTCAGGTTAGGTGCCATTTAGTTTTACTGCTCTTTTTTACGGCCTTACGGCTCTTTTAAATCCGCGCGGGTATATGGCACGAAGTTCTTTTGGTAGCTGTTTTGTAACAATTTTGTATCAGATTTGTAACATGATTGTAAAATGTTAATTTATGGTAGAACTATAACGCTAGAAGACTGAGCTAACTACATATAAATAATTGGAGACTGTCTTGCCAAAATTTTCTAGATGGGCTTTGTTATCAGTCTTTTATATGGCCGTGGTTCTCACGTTCTAATCTATCGGTAAATCGATACAGAGCTGCGTTACTTGGTCCTAAATGGTGCGCTTTCGACAAATCAAAAGCTGCCGCCGACGCGCGAATTGACAAGGAAACTTGGAATATCACGAATTATGGTCAAGTCAGTTTGTATAACTCGTTTCAGAAGACTATACGCAGGCCAAGACGGGTTTTGGAGCTTTCATTTCCGAAGGTATATGTTTTGAAACTGCGCCAAAAGGTAATGTTCCTATAAAAATCTCTGGGTTATCCGACATCAAAATTTTGACGCGCGCTATTTCCATTATGTCATCACCAGCAAGCTTCCGGTACACCGCGACTGTGCCGTTTCGACCTGGCGTTCCTGCATTAGATTGACTTTCAGTTGAACTGTGAAATCAATGTTGCCAGGCTGCCCAAAACTATTATGAACACCACAATCTGAATTATCGCTAAATTTGCGGCAGTTCTGCACTTCGTGCACCAAATGCAAATTATCTTAATGATGCCCGTGGCATACAGGTTGCCCCTGGCCCAATTGTGGAGGCCTCGGTGTGCAGTAGGCATTTGGACCGTTCGTATTTATCTCATTGAATAAAAAAGATACGGCTGGGTATGACGACCCGGGAAATCTCGTGGATTGGGATATGATGCAGCTCACGAGAGTAAACGTAGCTCTAGTTCTGAGCGACAATGGGGGTATAGATCTTAATTTGGAAAAATGTACACTGGCAATTGTATCTTTAAATTGCGGGAGCGTTTCAGTTCTGTCGTGATTTGCAAAGCGCATTCACGATTGTGACGAGTTTGCTTGCAACGGCTGTGATGGCGACTTTGTGTGGTTGGCTGGCAGCGCGCAGTCGTTTGGCGATGGGTTTAAGGACCGGATTATGATGGAGCGCCACGGGTGCGGCTTGGAACATGACATGTCGCAACAAATGCCGCCCGCCACCGATGGCCCGTTTTCCTCGCAGTGCACCGCTGTCATGGGCAATTTCATGGGCAAGTGTCACGGGCAATCGGCGCGAGACCTGTCAGAGCCGCTGCCTGTTCGGCGGCTATCTGACCAAGCCCGGATATTTCTGCGATCAGCATCGTGCTGGCGACAGGCCCAATCCCGGGAACGGACCCTAGGATCTGGACGGTTTCGGCCCGTGCCACATCGCCAGCGATCAGGCATTCGATTTGATTTTCCAGTTCGACCACTTGAGTATCAAAAACGAGGCGGCGCGCTGCGTCCATATCTTGGAATAGCTCATCAACCCCTTGCTTCTGGCGCGCCTTGATCTGCGCCAAAAGCCGCTTTCGCGTCTCCACAAGCCGTCTCCGCTTGCTGCTCAAAGCTCTGAGATGGTGTCGCTTTTGGGCGGGCAGGACACGTCAGACATCCGGTCTGGAGGCCAGATGCCGGGTACTGAGTTTGGCATCAATCCGATCGGTTTTCCCGCGGGTTCCGCGGCTGGCCGCAAAAGCCTTGATGTGCGCAGGTGGCAATTGCCGCGCTTTTATTCCAGCGGCAGCAAGAGCTGCACAGAGCCGCCACTCCTGACCATCCGTTGCTTCAAAACAGACGACAGCTCCCAAATGGCGCGCCAATTCTGTCAGCCGTTGATGGCCCCTTCCGTGTTGGGGGGCCGTTGATGACAGCTCGCAGACAGACAATGAATGCCCCACCAAACGCAAAAGACATCTAGGCCGATGATACCGTTGTGATATCCTATCCATACTCTTTTTCTTGTGATCCGTGGCCCTCACTGGCCACAGTCAACTGTTCGAGACGATAAAAGAGAGACGGTGCCGGCACGCTCGTAAAGGCGGTATCCAATCATCCTGGCCCACAAGGCTCAGGCGTCAAACACCGCCTCACCACCGGCCTTTGCCAAGGTCGATGGTGAGCACAGTTTCGCAAAACGGACTTACAGAAGGCTTAGGGCATTGATAATGAGGTTAAATTTTTTGCTAGTTGTCACATTCCGTGAGGTAGCACGGCTGTTTGGTAAACAATTGCCGGTTTGCGTTTGTGCCATTGTTTAATGGCGTGCAAGGGCGTTTTGCTGCCTAAAGCTGATTGTGCAAGCGGGCGGTTATAAAGCCAGACTTAGCAGTGCAGCCCCAGCCCTTCGCCAGATCGAACATGCTGACGTCCTCGAGGCGGCCGTTGAACCGCTCAACCATGCCGTTGGTTTGCAGCGATCTCGGTGGGGTCAGCTGCGGTTCAATACCGAGAGTTGAGCAAAGCGTTTCAAACGCTGGCTGCCGTGTTGCCGCGCGCCCGCGTACACCGAAAAGGCGGTCGGTGAACGCCTTTTCGGTTAAAATGGTGCGGATACGGATCGGACCTGTACGTTCCAGATCGCTGAGAAAGCGCTGGGCATTGGCGGCTGTTTTGTGGCGATACATGGCAATGAAGACCCGCCGGCTGGCCCCGTTGATCGCCACAAAGAGAAATCCTCGCGACATTTTATTGGCCAAGGGTGGCAGGTATTTCACGTCAATGTGGGTATATCCGGGCTTATCCGCTTTAGATCCACTGTGCTTAGGTGTGTCATCCTAAGCCTTACGGTCACGAAGATGCCCCGCTCCATGCCGACGCAGACAAGGGTCTAAACCCGAACGATACACAGTCGGATTGAGAAGCTCGCACACAAAAGCCAATAGATCGTCATGTAACACTCGTCACGTTTTGCGCTGTGCATCCGCCACGGCCTCCTGCGCTGGGGTCAGGGGGGTCCAAAACGGTGTCGGGGGCTGTGAGGGTGTGGCTGCGATCCTGAACACTGTCAATGTTTGCACCATTTCCAGACTGTCTGTGCAGTGGTTGCGCGGCGTTCTATCAAGACCCACGCAGGTTCATCACACGCCTGAATGGCCCCTGGTATCTTTGGTGTGGTTGTCGCTTGGCTATGACGTCGAACAAACATTGGTGCCTGCCATCTATTATCTCCCAGCACTGATCTTGCCAGAAAAGCGCAGAACGACGAGGGTCTATGTGATCATCCGGGATGGAACAGCCAGTTTAACAGCGAACGGAATGCTACGGCAACGACAGTCACCCTCACCAGCGCTTTTCATAAGGAAGCGGCGGTTTGTGCATGCTGGTCTCTGGAATTAGGGCTCATTTTCTGGTACGACAGTTAGCCTGCCAACATCAGCCTGCACCACTTTTACATGCGCGGCCTTGGCAATAGCCCGGTCACTGACCACCTTCCAAGTGATGCCAGAATAGACGTGTTCCCCCGGCTGGTCTGGCGCGATATCTGTTGCGAGTTGAAAGCGGTGACCAACAAACCCAACCTCGATTTTGCCGTCCTCACTTGGGGTTTGGATTTTTTTCAAGGGCTTCCATAGAATAAACGCTGCGGCAATCGACAGAAGCGATACCGTGATTACCGCACTATTGATTGTCTGAGGCACAATTTCCATTGCCATCAATCCACCGGTTGCCAGCATTGCGAGGCCGACGAAAAATAACACAAAGGTTGCAAAGCCGAGAAAGGCAATTTCGATTACCAGCAATCCAATGCCCAGCATAAACAGCCATTGCGAAAGGGACATATCAAACATTGGCTGTTCCATTTTATTTGCCCCACGGACCCGGGGCGTTTGGCGGCACATAGCTTTCATTGGTGGAAGACGGTTTGGCAGCAGGGGCAGGGTCGGTTGTGCCATTTGAAATCTTTTGAATGATTGCCATCGCCTGAGTCACAAGGCTTGCGGCATCTGAGGCGCCGTCGGGCAGCAGGATCAGCGATGATTTTTTGGCGATCATTTCTTTCGCATGGATGGCCTTGGTCGCCAGTTCAAGCTGGACCGCCTTTTGCCCGGCTGGTGTATCGGCCGCCTCACCGACCATCAGCAGAGCTTTGGCCTGAGCATCTGCTACGGCAACAAGGGCCTTTGCCTCGCCCTCGGCGCGCAACACCTGTTCGTCTTTTTCAGCTTCAGCGGCCAGCACGACCGAGGCTTTTTCACCTTCGGCACGATTGATCGCGGATTGCCTATCACCTTCAGATTCGAGAATTTGTGCCCGCTTTACCCGCTCGGCTTTCATCTGAGCCTCCATTGCCTGCATCACAGATTGTGGCGGCACAATATCCTTGATCTCATACCGCAGAACCTGCACTCCCCAAGCCGAAGAGGCCTGATTGATCGCGGCAACAATATTCGTGTTGAGCAAATCGCGCTCTTCAAAAGTTTTATCCAGCTCCATCTTGCCCAGTTCCGAGCGCATGGTAGTCTGCGCCAGTTGGGTCACGGCAAACGCATAATCATCGACACCATAGGTCGCCTTGTACGGATCAAGCACCCGAAAATACAGCACCCCATCCACCGTGAGCGAGATGTTGTCTTTGGTAATAGCGCTTTGACTGGGCACATCTACCGCCTGCTCCTTGAGCGAGCGGTCGGCCGATACACTGTCGATAAAGGGGATAAGAAAATTGAGACCTGCCTCCTGTACACCTTTGAATTTACCAAATCTTTCAATGACATAGGTTCGATTATGCGGGACGAATTTAATAGAATACCGCAAGACAACAAAGACCAAAATGAAAAACCAGATTGTCGGACTGAAAACGAAAGCTAAAATATCTTCTATATACATGTGACGTGCTCCAAATGCGAAGGGCCACTCAAATAATGGCTTGCTCAAGTTGCAGACCTTAGGGGATCACAAGTTGAATTCCAACGTCAAAATTACCAAAGCTTCCTCAAAGAAACCGATTGGATTACGCCAATGCCACGGGCGTCGGTGTGTGATTGGCCGGCCGTGCGGCACTAAAATGTTCAACTGGGTGTGGTTGGTACTGCGGGTGCCCATAGGCGGGCAGCAATCAGCCAGATGTGGATTGCACCGTCTTGGCAGTTGGTTTTGCTGTCACCGAAGAAACCGTAAACCAACTGGCAATCAGGAACGGTAAACCAACAGCAAAGGAAAACCTGATTCCGAACGCCTCTGCGATAAAACCCAGCAATGGCGGTGCCAAAAGAAACGCCAGAAACGATATCTGCGCCAGAGACGCCACGTTGACCGCTGCAGGTCGGTCGGTTCTTTGAGCCGCCGCCGACATCGCCAGTGGAAACAAGACCGCATTGCCAGCGCCCATCAAGGCAAAGCCGATCAAGGCCACGGCTGGCAGGGATGCCAAGAAAACCAAAATTACCCCCATACCCATCGAAAGTATGGACAGCCGCGAAACCTTTTCGGCGCTGTAGTTCTCAACGAGGTTATCGGCAAAAAACCGGACTATGAACTGTGCTAATGCCCCCACTGCCAAAGCCACGCCGTTGATAAACGGTGGCGTTGCAAAGATATCGCGCATAAAAATCACCGACCAGTCAATACCGGCACCCTCGATCAGCATAGCAGATAAGGTAAAGACGACGAGAACCATAATGCCTTTGGTTGGCCGGATCAGTTTTGGACTTTGCGGGCTGTTGTTGGGTCGCTCAGGCGCGGGATGATACCCCCAGGCAAAGCCAATTGTTAGCAGGCTTACAGCGGTCAGAAACAGCCCGAAATGGGTTGTTGGTGAGACGTTGAATTGAGACATCGCTGCTCCGGCGACACCTGTTGCAAAAAACCCCAAGCTCCAGAACGCATGGCTTCTGTTCATAATCCGTTTCGCAAGCCGGTATTCCACCCTGTCGGCTTCTAAGTTTACCGCAACTTCCACCACTCCAACTGCCAGACCTCCAATGCTCAGGGCAAGGAAAAAGCTGACCGGGCCCATGGCAAAAGAGGCCAGCACAAATGACAGTCCGATCAAAGGCAAGCCAAAACACATTGCTAGCCGAAACCCTGTACGCCTGAGGATTTTATCCGCATAAAACAAAGACAGTTGCACGCCGGTTGACAATCCGACCAACGCAAAGCCCAAGGCGCTTTCTCCGATACCCATTTGCACTTGCAGGTCACCGATACGGGGAAACAAAGCCCCCAAAGCAAAAGCATAAACAAAGAAGGCAAAGTAGACGTTTTGTTGTGGTTGAGAAAATCTCATGTCGATCAGGGTCCGGCATGTAATGGGGTTGGTGGCGGTCGTCTTCACAGACTTACTTTATTGCCTGCCTACCCCTCACTATAAACTGGATGATTGAATTGAAAGAGCAAATAGCCTTTCCCATCGGGCTATGAAATTTGGGGGACACCCGATTGTAAGGGGCATTGTATGTCGACTTTTGCCTGCATATGCTTTGGACATGATAAACCCAGCCACTCAGAGGGTAAGATGGCCACCAAACATGAAGTTTCCAAGGGCTTTAAGAAAGCCTTGACAGAAAGGACCTCCGGAACCGGTACCATGGAAGAAATGATGGCGGGAGAGGCCGCTGTGATCGCCTCAACGCCTCATACGGTCTTTGTTTATTGGCAGTGCGGTGCAGCAGACAACTCGCCCGATTTCAACGGCGACAGTGGCGCTGAACGGGTCTTTCATGAGACTGAGGCCTGTGGGAGCCGTCCAGTGCTTGGGGAGATGATCGCAATTTTACGCGCGGGAGACAGGGTTGTGGTGCATAGTATCGATGGCTTGGCCCGCGATATGCGAGACCTGCAAGATATTGTCAGACAGATCAATACCAAAGGGGCCTCTATTAGTTTTCAGGTCGAAGATCTGACATTTGAGGCAGATCACAGTGACCCCATCGTCGCAATGCAAAGCCGGATGTTAGAGGCATTTTCCAGCTTTGAACGCGCGCTCACAGGCAAGGGCCGCGCGCCGGGTCCCGTGCAAGACTAGGGGATTGGCAAACCTATTTTTAAAAGGGCGGGTTCGCCCAAAACCACGCCTATGGATTAGATGGCCATTTATTTTCACATCGCTTGACAACCCCTGTAGCCGCTTTGGGCACCCCTTGATACCAACGCTTATGTACCTTGGTCCAGTCTTTGATGAACTTCGATGACGTTGCCCTCAGGATCATGAAAAAATACTTGATGCCATTCTTTGGCAAAGGTTGTTCCGTAATCGGAATATGGGATACCGGCCGCATCAAGCTTGCTGAGAAAGGCTGTGACGTCATCTGTTCTGAAAGCGATGTGGCCTTTGTCAACGGGATTGATCGTCTGGTTATTTTTAAATCCCACCTCCAAATTGCGCTCTGCCAAGTGCATTTCTATTTTACCTTCGGTAACAAAATTGATTTTTCCGCTATATCCGCGATCTTGGGTTTCCTCTGTCCGTGGAAATTGCTCAATCGGTATACTGTCCATCTCTAAAATATTGCGGTAAAATGCATCCATCGCATCGACATTCTTTGAGACAAAATTGATGTGATGAAATTCTAACGCCATCTAAATACTCCCTATTACGTCCGGCATTTTTACGTGTTCTGAGCAGCCGCTGTTGTGGCAAGACTAATCTGGAGACAGCAGGGTTTCAACAACACTATGAAAACGCAGTTGGTTTCTTCAACAAGCCCCAAGCCTTGTGCCTGGTTTTTTCATCGGCGCGCAAAGGCTGTAATCATCGGGAAAAATCACTCCCCAATCGCGATACCCTCGCGCCTGTGATCTGCGCCGCCAGACAACTGACCCAAGGAAAGCGAAATGGCATGTATGCCAGAGTTAAGGTTGCGCAGCTTTACCTCAAAGTCCCAAGACATCAGCGCCTCTGCCAGTGGCTTTGTCATTGTTTCAGCCACCGCTCCAGACTCTAGATCGTAGATACCAAAGCGGTTAATAAGGTGGGGTAAATCTATCGCCGCTTGGATATTGAGGTTCCAGTCCAGGTGGGCGATGATCGTTTTGGCAACATAACCGATGATCCGACTGCCCCCGGGCGAACCGAGCACCATCACGGGTTTTCCATCTTTGAGAACAATTGTTGGAGCCATGGAAGACCGCGGCCGTTTTCCAGGTTCGAGCCGGTTGGCAATGGGCACCCCTTCGTGATGGGTTCGAAACGAAAAATCGGTTAGCTCATTGTTGAGAAAATAACCGCTGGGCGTAATCAGACGAGAGCCAAAGGCGTTCTCAATCGTCGTCGTCATTGACAGCGCATTTCCAAAGCCGTCCACGATCGAGATATGCGAGGTGGACGGCAATTCTAAACTGTCATCAGGCGACCAGTTTAGCGCGTGATCAAACGGCGGGTTGCCTGGGGCCACCTCTGGTAGCGCCGTATCACGCCTCAAAAGCGCAGACCGGCTGGCCAGATAGGCCGGGTCGATCAGGCCCTTAGTTGGCATTGGTACAAAATCACTGTCCGCCATATACTGTCCGCGGTCCGCAAAAGCCAAGCGCGAGGCATCCCCGATCAAGCGCCAGCTCTCTGGGGAACTGGCACCAAGTGCGGCCAGATCGAAGGGGTTTAGCAGCCCCAAAATCTGACCAACCGAAAGTGCGCCAGATGAGGGTGGACCCATGCCGCACACCTCATAACTGCGGTAAGGTGCGCAGATTGCCGCCCGTTCTTTAACTCTATAATGTCTCAGGTCGCCCATCGATAACACGCCTGGATTGCTAGGTGCATTTTGGACTGTGTCCACAATACCCTTGGCAATCGCGCCTGTATAGAAATCTTTGATACCCTGTTTGGATAGGGCTCTAAGCGAGGTGGCATAGGCAGGATTGTCCAAGATCTCTCCCGTTCTGACCGGCTTTCCGTCCGGTAATAAATAAGCCGCCGTTCTTGGAAAACGGCTCAGGCGTTTCTGATCATATTTCACCATTGCAGCAAGCCGAGGCGAGACGGTAAAACCTGAATCGGCCAAAGAGATCGCCTCTGAAAACAAATCAGACCACGCCAGTTTGCCCCACCTGGTCTGGGCGGCGGCCATTAAGGCCGGCGTTCCAGGTGTGCCGACAGACAAGCCTCCCACCACCGCATCGAAAAATTTCAATGGCGTGCCAGTCCCGTCCTGAAACAGCGTTGGCGTCGCCGCCATTGGTGCGGTCTCGCGCCCGTCAAGCGTAGTGATGGCCCCAGTTGCGCCATCATACCACACCAGAAATGCGCCTCCGCCAAGGCCCGAACTTTGCGGCTCGACCAGACCTAGAACAGATTGCACCGCAACCATGGCGTCTGCAGCGGTTCCGCCATCACGCAAGACCCGCGCGCCCGATTGCACTGCCAAGGGGTTTGCGGCCACCACCATCCAGTTATCCGCCTGAACCGGCGCACCAGTCGCCTTGGTTGCAAGTGCGGTTCTTATTTCCGGGGCAATGGCGTCACTGCTTTGTTGTGCGGCAAGAGGCAGAGCCAAAACAGACAGGGTGTAGATCAGGGGGATGATGCGCATGAGAACAGGACCTTTAAGTCATAAAATCAGCCTTTTTTGCAAAATTATGATGAGGCAGAGGACTTTTGAATGCAAGCCAGATTATCAGTGCTGATACGCGCTTATTGCTTTGGGCTGGGGAAAGTCAGGCTTTGAATGTGGCTTGGGCTGCAATATCGGGCACATATCGCCGGTGGGCTGCGCGCTGCAAAATAATTCTCAGATCCCAGTAACAAACCTAAAACCCGTAGACACCAATGGCAACATTGACCAGAGATCCTGCACGACTGGTGTTGGTCTTCTCTCCGAGCCGTCTGGTAGGCGTATCAGTGACAGGGCAAGGTCAATACGACGCCTGCATAATAGGGTGGCGATTCTGGAGGGTGTATAGTTGCTTGAAAGAACGGCGGTAGAGAGGAGAAAGGTTTATTCCGGAAAGGTGGTTACGGGATCCCCGGGTGACCATTGGGGGTATTTATCCATCACGCCAATGAAACCGGGAGAGATTAAAAAAGCCTCAAGCCATTTCTGCAATCGTGGCCAACATTGCGCATCGAACCAGATTTTATCGACAAACGCAAGCTGGCGGACAAAGGGTAGAATTGCCATATCGGCAACTGTGGGATGGTTGCCAAATAAATAAGGCGCAGTCAGCTGTGCCTCTAATTGCAACAGAAACGCCGACGCGTTTGCACGATCCTGTGCTGGGTTAGCGTCGCTAAACCGGCTGGCGTACTTGACCCGGTCCAGGGCTTTTTTAAAAGGCCCGTCGCATTCGCCAATCAGTGTGTGACCGGCCTTTGGCATTTGTAACCAGCCCGCAGGATCGTTCTGAACTAGGGCCCAGATCATAATCTCAAGACTTTCGTTTAGCACCTCTGCCCCTGCGCTCAGGCACGGCACGGTCCCCGATTGTGAGAGGGCCAGAAACGCAGCGGGCTTTGCCCGCAGCTTTATTTCGCGCAAATCCACCTGCACCCCGGCGCTGGAAATTGCCAAACGCGCGCGGATTGCGTAGGGGCAGCGCCGGAATGAATAAAGGATCGCAGGCTTAGACATGGCTGTTTTTATGACAGGATGTACCAGAGGTTTCAATTCTTGCCGAATCCCAGTGCCGGGTCGCAGCCGCTCTATGCGGTTAGGGCTTCACCTGACATGCCGGTAATTTGTGCGATGATGATCTCGCCCTCTGGCTGATCTGATGACAGGTTTACTTCGGTAAATTGTTCGGTTCGGCCCATGCGCGCGCTTTCCATTAGAATCCGGTGGGTGATGTCCTTTTGCGCTGTGAGATGCTCGCGCACTTGTCGCGCACCGGCTGCCCGCAACGCGGCGGCGCGCCGTTTAATATCTTGCCCCGCAACCTGTGGCATCCGCGCCGCCGGTGTGTCATTTCGCACCGAATAGGGAAACACATGCAGCCATGTCAGGGTGCAATCCTCGACCAAACTCAGCGAGTTTTCGAACATTTCTTCAGTCTCGGTGGGAAAGCCGGCAATGATATCGGCGCCAAAGGTCATGTCAGGTCGCAGGCGTTTGGCCTGTTGGCAAAAGGCAATCGCATCTTCGCGCAGATGCCGCCGCTTCATGCGTTTAAGAACCATATTGTCCCCAGCCTGCAGGCTGAGATGCAAATGCGGCATTAGACGCGGCTCGGTGGCGATGGCCTGCATCAGATTGTCATCAACTTCGATACTGTCGATCGAGCTGATTCGCAGGCGCGGCAGATCAGGCACGAGTTTAAGAATGCGCATCACCAGATCACCAAGCTTTGGCTGCGCGGGTAGGTCCGCACCCCAGCTGGTCAGGTCAACGCCGGTCAGCACCACTTCGTTGTATCCTTTATCGACAAGGCGCTTGATCTGGTCGATCACAACCCCGGTTGGTACCGAGCGCGAATTGCCGCGCCCAAACGGAATTATGCAAAACGTGCAGCGATGATCACAGCCATTTTGAACCTGCACATAGGCGCGACTTCGGGTGCCAAAGCCATCAATCAGGTGCCCTGCTGTCTCAGTCACTGACATGATATCATCAACCTGAACTTTTTCAGTGGTTCCAATAAAATCGGCTGTCATGCCCTGCCAAGTGGCGAGTTGCATTTTCTCGGTGTTGCCGATCACGCTGTCAACTTCATCCATCGCGGCAAAGGTTTGGGGTTCAGTCTGGGCAGCACATCCCGTAACAATCATTTTGGCATGCGGGTTCTCGCGCCGTAATTTACGAATCTCTTGGCGGGATTTGCGCACGGCTTCTGCGGTCACAGCACAGGTGTTGACAATTACCGCCCCCTCAAGCCCAACCTGCGCCACCAGCTCTTTCATTGCCTCGGTTTCATAGGCGTTTAACCGGCATCCCATTGAAGTGAACTTGGGGGTGGTCATGCTGTTTCCTGTTCTAGAAAGGCGGCTGTGAAATGGCCATCAAAGACATGAGACGTCGGGCCAGTCATCCAAACTCCATCGCTGCGCCAGTCCACCAAAAGCCTGCCGCCATCAAGATCAATCTGGACCCTGCGATCTGTCAGGCCCCGCCGCGCTGCCGCCACCGCGGTTGCGCAAGATGACGAGCCCGAAGCCAGCGTAATGCCGACACCACGTTCCCAGACCCGCATGCGCAACAAGTTGGGACCAATGTGCGATGCAAACTGAACATTGGTACGGTCTGGAAACAGTGGATGGTGTTCCATCTCGGCCCCGCGCTGGGCTAGATCAACCGCTTCGGCGTCTTCAACAAAAAATGTGCAGTGCGGGTTGCCCATGCCGGTGGCGGTCGGAGTACCATCGATTGGCAGCGCCAAGGTGTCAACGTCCTTTGCCAGTGGAATGTCGCGCCAATCAAGCTGTGGCGGGCCCATGTTGACTGCTGTAAGGCCGCCGCCAATATCTTCCGCCTGCAACGTACCGCGGTCGGTGGTTAGGGTAATTTGCGTTTCACCAGACCCCGCCATCAGATAGCGCGCTACGCAGCGCGTGGCATTGCCGCAGGCAGCAGAGGTTGACCCATCAGAGTTATAAAACGTCAGGTGAGGGTTGTTTCCATTTTTATTAATAATGGCTAATTGATCAAATCCGACGCCTCTATTGCGGTCGGCGATCCGTTGAATCAGAGCTGGCGCAAGCGACAGTGCTTGCACGCGCGCGTCGAGAACGACAAAGTCGTTTCCAAGCCCATGCATTTTCATAAAGGGCAAATTAGTTTTCAAATCCGCTGTCATGGGCCGCATATACAGCGCGTTAATAAATGAATCTAGTAGAGGGAGACTTTTCTTTGTTTTCGGGGTTGACCCGAGAGTGCGGTGTTTCTAGATAAGCGCCCTAGTGGGCCGTTAGCTCAGTTGGTAGAGCAACTGACTTTTAATCAGTGGGTCACAGGTTCAAATCCTGTACGGCTCACCACTGAAATCAATGACTTAGCAGGTTTTGGTCTTTCCTTAATTTTAGACGAGTACACTATAGGTACACATAATGCATAGTTTTAAAGCGGATTCTTGATCAACAATATAAGCGGTGGTGCCATTGGATGTGCTACGTAGAATCGCCTAGAAAGGTCTGATCGTAGCATGACAATTTAGCTTTGATGTCATTCAGGCAGTAGAATCAGATATACTAATCTCAGGCTTCCTTCGGCAATCTACTTGCTAGTATTGTTTTGGCTGTCGACTGGTTTGATGACCTGCTACCAGCACCTTAGCAACTACCCTTTAAGCCCCTCACAGCGACCCTAGAACGGCCAATAACAGCTGCTACCTAAGTCGACTATAACAGCAGGCTTACAAGGCTCTCACAGGGCTTCTCAGCGTCTCTCAGGGGTATCTAGGGCGGTGTTTATAGTGAACCTGATTAGATGCCATAAAAGACCTGTTTTGCAGCTATAATCTCTACTTGTATCAGTAATGGAGGAAGGTAAGGAACACAGGTACTATAACACTAATAGTTTACTCTTCATTGCTAATCTTACTAGTCTCAATCCACTTATAGAATTTACTCTTTCTGTTATTGTACTCTTCTGTTCTGGTTACTTGTTGGGGTCTAAATATACTTACTGATTGGGGAGTTTCATACCCTTCAATATTGCCTGAAACTTTAACTATATTCTCCTCTCTTTGGTTCTTAATATCTTGTTGTATTCTATAACCTGTATGTTGGAATGTGCTGTCTTCTACTACTCTTTTTAGTTCCTCTCCCTTTCTGTAGTTGATTAGGAAACTGTCATGGATACAAAGTACTGGTTCATTGTTGTTGGT
>ENA-OQVM01003945-OQVM01003945.1-marine-metagenome-genome-assembly--contig:-NODE-3945-length-15560-cov-3.376284_pt1 | contig 15560 bp, 13 predicted proteins | sample MGYA00237776_ERZ505498 | MGnify/ENA primary metagenome ERZ505498 (study PRJEB26159, sample SAMN06265151) | marine metagenome | isolation source: Helgoland LTER site | place: Germany:Helgoland, sampling... | reverse complement strand
TGGCACTCTAGCCTGTTGCCGACGCACAAACTTGTGCAGATTAAACTGACCACGGGATAACCCGTTTATACTTACGCGACGCCAATCAGCCGCACAAAATTCAAGGATTCATCATGGAGTTTCTCTATCCCCCAATAGAACCGCGACATCACGGTTGGCTAGACGTGGGCGACGGCCATGAAATCTATTTTGAGGAGTCGGGGAACCCCGATGGCAAGCCCTGCGTCTTCGTACACGGCGGTCCGGGGGGCGGGTCATCGCCCGAAGCACGGCAATTTTTTGATCCCGAGCGGTATCGAATTATCGTGTTTGACCAGCGGGGCTGCGGTCGGTCTCGTCCCCATGCCTCACTCGAGGCCAACACGACTTGGCATTTGGTGTCCGACATAGAGCGGCTGCGGGAATCTTTAAATATTAAGCAATGGCTAGTATTTGGCGGATCATGGGGAAGCACCCTCGCCCTCGCCTATGCACAAACGCATCCAGAAGCCGTCACCGAGCTGGTCCTGCGCGGTATTTTTCTATTACGTCCGCAAGAGATTCACTGGTTTTATCAAGAGGGTGCCAGCGCGCTGTACCCCGACACCTGGCAAAATTATTTGGCACCGATCCCCGAAGCTGAACGCGGCAATTTGCTGCAAGCCTTCCATAAACGCCTAACCAGCGACGATGAGGCGACACGCCTAGCCGCGGCCCGAGCCTGGTCGGTTTGGGAAGCTTCGGCAAGCTTTCTGATTCAAAATCAGGACTTCATGGAGAAGCTTGATGCTCCCGATGCGGCCCTCGCCATGGCCCGCATTGAGTGTCACTACTTTATTAACGACGGTTTCTTCGACTCCCCCAATGAGCTGCTGGAAAATATCGATCGCATTCGCCACATACCCACGGTGATTGTGCAGGGGCGTTACGACGTTGTGTGCCCCCCCGTAACCGCCTGGGATTTGCATAACGCCTGGCCCGAAGCCGAGTTTAATCTCATACCCAATGCTGGGCATTCGGCCTTCGACCCCGCCAATACCCAAGCCCTGGTGGCGGCAACTGACGGATTTGCTGCCTAAACCCAACGCGGTGGTCCAAAGCTTTTCTCAACCAGCCCCGGCCCTTTACTTGCGGCAGGGCTGAGCTCACTTTTAGCTTTTAGACCCGTATTTACAACGACACACAGGCTTCTCATGAGCTGCCACCTTGCCACGGCCTTTCCGTGCAGCATAGACATAGGCGCCGCCCCAGCAACTGCGAATACTCAGCAATCTCGCGCATGGCTGACTCTAGGACCCTTCAAATAAAGCACTGTGGTATTCTCTCTTTTTTCAAATTGAGTCCGAATATGCGCATTTTTAAGCGAATTGCCATTGGCGCCCTGTTACTGGTTATCACTGTTACCACAGGCGCTGCCTTCTGGTTCTGGATTACCCCCGTGGGCGTCAACAACTACGTCAACAAAGTATCGCTGCAACTGGCTACTGATTCCCCGGAGTTACTCACCAGCATTGGCCTTATCGATAACACCTTTCTTGATTTCCACAGTGGCAAATTGAGTGACTACACGCAGGCCGGTGAGGATGAATCTCTCGAGACCCTGAGGCAGGCTCGAGCAGGGCTTGATGCCTATGGACCCGAAGGCCTTGAGGGGCAGGAGCTGCTGAGCTGGCAAATCGCTGCCTGGTTCTTCGACGATATACTGCGGCAATCGGAGCGAGAATACAGTGGTTACCGCATTAACCAGCTGAGCGGCGTTACCGTAAACCTGCCCGAATTTCTCACCGACACCCACGCCATTATCGACCAGCGCAGCGCCGAGCGTTATGTAGCGCGCCTGAAAGAGTTTGGCCGTGTGCTGCGAGAAAGTCGCGAGCGCGTGATCGATGACCGTGACCATGGCGTGGTACCCCCCGACTTTATTATCGAAAGTGCCCTGGTTGGCATGCGTAAATTCGTCGCGGGGGGCGTCTCGGAAAATATTCTTATCACCTCTTTACCCGAGCGCTTAGCCTCAGTAGAGGAACTTGACGACGACAGCCGGGCCCAGCTTCAGGCCGCGGCCGAAGCGGTTGTGAGCGAAGCTGTGATTCCCGGCTACGAGGGCATTATTGCCCTCTTTGAAGACATGGCCCTAACGGCTAATCACGATGCCGGGGTTTGGCGTTTGCCCGACGGCGAAGCCATTTATAAAGACCGACTGCTTTCGAGTACCTCTACCGATTACAGTCCCGAAGAGATTCACAATACCGGGCTCGCCGAGGTGGCCCGCATTGCTATTGAAATGCACGCCATTATGGATGCCCAAGGCGTGCCCGAGGGCGCTTTAGGTGAGCGCGTGCAGGTGGTTATGGAGGACCCCAGCCAACAGTTTCCTAATACCGACGAAGGTCGCGAGGAGATGATCGCGTACCTAAAGGCCTTCGATGCCAAGGTATTGGCTCAGGCTGACCAGTTCTTTATTACCATTCCGCCACAGCCCCTGGACATTATTAGAGTGGCTCCTGAAAGAGAGGACGCCTCACCCGGTGGCTATTACAGTGGGCCAGCTCTCGATGGTTCACGGCCAGGCCGGTTTTATATCAACCTGAAAGATACCGCTGACAACCCGCGCTGGAAGCTGCCCACCCTAATGATTCACGAGGGCTCTCCGGGTCACCACTTTCAAATATCTGCGGCACAACTGATTGAAGACGTGCCCATGCTGCGCAAGCTGTCACCCTTTACGGCGTTTGCAGAAGGCTGGGCACTGTATTCGGAACGCATTGCCAAAACCGATATGGGCCTATATGACGATGACCCCCTCGGTGATTTGGGACGCCTTCAGGCCGAGATGTTTCGTGCCGTGCGTTTGGTGGTAGATACCGGCCTGCACGCCAAACGCTGGAGCCGTGAAAAAGCCATTGAGTACATGGTGACCAATACGGGCATGACCGAAGACGAGGTCACCCGCGAGATTGAACGCTATGTGGTGATACCGGGCCAGGCAACCGCTTACAAAACCGGGCAGATGGCCCTGCTCGATTTGCGTGCCGAAGCCGAGGCCCAGTTGGGTGACCGTTTTGACGTGCGAGAGTTTCATGAGCTGGTGCTCATGAATGGCGCGATGCCCCTGGCCCTGCTGCGTGAGCAGGTGGAAAACTGGATCGCGCAACAAGCCGGCTCCTAAAAGCCCGATACGGCGAACAACGCCATGCCCTACGCAAGTAGGCCATGGCTGATCTTGTCATCGCCTAGGGTTTTACAAATGACTGAGGGACATTTAATCTCTACGGCCTGTACAATTTAACAGCGCCACATTCTTAAAAGAGGGCACCGCCATGACTGCATCTGAACCCCAACTCACCACCGCTGATGTACTGACACAACTCAACGCCACTCTGAACAGCCAGAAACAGAGCTATCTCGCCGAGGGCGCTGTCAGTGCCGAGGTGCGCATGGATCGACTCGATCGTGCTCTCGATATTTTGGTGCGTCACGCCGAGCGTATTAGTGAAGCCATGAACGCTGACTTCGTTTGCCGCCCACGACAGATCAACATGATGACCGACGTCGCCGGGTCTATCGATTGCATTAAGCACAACAAAAAGCACCTCAAGCGCTGGATGAAATCTGAATCACGACCCAGCAAGTTTCCACTGGGCCTACTGGGCAGCCGCTCAAAGATTGAGTATCAACCCAAAGGTGTCGTGGGCATTATCGCCCCCTGGAACTTCCCCGTTGCCATGGTGTTTGAACCCCTGGCCAGCATTTTGGCGGCGGGCAACCGTGCCATGATTAAGCCTTCAGAATTCACGCCACAAACCGCCAACTTACTGGCTGAAATTATTGCTGAAGCCTTTGACCCCGATGAAGTGACCGTGATTACCGGCGGGCCCGATGTGGGCCAGGCATTTTCATCGCTGCCTTTTGACCACATGATCTTCACCGGCGCTACGAGCATTGCCAAGCACATTATGGCGGCTGCGGCGAAGAACCTGGTGCCTGTGACCCTAGAGCTGGGCGGCAAGTCGCCTACCGTGATCTCTCGCAGCGCCGACCTCGCGCTGAGTCTCGAGCGAATTATGAGCGGCAAGTGTCTCAATGCCGGCCAGATCTGTATTGCCCCCGACTACCTCATGGTGCCCGAGGAGTCTCTGGATGAAGTCATTAAAATCACGCAGTCAGTGGTGGAGCAAATGTACCCCACCCTCCTTGATAACCCGCAGTACACGTCGGTCATTAACCAGCGCCACCACGACCGACTGTCGGGCTACCTTGCCGACGCTGAAAGCCAGGGCCTGCAAGTGATTCCCATAAACCAGGCAGATGAGTCCTTTGAGACATCGAAGAGCATGAAGATTCCGCCGACCATGGTGATTAACCCCACAGATGACGCCCAGTGTATGCAGGAAGAAATGTTTGGCCCGATTTTGCCGATCGTGACGTATCGCAGCTTTGACGACACCATTGACTACATCAACAGCCACCCCCGCCCCTTGGCGGCTTATTACTTTGGCACTGATGCCGCCGAGGAAGAGAACTTCCTCAAGCGCACCACCTCCGGGGGCGCCTGCGTTAACGACGTCATGTTCCACATGCTGCAGAAAGACCTGCCCTTTGGCGGCGTCGGCCCCAGCGGCATGGGGGCTTACCACGGCATTGAAGGCTTTAAGACCTTCAGCCACGCCAAGTCGGTGTATAAGCAAACCTTGTCCTTTAATGTTTCGAAGCTCGGTGGTTTCCTTCCCCCTTATGGCGACGCCGCTGAAAAAGCGATTAAAGCTCAGGTTAAGCGCTAAGCCGCTGCCTCTACCGGTGCTATCACTCGTTGTCACTGGGGCCAGTTCGCTGGCCCCAATAGCAGGAGCCCTCCATGGCTGAACTGAAACGTCGCGCGGTTACTGACGCGCAAAAGCAGTTTCGCAGGCAAGAAATACTCGACGGGGCTCGGGCCTATTTTGAAGCCGCAGGCTATGAAGGGTTTACCATGACCCAACTGGCCGCTCGGCTGGGCATTGTTAAAGGCACGCTGTATCTGTATTTCCCCACCAAGGAGGCGATTATCCTGGCGCTGTACGCCCGGGCCCTCGAGGACTGGTGCGAGGTGATGAAGGTGAAGCTGGCGTCGCCAATAGCCGGCGACGACTTTATCCAGCTGTTCTATGACACCGCCATCGCCGACCCCATACTGATACCCATACTGACGCGACTTGAACATGTGATTGAACACAATATTTCGGTTGAACTGCTGGTAGAAGCCAAGCGTCACTTTCAAGCCTGCTTCGCGGGTATTGCCGACAAAACACAAAGCGCCCTTGGCCTCGCACCGGAACAAGCCCGTGAACTCATCTTGACCTTGGGGGTATTGCTCTCGGGAGCATCCCAAAGTGATCAGGGTCCATCGCTGGAGGGAGAGGTGCTACCCCAAGACGTGCTTGAATTTATCGACAGCCTGTCTTCCCAGCGCATTTTTGTCACCAACGGCCGGCGCATTCTTGCGGGCATTCGTCGCGGTCAGTAAGTCCTTGATCTGCGCATCTCACTGCAGAGCTAACGCACCTCGACATTACTGCGCTCATTCTGCAAGGGCCGTTGAAGTCACGCCGAGACAGCCCACAGTTACCACCACTTTAAGACCGGCTTTAGACTGGGCGTGAATACCTTGCCCACCTTTTTCCCACTTAACCCCCGGAGACTGCTATGACCGTAAACCGACAGTGGCTACTGGCCAAACGCCCCGACGGCATGATTGGCCCCGACAATTTTCAGTACACCGAAACTGCCGTGCCCACCCCGGGGGATCAGGAAGTACTCATTCGTAATTTGTATTTCTCGTTTGACCCCACCCAACGCAACTGGATGGTCGATCGCCCTAGCTACCTACCACCCGTAGGTTTGGGAGAGGTGATGCGCGCAGGCTCCATAGGCCAGGTTGTGGAGTCGCGTCACAGCGATTTCAACGAAGGTGACCTGGTGCAAACCACCGGCTGCTGGCAAGACTACGTGGTGTTGGCCCCCGACGAGGGCCCCATGGGGCTTAACGTACTGCCCCCCGGCGTGCCCCCCGAGCTGATGCTGTCGGTGCTGGGCATTACCGGCATCACGGCCTACTTTGGTCTGCTCGATGTTGCTAAGCCTATAGCCGGAGACACGGTATTGGTGTCGGGCGCTGCCGGCGCAACCGGATCGGTGGCCGCTCAGATTGCCCGCATTAAGGGCTGTCGGGTCGTGGGTATTGCCGGTGGGCCGGAGAAGTGTGCTTGGCTTACCGATACCGCCAAGCTCGACGTGGCTCTGGATTACAAAGCCGGTGATTTAGATGCCCAGATTGGCGCCGCCTGCCCGGAAAAATGGAACGTCTTTTTTGACAATGTGGGTGGCAGCACCATGCAGGCGGCCCTCAACCATATTTCTCTCAATGCTCGAATCGCCATGTGCGGCGGCATTTCGGGTTACAACGATATCGAGCCCCAGCCCGGCCCCAATAACCTGATGAACCTCGTGACCAACCGTGGCCGCATGGAGGGTTTTATTATTCTGGATTACCTCCACCGTGCCGCCGAAGCGGTGCAAGAATTGATCGGCTGGGTGGGCTCGGGGGAAATCCAATATCAGGTCGACGTGCAAGAAGGGTTCGACAACATTCCCGCCACCTTGCAGCGGCTGTATACCGGCCAGAACAAAGGCAAGCAGCTACTTAAGATTGCCGACCCCGAGTAAGACAAGGCTCAGTGCGCGCCCGTTTTATTCGGGCACGGACTGCAGTGTCGGGTCTTAGGGCTTAGGGCTTAGGGCTTAGGGCTTAGGGCTTAGGGCTTAGGGCTTAGGCAGTATTGGGCCACGCCTAAAACAAACAAAAACCACGAAAGTGTCAGGTCTTGGTATGGCCATCCAAGTGCTGCTCACCAAAAGCCTTCATGGCGCGCAGCATAGGCTTTAGTGCCTTGCCGCGCTCAGTGGGTATGTATTCATACCGGAGCGGGCGCTCCTGATACGGCACTTTGTCCAGAAGCCCAAGTCCCACTAATTTGCGCAGCCGGTCACTTAATAAATTGGTGGGGATGCGCTCTCTACTGGCACAGAAATCGGCAAAGGTGCGGCCCTTTAAAAACAGGGCATCGCGCATAATAAGCAAGGTCCAACGGTCACCCATAAGGTCTAGCGACCGAGCAATAGGGCAAGGCGATCGATGCTCGATTGGCTGAGCTGGTGGGGAGGTGATGTTTGCGTTGTCGGACTTCATGGCGTGCTTTGGCCCCGCCTTAAGGCACCCAGTTTTAACGCGCTCACCATAATGATGCCGTAAATGACCATGCCGAATCCTGCGGCGTAAAATACCCCCGCCAATCCCCAGTTGGTCACGTTGATAAGAATCAGGGCACCGCCTACCGCCAGAATTGCCCTGAGCAACAGTGACACCACCGGCCAGAACATGACGCCCGCACCCTGACAGGCAAAGTACAAAGACAAACCCAAGCCCTGAAAAGCAAAGCAGGGCCCCACTATTTGTATGTACTGCTTGGCCGCTGCCTGCACGACGGGGTCTTCAGTGAATGCAGGAATCCAGAACTCAGGAAACAGCGCCAAACTTATGCCAATGACCCCGGCTAGCAGCGCTGATCCCATACCTCCCACCCAGCAAATGCGCTCGGCCCGTTGAATATCACCAGCACCGACGCTCATGCCCACCAGCGATGTCATGGAAGCGCCAATACCAAATACCAGCGGAATCAGAAGAAACTCAATGCGCGAGCCTATGCCGTAGCCGGCCAGTGCCTGTTCACCAAAGCGCCCAATAATGGCCGTTAAACACAGGATGCTAGTGACCGTGAGCACCGGAGAAAGGGCCGCGGGCAATGCCACCTTTAAAATCTCTTTAAAGTGCCGGGCCTCAAAACCAAACTGAGTCCAGCGAATTTTGATGACGGTATTACCCAGCACCAACCTTAAAATCATGACCCCACTGAGCAGGCCAGCAGTGACCACCGCCGACACTGCAGCACCGACAATGCCCAGCTGCGGGGCACCAAAGGCACCGAGGACCAGGGCACCCGAGAGAGGCACCTGAACAAAAGCACTGGCAGTCATGACCAGTGCCGGAAATTTCATATCGCCCATGCCCCGATAAATGGCGCTCACCACACCCATTAACCAGAGAAAGATGCCCCCCGAAAACAACACCAGACAGTAGCTTACGGCCTGATCGAGAATGTCGTTGCTGCCTCCCAGAAAGCGTAAAAAAGACACCCCAAAAAGCCCGAACAGGGTTAACAGCAGCAAGGCCCCTAGAGCGGCCAGCGCCAGTGCATGCCAAATGAGTTGTTCGCCACGCTCTCGATCACCCGCTCCCAAGGCCCGGGCGACAGCCGAGGCAACAGCGCCGCCCATGGCACCTCCAGACAGGGTTTGGGTAAGCATTAACAGTGGAAACACCAAGGCGATGGCCGCCAGGGAAGCACTGCCCAGCTGACCGATAAACCAAACTTCGGTCATGCTCACGCCCGCCTGAATAAAGAAGGCAATGCTATTGGGCGCCGACATTCGGGCTAGCAAAGGTATGGGGGGCGCAGTTAGTAAAAGGCGGGTTCGATCATCCATAACGCGGTAGTCATTTAACCAGTATTGGCCGTAGGGGTTGCATTAGTAAAGCAGTCACTTTAATAATGCAAGTGACTGCTGGATCTTTGAGAAAAAGCACGCAATAACGAATAACAAATAACAAATAAAAGTAGTGAGGAAGAATTATGGCGTTTTGGTTACTGATGGGCGGCGCGGCGCTGTCGCTGGTAGGCGGGTTGTTCCATGGCGTTGCGGGTCACAAAATTTATATGGGCAACATAAACGGCAGTAACCTTGAGCAGATAGCAAAAACTCTGAGCCTGGTGAGCTGGCATATGTTTACGATATTGCTCATCGTGGGCGCAGGCACCTTGGTTTGCATCGCCTATGAACCCACCATGGCGCTCATGGCCTACCCGGTTATTTTGGTCAATGCCGGCGGGGCCGTCATGTTTGCTGGTTTGGGGTTGTTAGGTCATGGGCAGCTGTTTCGGTTACCCGGCATGTATCTCATGGGTGGCACCGCTATTTTGGCGTGGCTGGGTATCAGCTAAGCGCCTGAGCTGGCGCTAGGCTTGGGCTTGTAGTTGCAGTTGAAGGCGGCAAATTCATAACATGTTATGAATGTCCTAGCGCTGGGCTTACGCAACTAACAGTAGGGCCGGCACAAGCTAGGGCCAGCACAAGCTAAGCCCCGCTAAATTTTAAGTCAAACACCACTCAGCTCGGGCTGGCACCAAGGCACCTTCAGGCCCGGTCAACGGCCACTGCTTTTGGCAAACATGACTTCAGGCGCATCGGGCTGCCAGGGCGGGTATTTGGCCATAACGCCAGTGAAGGTGTCTGACACCAGCCAGTCGTTTAACCATGTGCGCACTGCTGGATAAGGTGCATTTAACCACCAGGTGGGATCGACACCGGCAAACTGACGCACAAAGGGAAACACCGCCACGTCGGCTCGTGTCGCCTGCCCACCGCCCAACCAGCGCTGCTCGCTTAGGCGTTGCTCCAGATCCGCAATAAACCCCTCAGCCTGCTCGCGGTAATGCACCGCCGACTGTTCAGGATGACGATCGGCGTATTTGTACTTATCGAGCCAGCCCTTAAAACCCCCATCGCAGGCGCTAATAAGCGCGGCTGTGTCGGTGGAGGCGTCGCCCCAGCTCTTGGGGTCATTTTGTTCAAGGGCCCAGTCCATAATGGCAATACTTTCTTCGATCACCGCACCATTGGCTAAGACCAGCACCGGTACCGTGGCTTTGGGTGACGCCTCGACAAGCGCGGCAGGTTTATTGCGCAGCACCACCTCGCGCAGACTCACCGCAGAGCCCGAGGCCCAAATGGCCATACGCGCGCGCATCGCATAGGGGCAGCGACGAAAGGAATACAAAATGGGCAGCGCGTTCATGGCGACTACCCTAACAGGGCTTGGCGCTAGGGCACAGACGGCAGCAGACGCCTTGGGCGAGTCGGGGTAAGCTAGGGCCCTAAGCCAATGGAAGTGATGCCATGCGCGAAGACAGCAGCAGCAATAGCACTAGCACCGGCTCGAAACAGGGCGCGGTCGATTACGAATCGGTAGACAGCGGCTACCTGGAGCAACGCCAGCTGAAACAAGGCACGGCGGGGTGGATTTTGCTCGCCGGGCTGGGTGTGTCTTACGTGATCTCGGGAGACTTCGCCGGCTGGAACTTTGGCTTTGCCCAGGGCGGCTTTGGCGGCATGCTCATTGCCACGGTGCTCATTGCCCTCATGTACGGTTGCATGGTGTTTGGCCTTGCCGAGTTGTCGGCCATGATTCCCACCGCCGGTGGTGGCTATGGCTTTGCCCGACGCGCCATGGGGCCGGTGGGTGGTTTTTTAACCGGCACTGCCATCTTGTTGGAATACGCCATTGCCCCGGCGGCCATTGCCGTTTTTATTGGTGGCTATACCGGGGCGCTCTTGGGCGTTGATGGACCCATTATTTATGCGTTGTTCTACGCCGTATTTGTGGGCATTCATTTACGGGGTACCGGCGAAGCCCTAAAAATTATGCTGGTGATTACCGCCGTGGCGGTGCTCGCCCTGCTGCTCTTTGTGGTGGGCATGCTGCCGCATTTTTCCTGGGACAACCTCACCGATATTCCTGTGAACACCGACGCGGTGGGAGCCAGCATGTGGCTACCCGAGGGTTACTGGGGTATTTGGGGGGCGATCCCCTTTGCCATTTGGCTGTTCCTCGCGGTTGAGGGCGTGCCTTTGGCCGCTGAAGAAAGCAAAGACCCAACCCGGGATATGCCCAAGGGCATTATTACCGCCATGCTCATTTTATTACTGCTCGGTGGTCTGGTGTTGTTCCTCGCACCCGGGGGTTCCAGTGCCGCGCTAATGGCCGATCACGCCGCGCCGTTGGTGGGTGCCCTGCAGCACGTGTATGGCGAAAACTCAGTGCTCGCCACGGTGGTTAACGTGGTGGGGCTAGCAGGGCTTATTGCCAGCTTCTTTTCCATTATTTTTGGGTACTCGCGACAGGTATTTGCCCTATCGCGTGCGGGCTATTTACCCCGCTGGCTGTCGGTGACCAGCGCCCGCAAAGTGCCGGTGCTGGCCCTGATCGTTCCCGGCGTATTTGGCTTTGCCCTGTCGCTCACCGGTGCGGGTGATCTTATGATTACCATGGCGGTCTTTGGTGCCACGCTGTCTTACGGCCTTATGATGGCCTCACATATTTTGCTGCGTTTAAAAGAGCCCAACCTTGAGCGCCCCTACCGCACCCCCGGGGGCATACTCACCACCAGCATTGCCTTGGTACTATCGGTGGTGGCCTTTGCCAGTACCTTTGTGGTGAGTCGCGAAGCAGCGCTGTGGTCGGCGGTGTTTTATGGCGCTTTAGTGGCGTATTTTGCGCTGTATAGCCGGCATCATTTGGTGGCTCAGGCCCCGGAAGAAGAGTTTGCAGCACTGGCGAAAGCCGAAGCCGAACTGCAATGACAGCGGCAGTAGAGCGGTGTAATAAATAGCTGTGGTAGATCTGTGGCAGAGAGCCATACTCACCAGCGACAGTGTGGCGTTGTAACGCATGGCCGACGTCACTGGCCGACGTTTATAACAGCGCGTTGATAACGGCTATGCGCGGCAGGCGTGTTCAAGCGCCTACATCGGCATAACCGTCTGAAGAGGATGACCTATTACTGTGCTGAAACCCCAAGACATAAACAGCGTTGACGATGCCAAGCGCATTGTCAGTGAGCGCAACCTAAGCCACGTCAAAATTGGCTTGTTCGACATTGACGGGGTTATGCGGGGCAAATACCTGCGCAAGGAAAAATTCTTTGCCGCCCTCGATAAAGGCCTGGCCTTTTGCGACGTGGTGCTGGGCTGGGACTCGGGCGATCAGCTCTATGAGAACGTAGGGGTGGAATACACCGGCTGGCACACGGGTTACCCCGATGCCCCGGTGCGGGTGTTGCCCGGCACCTGCCGAGACATACCCTTTGAACCCGGCATGCTGCTGTTTTTGTGTGAGTTTGCCGGCGACGCCGCCGCCCTGTGCCCGCGCAACGTGCTGGCCCGCACCCTAGAGCGCGCCGCCGACATGGGCTATACCGCCCACGCCGCTTTGGAATATGAATTCTTTTTGTTTAACGAAACCCCCCACTCGGTTCGCCAAAAAAACTATCAAAACTTACAGCCCATAACCCCGGGGTTTTTTGGTTACTCCATGCTGCGCAACTCGGTGCACGCCGAGCTGTATCAGGAGCTTTTGGATATGGGTGAGGCCATGGGCTTTCCCATTGAGGGGCTGCACACCGAGACCGGCCCCGGGGTCATTGAAGCGGCACTGGTGGTAGACGAAGCCGGCAACGCCGCCGACAAAGCCGCACTGTTTAAAACCTTTACCAAGGTCTGGGCCCAGCGCCGTGATCTTATGGCCACCTTCATGGCCAAGTGGTCCAACGACTACCCCGGACAGTCGGGGCACATACACCTATCGCTGCGCCACAAAAACGACGGCCGCTCGGCCTTCTTTGACCCCGACCAACCCCTCACCATGAGTGAGGCCCAGCGGCACTTTATTGGCGGGCAACAGCGCTACATGCCCGAGCTGCTGGCCATGGTGGCCTCTACCGTAAACGCCTATACCCGCTTGGTGCCGGGCTTTTGGGCACCCACCGATGCCACCTGGGGCTGCGAAAATCGCACCACCGCCCTGCGCCTTATACCCGGTAGTGACAGCTCGCAGCGGGTGGAATACCGCGTAGGGCCCGCTGACGCCAACCCCTATTTGGCCCTGAGCGCTGCCTTGGCCTCGGGGCTTCAGGGTATTGCCGAGGGCCTCGAGCCCGAGCCCATGGTCGAGGGCAATGCCTACGACCAAACACACCCCGGGCACCTCGCCCTGCCCCAATCCCTGAGCGATGCCACCGCGTTGTTTAAGCACTCTCGCACCGCCCGCAGCCTATTTGGTGATGCCTTTGTCGACCACTTTGCCGCTAGCCGGCAGTGGGAAGCCTCGGAGCACAGAAAGCATGTGAGCGACTGGGAACTGCAGCGTTATTTCGAAATTATTTGAGCCCATACCTATGACCACAGAACCCGTTGACTGGAACTTTCCCACCCAAATGGCCGTGGGCCCGGGGCGCATTGGTGAGCTACCCGAGTTTTGCCAGCAGCAGGGCATACGGGCACCGCTCATTGTGACCGACCCGGGCTTGGCCGCCCTGCCCATGGTCGCGGCCATAAAAACCGCCTGCGATGACGCAGGCATGACCAGCGGCGTGTTTGCCGATGTTCAGGGCAACCCCACCCTTGAGAATGTTGAGGCCGGCGTAGTCGCTTTCCATGCTGGCGATCACGATGGCGTGGTGGCTCTCGGTGGCGGCTCGGCCCTCGATGCCGGCAAAGCCATTGCCTTTGCCTCGGGGCAAAACCGCCCCCTGTGGGACTTTGTTGACGTTGAAGACGGCTGGATGCTGGCCAAGAGCGAAGGCATTGCCCCGATTATTGCGGTGCCCACCACCGCAGGCACGGGGTCGGAGGTAGGCCGAATTTCGGTGATTACCGACAGCGCCCAACACCAAAAGCGCTTGGTGTTTCACCCGCAAATACAACCTTCGGTGGTTATTTTAGACCCCGAGCTCACCTTGAGTTTGCCCAGTCACTTAACCGCAGCCACCGGTATGGATGCGCTGTCGCACAGCCTAGAGGCCTATTGCACCCCGGCCTTTCACCCCATGGCTGAGGGCATTGCCCTGCGGGGGATTCGCCTAACGCAGCAATACCTGGCTAGAGCCGTTCACGACGGTAACGACCTTGAAGCGCGCACCCAGTTGCTGGTGGCGTCATCGATGGGGGCCACCGCGTTTCAAAAAGGCCTGGGCGCTATGCACGCCCTCGCCCACCCCATGGGGGCGCACTACAACGCCCACCACGGGCTGCTCAACGCCATTGTTATGCCCTATGTTTTGCACGCCAATCGCAGCGCTATTGAACCCAAAATTACTGAGCTGGCCCGATACCTCGACCTGAAAGACCCCAGCTTCGACGCCTTCTTTAATTGGGTGTTAGAGCTGCGCGCAGAGATTGGCATTGCCCCACGGCTACTCGACATTGGCATTGATGACAGCGACGCCGAACTCATTGGCGAAGAAGCCGCGGTAGACCCCACCGCCGCCACCAACCCCATTGCCTTTAGCCCGGCTCAATACAGTGCGTTGTTTTGTAACGCCGTAAACGGCGAGTTCAACGCGATAGGCTGAGCCCTGGGTGGCTTCAGGCGTAGCCTGCGGGCTGCTCTTGAGCTGCTCTCGAACGGGTTTTGAGCTGCGTTTGAACTAGCCACGAGTTGCCCACCCTGCCCTATTGGCCAAGCAGCATGGCTAGGCGCTACTGCGCCGTACTGCCGCGCACACCGATGGTGCACTTATAAAAACAGCTGCCGATGGTAAGAACACGTAGAGCAATACGAACGCAAAGCTAGAAACGCCCCTGCCATAATTCGCCACATTTGAGCGTCGTTGCACAGCACTGCATAACCGTGCCGCCACCTTTGTTTGTCTTAATAAGGCCATAGAGACCTTGGTAGACAAACCGGAGCATTACGTTATGGAGCACTCACAGCACACCCAAAAACTGGCAACCACAACAACCCTAAACGCAGCCCAACCCCCCGGCGGTCGCCGCAAGAACAATCTCACTCGAAAGACCCATCCACGGTGTGCCCGTGCCCATCGCCGCTCGTTACGCAGAGCCTTTCGCGAAGCCATGCGACGAGCACTCAGTAAGAAGTCTGTGCTTGCGGGGCTAGCGGCTGTTGTTGCCCAGTGCAGCCACGCCCAGAACAGCAGCACGCCCTCCAGCTATGCACCGGTATTTAAAGATGAAGGGGGCTCAGCTTATGTGCTGTTAAAAAGCGAGAACGTAAGCGACAACTATTTGGCCATTCACTTTGACGCCAGCAAACGCTGTAGCGCCACCCTAACGGTGCTCGACTACTACCTGCAAATAAGCACTGAAGCAGACAAAGCGAGCTGGCAGGACCTAAGCGGCCGACGGTTTCCTACCGCCATGCAGGCGCAAATTGGTGATGCACCCCGGGGGGAAATTGACGCCCAGATACAGTTCGATTTTGACGAGAGCGATAGCCCCCAAGGCTTATTGTCGGTGAGTTTTGAGGCCAGCACCCGCTTTATTGAAGACTTACAGCAGCACCAACAGGCCGACCTGCGCTACCGCAGGGCCAACGGCGAATGGACTGAGGCACTGAGTTACTCGCTGACCTCAGCGCAAGCGGGCATCGGCTCGGCCGTGGGGCATTGTAAGGAGTGGGCGAGGGAGGTTCGGGGGCCTGAGGTGATTTTATTGTAGTTGACAGGGGCACTGGCAAAATAAATGCTGTACAGAGTTACAACGCAGGGAATTTAAATTTTAGATGTCGACTTAAATAGAATTTTTGATGGCAATCACAGTCTCGCTAACCCCTTGATGAACCACTTCAATCATCGCATTCGTCTCCGGCCTCATCAATTGGTTATCGATGATGAAGGGGAAAAATGCCG
>ENA-OQVM01003944-OQVM01003944.1-marine-metagenome-genome-assembly--contig:-NODE-3944-length-15562-cov-10.015434_pt1 | contig 15562 bp, 11 predicted proteins | sample MGYA00237776_ERZ505498 | MGnify/ENA primary metagenome ERZ505498 (study PRJEB26159, sample SAMN06265151) | marine metagenome | isolation source: Helgoland LTER site | place: Germany:Helgoland, sampling... | reverse complement strand
GACGGCGCAACAGGACCTCAAGGCGCAACAGGACCTCAAGGTGCAACGGGTGCCGCAGGAGCTGATGGTTCAGACGGAGCAACAGGATCAACTGGTCCAGCGGGCGCGACAGGTGCAACAGGAGCAACAGGACCTCAAGGTGCAACGGGCGCTACTCCTTACAAAGGAGAGTGGAGTAATGCAACGACATACTCAAAAGGGAATATGGTGCTTTATAGAAACAAACCTTTTTGGTCTCTTGCCGACTCTAATCAAGGAACGAAACCTGGGTCTGAAACGGCCGCTTGCTCGTTTTGGAGTTCTAGTTATTTTGCAAAATGGATTGGGGTAAATGGTTATACAGCTCTTGATTGCTCATTTGATGCCCGAATTACTGATAATGATTTTTATGGGCAGAATGGGACTACCTATTATTTTATTCCGAATCAAAATGTAGCGTCGTATGTGAACAGTGCAACAGTTTCTGGAGCGACCTTAACGCTGCAGCAACCTATAACGGTCACCAACCTAAGTCTTGGCGGCAACATAATGTCGGACAGCTATAATTCTCAGAGCACTTATAGGATTGCTTTGATAGTAGATGGGGTAGAGGTTGCAAGTATTACAGACAATTTACCTTATGGCCCAAATCTCTCGCTAAGCTCAAATCTAAATATCGATGTTGACAGCGGTAGCTTGATGTCAATAGCCTTAAGTCTTGGAGGTAAAAGGTTTTTAGATACAACGGCCTCTCCAGATGGAGCTATTCATATGCAGGTGCAATACACTCAATGAGATTGCCGATATATCGCTGCGCAGTTGTGAAAAATAACTTGGGCCGTCCAACCCCTTTAACCCCAAAGTAAACCTCTAAGGATTCTTCAATTGTAGGAAGAGAAGAAGCGTTGTCATCTGCAACAAGCAGATGTGCGGTAGGAACTTCTAAACTCTTTAGTCTTAACCAATAATCAGCAAGCTTAGATGCAAAGACTTTAGATGCAGTTTTAGCTCTTAGTAGAGAGTTAGTTTTGAGTGATTGAACAATGCGTGGTTTTGTATAAAAAAATCTAATATCAACTGGAACTGATCTAGAAAAATAAAAATTGTTGTCTTTAATATAGGTGTATTTAAGGTATCTAAAATGTCTACTCATTTGTCTACGGCTCCTCATCAGTCTCGTAAGAAACGAGAGCTAACACTGCTAATGGAGCCGATAGTAGGCGATGAGGCTCTCTCTCACCGATAGCGGCCTTACAGAGTAAACTCCAACACAATCAAGCACTTCTCACCTCAGTCTAGCCCTGATTTTCCTATATGACTATTATTCGATGAATTCAGAACAATGATACTAATGTTTAAAGGGTGTATGGTTGACGGAAAGTAATCCAACGCGCATTAAATAGCTACCAAAAGGTGTAGAAGGAGTCCCAGATGATCTCCACCCAAAAATTAAAAGACGCGGAACGTGTTGTTCGTATCACGATGATACTAATTCTACTGACAGCAGGCTCCAGTAAAATTTTTAGTGATGGTGCGTTTTTTGATTATTACTCTGAATTATTCCAGGGTGAACTACGCATTAACTTGCCCCGTTCAATGGTGGGTTTGTTTCTATCGGCGGTCCCATTTATAGAGTTAACGCTGGGGCTAGCACTGCTTAGTAATAAATATAAAAACTGTACCGCCTACGCTTGGTTAGGTTTTATGTTGAGCCTTATGTTTGGACATTACATTCTTCAGGAATGGTCAGCAGTGAATCAGATGCTAGATTATATTTTTCTTGGCTTGCTTTGTCTTATTTTACCTACACATTCGTCATGGCTGGCTAGGGATAGTCAAGATAATCCATCTGCCCAGATCTAGCGCCTGATTTGACTGGAAGGGCTATTCAGTTATGCTTGGATAATTACTTCGACGAGGAGCATAGACCATGGAGCCAAATTTTCATGCTCTACAATTAATTGCAGAGATAGCCATAGGTATAGTTGGGTTTTCAGCTATATTAATTGCATTAAGTCGGAGTTCAGACGTGTTCAGCGGCCCTGACAACTTTCGAGTTCGACTTTTGACATATTCAGCCTTTGGTGCAATGTTTGGAGGCCTTCTACCATTTGGCATCTTTAATATTAACAATGCGGAATTGTCGTGGAAAATTATTTGCTGGTCCGTATGCCTTTACTCTGTGATAGGTTTATTAGTGTTCCCAAAAAGAATGCTTTTACTGAGGGATCAAGGGTACAAACATATCTTTCCACTTAAGGTCTTTTTATTCCAGACGGGGCTTCTTGCAACAATTTTTATAGCCTCAGGTCTCATGATTATTGGATACTTGCAAGCTCGCACAAATATCTATGTTGGCTGTTTAATTTTGTTTTTAGTTCAAAGTACTTTAGCCTTTATACGAACAATGTTTGTGCGCGTGGATTAACTATCTAATCGTACTTCGTTGATTTTGCTCTTTACATTGATCTAGCCCTGATTTGACTAGATGGGGTATTTGGCTATGCTTAGGCAATTGTCGCCAAGGAGACTTCTCCAGCTGATGACAGGGTTTCTTTACAAGGAAATTGATAAGTATGCTAACAGCGAATGCTACTAGGAAGACTGCAGAAGAGATTGAGGCGCATTTGGAGACCTTGATGCCTGCGCTTTAAGCCCATCTGGTTTCCAACCCCTCACACCCTAAAAAGTCCCACCACACCTATATATAGCCGTAGAGGGGTATGGTCACCTGCGTGGGGTGGGGGCTATAAAGTCTCTGAAGACTGCCAAGCCTTTGAAGACTTTGAAGTAGTTTTATGGCGGTTAGAGAAACCGACAAACTATTGCCTTATATAATCCTATATTTTAGTCTACCCTACCCTATATGCCCTTTAATTGCTGGATTAAATATACTTCCCTTCTGATACTGTCCTGTACTATACTACCGAATATGCAAACTAAATTGTACCTAAAATTGTACCTAAATTGGCTTTTAAGAGAATTTGATCAAAATCAATGATAGTATATCCGAACGAATTAAATGGCTTTAGAAGTGATTCTGGAGGCTTTTAGAGGGGGTTGAGAATGGTAGACAAAGTCACGCAAAAAGGATTTGAGAAGATACTTAGAGAGGGGATTGAAAAGCCCCATAACTTAGGAGATAAACTATATCTCGTAATTAACGGTAACTCTCGTGACTTCAGCTTCCGATACACCAAGAATAAAATAACAAGAAAGTATTCTCTTAAACGTTACCACCCCCAGACTAATACATTGGCAGATGCCAGAAGACGCGCTATTGAACTCAATGCAATGATTGCTAACGGCCTTGATCCACATGAGGAGAAGCAACTTAAGAGAGACCTAGACCATAAGGCCAAGAAAGATAGAGAAATAGCAGACAAACTAAAAGACAATACGTTTTCCAAGTACGCCTATCAGCACATCAAAAATCTTGAACCTTCTTGGACGAATGCAAAGACCTCTGCTCAGTGGAGAAGTTCTCTTGAACAGTACGCATTTCCAGTTATAGGTGACACACCAGTATCTGATATTAGCAGGACTCAAGTATTAGAAATCTTACAACCAATCTGGATTGAAAAGACTGAGACAGCCGATCGAGTGAGAAGAAGAATTGCCGCTATTTTGGATGCCGCTATTTCTGATGATCTTAGAACCGAGAGGAACCCTGCTATTTGGAGAGGCAGTCTTCATGGGAAGTTGCCCAGTGTTGAAAGCGTTAAAAAAGCGAAGGCGCCAACTGAAGAACGTGCTCATGCATCATTACACTATGCTGATCTTCCTATGTTCATGGAGGCTTTAAGAACGCAGGACGGTATAGGCGCAAGGGCATTGGAGTTTTGTATCCTAAATGCTAACAGAACAACTGAGGTACTAGATACCACTTGGGATGAATTTGATCTGGAGGAAGGCATATGGTCTATTCCTGCACGTCGAATGAAGGGCCGAGAAAGACACAATATTCCTTTGAGCAAACAGTCCATTGCCTTAATCAAGCAACAGCAACAACTTAGAATGAGTGAATTTGTTTTTCCTAACAGATCAAATGGTAAGAGCCTGTCACAAGCAGGAATGTCCTCGGTTTTAAAGCGAATGAATAAGATTAAAGAGTGGAAAGATATACATAACCAGCTGATAACCGTTCATGGCTTTAGAGGATGCTTTAAGACTTGGACGACAGAGAAGACTGACACTGATTGGCTAACAGGTGAGATGGCACTGGCTCACAAGATTAAAGACAAGTCATCTGCCACATATCAAAAAGGCGATCTCATTGAGAAAAGACGCCGACTAATGCAAAAGTACAGTGACTATGCCTACGGCAAACCAGTACAAAAGGTTGTTCAGCTACGAGGATAGTGTCGCAGGTAAGCGCAGAGGAATGATGCAGGACTACGCTAACTACGCTTATTCGAATCTAGACAAGCCACGTGATAACGTTAGTCAGCTCAGAGCCTAATCACTACCAGAACAGAGAAAGCTACAGCCCTAAAAGGTAATTTAACCATAACTCATTGATTTATATTATATTTTAAATAGTTAATGTGAGTAAATTTGGGTTATAAAGACGGCATAAGAGTATTCAGGTATGCCTCAATGTCCTCAGCTGAGGTTCTCGTTGCATCAGAGGCTACCACGCCGGCAATTAAGGTGTCGCCCTCCAAACCAAACAGGTATCTTAATATCAGCAAGCCATCGGTTAGTGCATCCACTGACCCATTACCATCAATATCTGCAAGATCACCCAAAGTTGCGATACGAGATTCGATATCTACTGACGAAGTGTAAGCCGCATCAGAGGCAACCGTTCCCGTTACAAGGGCATCACCGTCTAAACCAAACATTCCCCTAAGTAACAAAAGACCGTCCGTTAGAGCGTCATACTGGTCGTTTCCATCAATGTCTAAAGAACCTGAAGGGATAGTTCCCGCAAAGAGCTCATTTAAAAACTCTGATGTCCGCGATTTAAATTGTGTAGAGAACTTTCATTGTTTACTGTCTTCATGGCCTAAAGGGGCAGACCTCTGGCTTGTAATGGAAAGGTAATGTCTCAATAGTTTCAACATTACCACGCCTATCTTGATAAGACATAATGTACTGATAAATGCCCACATCTAGCGACTCAACCCTACCATTAATATATCCGCTCACACCGCTCGAGTCAGGTCGACGTTGACCATCAATCAGCCAATAGGATTCAATGATATGGCTCATGTCATCCTTATCACTAAAAGATGAATAACTAAACTCAATCGACATTGATTTTTCTTCCTGATCTTGCGCACGACACGTAATTTCAGGTAAATTACTTCCCGATTCTACGCCCTCATTATGGTATTTTACAGGAGAGTTAGTGATGTCAGGCGATAGATATTGAACCTCTCTATCATGAAGTAGGGAGGTATTAAATTGCTTCAGAGCATCTCCAAACTCATCGCGATACACTAAGCTGAAGTCAGCATTAGATTCGTCTACCCCCACCAAATAGTCGTTTTTGAGCGAGTCAAAGTACACGACGGGATTCGCTATATCAGCAAATGTACCATTCTTATCCACAACAAGCATAGTAAGGTCATTATTGCGCCCAAATACCGTTTTTGCTATCTCCTCAACTGAGGTCTGTAGTTTCACGCCGGCGTAACCTCCAAAATTTTGGGAGCCGAAAAACACGTAATAATCGTTTATTTCTACCATAGTATTGAGTTGAGCCAGCCCTTTTAGGTGCTTTGATGTAGTCATAGTGCGGAACAAGCCCTGTTCACCAAAATTCGTGTCAACTGTGCCTTGCGGGTCTAGCTTCACAGCCATGGGTGCTGAGACGAATGAAGACCATTCATACCCTATCAGCATCACGCCGCCATCAGATGTAGACTCAATGCTATACACGCGCTCTGCGTCATCCTCGAACCGCTCCCGCTCCACTAGCACTAATCCATCGCTGCCAATGCTAGATACTGGCATCATAGTATCTTTATTCAGGTAAAGTGCTGCGAAGTCCGTATCTCTGGCGCGCTTAAGCGGGTCAACAAATCCTCCTAAAACGGCATAAGACTCGGTGGTGGTGACGCCCATAATGTAGTCGTGGCCGCCCGAATCATATGTGCGGAGATCTGTACATGCCCAGGCGCTATCTAAAGTACTACAGCGTACAGAAGCTGCATCACGATTTTCACCATTAAAAAAATCTGCGGCTATAAATATTTGGTCATTTTCTATATGTAAGTCTCGCGCATGAAGATAGCCAGATGACCAATATTGTTGCTGTTGCAGGGCCCCATTTACATCATATTCAATGAGGCTCATGGAGGCGTTTGGTTGGTAACTATTGTCAGCAAGGACCGCGATATTACCTGAGGCTAAAACCTCAAGCTTTCTTGGGACAAGGTTTTTCCCGTCTATAGGAGGAAGATTTAGGATGCCCGAATCACCGAATGTCAGATCAAGTTGACCTGTTGATCTCTCACGTTTGATGATTTTTCCTATTCGACCATCTTCTTGATGTTGCTCTTTAAGCTCATAAATAAAAGAGTCTGTTAGAGTTCCGTCAAGAACCCGAGATAATCCGTTTTTATGAAGATAATGATAGGCTAAGCCCGCGTGCTCTTCGATATTACCGGCAAAGCTTTGAAACGAAATAGTTCTAGGGGATGGCCAAGGACTAGTATCTTGTAGATGTGGATCCTGAATGTCGTAAAAGAGGTCATTGTCATAACGGCCTACCGAAAAATCACCACCAGCTGAGCTAGCGGTTAGTACGCCAACAATTTCCCCTCGATGATTAATCAAAGGCCCGCCAGATGCACCACCGCCTGAGTGCCCCCAGAAACTGGCCCACCCCTTGTCTGAGGTAAAAGACTTTATAGTAGTAACGATCCAACCCCCAAATTCGTAATACTGGTCCTTAGGATGGCCCACCATTACGCCTATATCCCCCACCCGCATGGGCTCTGTGGCCATGCTGAGAGTGGGATATTGTGGCGGCGCTGACTCGGTCAATTCGAGTATTGCCACATCTCCAATATAAGATTTATCGAGCAGTCGAGCCTGACGTACTTCTCGCCCCGTAAATCCAACTGTAAATTTACCCCGTCCCTCAACACAATGTGCCGCTGTAAGGACTAAATTATTGCCCACTAAAGCGCCGGTACATGAAGGGTGACGTGTATCATTTCCAAGCTGATCAATCGTGCCAGGCCACAAGGCTACAGTGGCCTGGCGCGCTGTGCTTGCAATAGGCTCAAGCTCAGAGAATTCTTGGGTCGACATTAAGGGTCGTTTTTGTCGGTCGAGCTTGTTCTTGGGTAAGGTAGGGGCCTGAATTAACTCGGAAACAACATTGTGTGTGGTAAGGAAGGATTGAATGTAGTCTAAGGGCACAGCATAAGCATGCTCCAGACGATATTGGTCCCATGTGGTATTGTAGGGGGTCATAGTGGCGTCGTAAAATGGTGAAGACATACAACATCCCGCCATGCTCAGAATACCTAAAAGTTCCCCTTGGTTATTATAAATTCCGCTTCCGGAGTAACCACCAAATATATGAAAGTCAGTGAATTTCTCGAACCCATCATCTTCAAGTATATTTGCTACCGTGCCAAAGGATACTGAGCGGGTTAACCCAGCTTCAACCGCATAACCTGGATTACCAACTATAAACGCTTCGCTACCGGTATTGGCCGGACCAGATGCCAATGGTACCGTGCCAAACTTTTCAAAGGGTGTCTCAAACTCAACGATCGCAAAATCTCTGGCGACGTCGTATAAAACATCAATGATTCGTCGCTTTTCGCCCCATGCGTTTTCTGCGATTAGGTTGGGTGTAATTTCGTTGTTACCATCCAGTGGTGAGTGGGCTGCAGTGATAGCGTATTTTGGTGAAATAATCACTCCAGTCGAAGAGGTTATACGAATTGTTGCCGCTTGAGCGCGCGTAATAAAGTCAGCCAGATAGTTTCTATCGGCCCATGCCAAATAATGATCAGAATTCAATGGATATGCATCGGCATTGTCGCCCACACCATCACTATCTGTATCAGCTGACTCCGCTGCATCTTCGGGATACTGATCGGAGTTATTCCCCACACCATCACCATCGGTGTCTACACTTTCTTCTGCGTTTCTTGGGAACGCATCCTCTGTATCCTGCACGCCATCGTTATCATCATCGGTGTCACTAAAATCACCGATCCCATCACCGTCAAAATCAAACTGATTGAATGGATCTAAAGGGAAAAGGTCAAAAAGATCTTCAATCCCATCATTGTCGCTGTCAGAGTCATTGCTGTCTGAAATTCCATCCGAATCGGTATCAATACTCTGAGTCGCATCTAATGGGAAAGCATCGTTAATGTCTAATACCAAATCTCCATCGTCATCGTCATCTGCATTGTTACCAATGCCATCACCATCGGTATCTATTGTCTCGTTAACATCATTTACAAATGTATCGCTATTGTCTCCGACACCATCACCGTCTGAGTCTAACCATTCTGAAGCGTCGGCGGGGAATGCGTCTTCTGAATTGGTGAACGAGTCACCATCTATATCTTCATCATCTCCATCGGGCACGCCATCGTTATCCATATCGCCATCGTAGAGCGAACAATCCAACGCATCTGCTTCTAAATACTTTGTCTCAGATCGACCGTCGGGATAATCTCGTCGCAGTTCGTAAGCACCATCATTTTGCCGGGAAATGACCACGTTAAAGTCATCAAATGGCAATGAACGTGATCTAGTTACGGAGGTGGCACCAGCATTTTCATTGGCACAGAAGTAGTAGGGGAGAGTAGAAACAAAACTCCCTAGCTCAACTGGCGACAAGGAATCACCTAACTCTATGAAATCGACCCAATGCGCAAGACCTGTATATCCATTGTTGGCAATGTCGAAAATAAACTGCGCCCCTGATTCTGTGCCGTCGCTGTTCCATATGCGGATAAATAGATATCTTGATTGAATACTTTCAGTGAACGAAGTAAACGAACAGTCATCGCTAGAGCTGACACCAGATTGACTTGCTAGATTGACTAATTCATATTCGGCGTTTGCATGCTTATAAGTAGCCGTTTCTTTATTGTTGCAGGTATAAGTAGTGTTATCGCCGTTTCTAGACTCATACTCTCGTTCACGCTGAAACTTAAGCTGACCTGTTTGGGAGTACTCTCGCTCGCTCTTCAAAATTAATCGGTCAATGGCCGTTAGGTCGCTTGTCATTTTTGAGAGCTCAAAGACGGCTAGTTGTCCATTCTTATAGTTCAATTCCCGGTACCAAGCATCTGGATAGGCATCATTATTATCAAGCGAGCTAAATTTGTAGTAAGACACCTCAGCCCAGACTGCTGAAGGCATTTGCAAGCGCAATTCAGCAGTTTCTTTAAAGCCAAGCTTAAGTCCCTTAACTATCTCGAGCGCATTCTGTTTCGCAGAGTCATTATTTAGCGCAATAAAGTCTTGATAAATCTGCTCTTCAGTTAGGTTGTAGTGCCTAACGACGCTCCGTATAGCGGTTTTTAGGGCGTCACTAATAACCTTTTGTTGACTTACTTCAGCTGCAAGAGCGCTGCATGTAAGGCTACTTCCAGCATCAAGACCTAATATCGATTTGATTTCAGTCCAGAGCGCTGATGTCAGAGGCGACAACATGAAATTGTCAGTTTGTATATATTCAGAAGTGAACGCTGGAGGGGAAACCATTTGGTAAGCCTCAGTTACCTCTCCTTGCTCGCTATCAAAGGCTCCCACGGGTACGTCGACGACAATTGGGGCTAATGATTCACACTGTAGTGCTGCTCCAGCAAGCCGAAGTTCAAATTTCCCAAACTCATCCGTTATGCCAGATGGCTCGCTCTGATCGTGCTTACCATCAAAGTCGAGGTCTAGAAACGCAAATGCTCCTGACACGTAGCCGTCTACAACAACACCTGATAGCGTTTTAATATCCCCTTCTTCGAGCCCGTCATTAGGGTCTGTCAAATCGTCGCTCTCGCCAAAATCTGGATCTAGAGGAAAATCATCTATGCCATCGGGTATAAAATCATTGTCATCATCCCTGTCAGCATTATTGCCAATTCCATCTAAGTCAGTGTCAATCCACTCAGCGGAATCTAATGGGAAAGCATCCACATCGTCAGGTACTTCATCGCCATCATCATCGAGGTCAGCGTTATTGCCAATTCCATCTAAGTCAGTGTCCACGGTCTCTGTGGCATCTTCAGGGAATGCATCATTGATGTTGAGGATTCCATCGTTGTCGCTGTCAGTCATCGTGTCAAACAAATGCTTTTCGATATCATTAACTGATAATCTTGTTGCATTGGACGCAACAACCCCGCCAATAAGGACATCATCTCGAAGACCAAAGAGATATCGTAAAATCAATAGGCCATCGGTTAATGCATCAATTTGGCCATCTCCATCAATATCAGCACGCGCACCCAGAGATTCAATGCGTAACTCAATATCTGCCGAAGACGTGTAAGTTGCATCAGAAGCAATTACGCCTGCTATTAGCGTATCACCATCTAAACCAAACATACTCCGGAGTAAAACCAGACCATCCGTTAGAGCGTCATATTCTCCATTGCCGTCTATATCCATCGACGGCTGTTCGACGGTATTAGCTGCAAAACTCAAATGCGTGGCCGTCGATAGAATTACAATGAAAAATAGTTTAGAGAGACGACGAAAAAGCGGTGATAAGTACAACATTAAATTTGCCTTGAATGGCGGAGAGTCGTTCCACCTTACGCTAATTTGAACTATCGATCCATAATTGATTAGATAATAGAATTGCGCTCAATTGGCAGGAGTCCAACGCTTATAGACTCGACTCAAGTTAGCTCTGTCAATTTCTTTATCCATTTCGGCTCATAAACATGAGCCATCGTAAATATGGCTCTGTGGACGGTGCTGTGGACGGTGGATATGCGGTTAATGACTCTCAGTGAGTTTTGAGAAAACAAGAAGTGAGGCTCTATGCACCTTTCAACCGTCACTGGGAATCATTGGGAGTCAATGTCGCGGGTTCAATCCCCGTCGTCCACCCCATTTAACCGCGTATAAATCAATGGCTTAGAGTTAGCTTTAAGAAAAAATGATGTTTTAGGCCAGTCTTGTTATGAAAGCTACCCCGATCTAGTGGCAACCTCGATCTACGCGCGCGTAAATGTGTCCGATAAGTCGCGCATAAAGGTGTGTAAAAATGTTTTTATAAGCCTTAAGAGTTTTTCAACTCCCTCTATCCATGGCACTTTTTAATACTTAATCGTCTGCTTTATTGGGATCAGAAACCGATAAAAACTTTTCATTTACCCATCCACCTCTCGCTATTCGCTTCCACCCGTCATCAGATTCTTTAATTGTGAGCTTTTCTCCAAAAGTGACCTTTCCTATAACTTCACCATCTGGCTCTGAGCGGATATTTAATGAATCAACATTCACCCAAGATACCCGATCGGCAAAATACATAGTTAATCCTATCGAAATTATTAAAAATAATCCGATAGGCTTGATGCAGCCAAAGGAGTTATCTTTACTCTTACTGTCCTCGTTAGTCGCGGGCTGCTTAGGCGCCATTTTATACGGAGCAACCCATTTGTGCCCGCAGTCTAAACACATCCAAGTGTGCTTATAATCCCACTTCGCCTTCTCTAATCGCTCCGCCGCCTCCGCTTCAGCCCCTCGTTTCGAAGATGCATTATTAATTTTTACAAAAACGATAATTGGGACAATCAAAGAAGCGATATAAATGGGCATCATAAGGACTTCGATTAATTCTTCAGAAAAGCTTAGATATTCGGGAAGGAAAATAATTGCAAGAAAGCTTGATATTGCAGCAATACCCGCGACAATAACCATAAAACATCCTTGGCTGTCGGCGGCTAAACCATCACTCGGTGCTTTAAATGAAGCCTCTTTAGCAAGCCTAGATTTTGATTCTGCGTAACCTAAACCTATCCCTCCAGAAGCTACCCCAAGACCCTTTGTAGAGGAACTGCCGGCCTTTGCTATCATTGATGCCTTTTGGGCATTATCGCCGGAACACTTTGCGCACTTCGCCATATCAATAGCCTCGAAATAGTTTTCGTTTACTGTTCACTTCTTGATTCCCTTTCAAACCCTCTATGTGTGGTAAATATATAAAGGTGTACTCTTTGAGTAACAAGGTAACCCTATAAATATACTGTTTTCGATACTCATTGAGTATACAACCGCGAATAGAATAATCAATTTAACCCTCCATCGATACTCTTTGAGTACCCACTAGTTACGCTTTGAGTAATGGGTGTTTTGATTGCTTTTCCAAACTAAACTTTCTGGGAGGTGTTGCTGTAGGAGCAACCTCTAAGTCCTTACCCTCGCATTCATCGATTTGTTGCCATGTCATAGCATACAGAGCGCATCTACTATGTGGGTTCTGAAACTTTCCTTCTCGCGTTTTAATGATTAGATTAGCCACCATAAGTTCCTGCACAGCATCAGTCAAAGTTGCACTTCTCTTCCATCCCCGAGTTTGCATATAACCCAGCGCCGCAGTTAAATCTCCATTATTCCTTCCATTATATTGATAGGCCAAATCAACTAGCAGAGCCTTAGATTTATAACTAAGCCCGATATAGTCTGAGCTAGTCAGTACGGCATGAGGAATCAGGATGAATCGACCGCTCTCGCGTCTATTTTTAGCCTTCTCTCTTCGCTTAGATGGATTCATGACAGAGAGCGTCGCTCAGTAATTCTGAACAGGCGTTTTTTGGCCGTCCAGAGACTTTTCCCGCCGATAAGGACCAAACCTATGTAATGGGCAGGATTCCGACGAACAGGATGAAATAGACTTCTGCTCACGAGCTGGCACCGTAAGCTATTGGTTCAATTCTCGTTGAGTCGAGATGTATATCTAGATCATCAATTAAATATAATACATTTTTTCCATCCTTATAAAATGGTAATCGAATCTTATCTGCCCTCCACTTATCTAACGTCGATACGTGACGATAAATATAGCTAGCGGCCTCACGGCGTGTTAAGAATTTAGTTGATCTTGCATTATTCGACATTACTGCTGCTCCTTATAGGTAGTTAGCAGTAGTAAACCGAAAAAGGGCTGAGGCAATCATGCAGTCGGTGAGTCGATGCACAGAATCTGGTTAATCAGTTCCAATTAATGTTGATTTTAATATTCTAGTTCGGTGTCTATTTACCGTACTTTCATTAGGTGCTGGCACATTATGCGGCAATCTTTTTATGATTTCGTTAGCACTTATAAACCAGCCTTTACCGTTGTCTCGTCGCTGTAACCAGTCATCACTCCAGTATAATAACCAATTATTCTCATAGGCCGAGTGGCCACTTTTAACACCAAGAATTTCTTTCCTACGAGCCGTATTAAGCGCGGTTGACTGAAGATCGAGAGCCTTTAGCCATTGCTGCTCCTTAGTTTCGAGGTGTGTCATCAAAACCTTGCTAACAGCTATCCCCGCTCCCTCATCATATGCATTGCGAACATCTGTCACAGCTTCCCTTAGTTCAGAAAATGCCTCTTTTACCTTAGAGGATAACTTGCCTCTTTGATTCTCAAATCGAATTTCAGAATTGACCGCAAACTCTAGCCAAAAGAAGTAAAGCCCGTATGGGAAATCTACGCCAGCATTTTCATAAGTCAAAGCTGCCGAATGCATTGCATCAATCAAATCAGGTGGAAGTCGTTGATTCATTAAATCGGACTTAGACACTAGCAAAAACTCCCAACGGAACTACATTCTTGATACTTCCTGCCCAAGTTAGGATATAGGACTGAACCTTTTCAGCAGCATCTCTAAGAGTATCGGAGTCAATCTGAATATACCCATCCGTAACATCATTTTTACGACTATGATTCACCAACTCTTTTTGCACTGGCAAAGAAACATTTACGGCAGTAGCATGTGAGAGAAATGTTCGACGCAAATCGTGGGTACTGAAAGGTACATCGCTCCATTCGACAACTTTAGCAATAAACTTCTTCGGCTCTTCTATGAAAAATGGCCTATCATTACCTGACCTTCGATCGAGTATATCCTGTAAAAACCCTGTCAATGGCACGGCATATGGCCTTTTAGACTTATTGTCGGGAACTATGAATGTTTTGCGGCGCATATTTATATCTTCCCATTTTATCTGACATATTTCGCGCCGCCTAAGCCCTGTTAGCATAGCAAACTGCAGGTAGTCAGCGGCCAGATCACCATCACCACTGAACTCCTGCCGCAGTCGCTCTGTAGCTTCCCACCATGGTTTCAACTCTTCCTTGGCAACGTATCGAGTTCGCCGATTTTCTGGATTCCAACTTTTTAGATTATCGCCTTCCTTGGTGAAAATTATCGTTGGGCAGTCGCCCAATTTCAAACGCCTTCTATGAAACTTCCATACTGCCCGAAAGAATCTAACGACGTTGTTAGCAGCAACCCCCCCAGTATGTTCAGTTATTTCATCGTGTAAATCTGCAATATCGTCCTCGGTAATTGAAGGTAACTGGTAAGTACTCCAATGGCTCAAGTGATTATCACGGAACCGCTCATATCCCTTGGTTGTATTTACTGCTCTAGTCTTTGCTTGAATATAGTTAGTGCATGCCTGCTCTACTGTAGTTGCCAATTTTTCCGCTTCAACAGCTGCCTCTCTGACAGCAGCTTTTTTACTAGCGGGGGTTATACCTGCATATATCTCCGATATTACTGTTCTAGCTTCAGCGAAAACTGATTCATCACCAACTGACAGTGGTCGCTCACCATTAGCACAGATTTTACTACGTAGAACTTTACGATTTACTTTTCGGACAACATAGAATGTCTTATTGCCTGTCTTCCCGCGAACGCGGACAGATAGAGAAGGGATTGTAATATCTCGAATAGAGTATTCATATGGCTTTACTGGGAGCCAGTCAACGACTGCCTGAGTCAGCTTTATCTTAGGAGATTCAATTTTTACGCCACGATCTTTCTGCGACAGAAATTCCTGAATGATACTTTTAGTCATTTTAAGTCCTCAATTATCATCTGGGCAACCTCTGGGCAACCTAGCTTTTACAACCAAGGATATCATACAGTTATTATTACTAACGTATAATTAGACTTTATATGCAGAATTGCTAGTATTTTTGAGGCTTTCTCTTAAAAATATCAGTGCGAGCAATAGTTAGCGGCATTCTGATTCTTAGCATTCATAATGCTGGGGTCGGTGGTTCAAGTCCACCCGTAGCCACCATATTTCTCAATGCCTTCAACTATAGAAATACCTTCAGCTTTTTTCATTACTCTTTACACTCAAAGTGCCGGTTTTTAGAACATCTTTTTAAACTAAATGAGTCACAATTATAAAATGTAGAGGTTGTATACTATTTCTAAGGGTCTTACTGTTACAGTCTTAGGGAAGCATAAACACTTATCGAATAACTTAAAATATAGAGCCTAATTTAAATCATGAGACACCCCAGCTTTAAAAACTTTATGGCACGACTTATTCATTTTTCTGGTATTTTTAGCCTCATCTTTGCCTGCCAGTTAAATGCTTTAGAGTTCGATATTGAAACTATCGCAGTGAGCCC
>ENA-OQVM01003942-OQVM01003942.1-marine-metagenome-genome-assembly--contig:-NODE-3942-length-15579-cov-3.539414_pt1 | contig 15579 bp, 12 predicted proteins | sample MGYA00237776_ERZ505498 | MGnify/ENA primary metagenome ERZ505498 (study PRJEB26159, sample SAMN06265151) | marine metagenome | isolation source: Helgoland LTER site | place: Germany:Helgoland, sampling... | reverse complement strand
AGCTTCCCTTATTGCTGCTTTTATGTCTACTATTTCTTCTCACTTGAATTGGGGATCGAGTTATGTAGTGTATGACTTTTATCAACGTTTTGTAAAGCCGGATGCTTCGGAAAAAGAATTGGTTAAAATTGGACGCTTGAGCACGGTGGTTTTGATGATAGCTTCTGCGCTTTTTGCACTCTTACTGAGTAATGCTTTGGAAGCCTTTCAGATTTTACTTCAAATTGGAGCAGGAACTGGTTTACTCTTCATCATGCGTTGGTTCTGGTATCGAATTAACGCTTACAGTGAGGTAACTGCCATGACGGTTTCCTTTATTCTTGCATTATACTTTAAACTGATCCATGTAAAACTAGGTTTTGATCCAATTGCCAATGATATTCAGCTTGTGTTGGGTGTAGCCATTACTACAGTTTCATGGGTAGTAGTCACCCTACTGACCTCTCCTTCCGATAAGACAACGCTAAACGAATTCTATAAAATTACGCAGCCGGGTGGGCCAGGTTGGGATAAAGTAGTTTCAGATGCAAAAGAAGACGGCATTGATCTCGATACCGAAAAAAGAGCATGGAATGTTCCTACGGGGATTTTATGTATGCTTGTTGGTTCTGTAGGAATCTATGGCGCTCTCTTCAGTACGGGTTATTTTATATACGGAGAATACCTTGAAGGCCTTATCCTATTTTCGGTTACCATTCTAGCCTTTGTCCTTTTACGCAAATTGATGAAGAAGTTGATGTTTACAGGATAGCCTTGGAACTCTATTGATAGACCCGAACATAATCAATGATGAATTCTTGTGGAAAAATAGAATCATCTACTTCTGGGCCTCCAAAATTTCCGCCTACCGCTAGGTTCAATAAAAGATAAAAAGGTTGGTCAAAGGGCCACTCCGCTTGAGTTTTGTTTTTTGGGATAAACGTATATACACGTTCACCATCTACAAAAAACTCTATTTGGTCTTTGTTCCAATCAGCGGCATAGATGTGATAACCATCTTCAATTTCTGGCAATTTAGTTTTCTTTGTATTGATAGTATTTCCATGGCTTGCTTTGGTGTGTAGGGAAGTAAAAATTTCCCCTGGTTCTCTGCCAACGTATTCCAGTACATCGATTTCACCACAAAGAGGCCATTGAACCTCTGAAATATTACTGCCCAGCATCCAAAAAGCGGGCCATATTCCTTGGCCTACCGGAAGTTTGGCGCGTACTTCAAAATATCCATAGGTATATTCAAGTTTATCTTTGGTTATTATTCTTGTAGAAGTATATTCACCGTCTTCCAAGCGCGCTTGAAGCACCAAGTTTCCATCCCGCAGGAGGTGGTTTGTGTCCGTATAGATTTGACGTTCGTTATTACCCCAGCCACATAGGTAAGGGCATCCGTCTCCTAATTCGAATGTCCAATAATCAGAATTCAAAGTAGCTTGATCGAATTCATCAGACCAAATTAATTTTTTATCCTTAAGCTGTGCTCCAAGTGACATGCAACTGAGCGAAATAAAAAGTAGGGCTGCTGCTCTCATTGTAAAGTAGTTTATTGATACACACGAATATAATCTATATACATGGAGGATGAAACAAAATCAGGATCAATTGTATTCCCTGTAAAATTCCCTCCCATAGCTACGTTTACAAGAATAAAGAAAAATCGTTTAAAGGGAGAATCGCCCGATATTAAAACCTCATGATGTTGTTTTCCGTCTACATAAAACCGAACTGCTGTTGAGGTCCATTCCATGGTGTATAGGTGAAATTCAGTTGACACATTTTCAATTATCTGTTCTCCACTGATGTAGTAGGCATCCCCATTTTCGTTTGCTTGGTGAACAGCCGAAGAAACCAAACCTGGCTCTGCGTTTCCGTGTTCCATTAGATCCATTTCACCACATTGAGGCCAGCTTACAGAATCAATATTTGCACCTAAAAACCATAATGCAGGCCATGTTCCTTGACCTACTGGTAGTTTCGCGCTGATTTCAATTTTTCCATAGCGGAATTCAAAAAGACCTTGAGTAGTCATTCGAGCTGAGGTATACTCCTTACCTTCAAATGGTTCTTTTATGGCTGTAATTTTCAGCGCACCATCTTCGACTATAGAATTCGATCTGCTATCGGTATAGAACTGCTGTTCATTATTATACCAACCGCCGTTACTGGGAGGAATAATTTCGTGAAACCAATTGTTGTCACAAGGGGCTCCGTCCTCGTTAAACTCATCAGCCCAAACAAGGGTACTGAAGTCGCCAGTCGGTCTTGCATCTGCCACTCTTCCACTAGGACACCCCTGCGGAACTTGTACAATGGGTTCAGGAGTTATTACAATTGGAGGAGTACCCTCTTCAATTTCGTTGGAACCACATCCCACAAAGAATAAAACACAAATTATATAATAGATCTTTTTCATAAATAAAACATACCCTGAAGAGCTAATCTTTCAAGATTTTTAATTAATGGTGAGTTACAAAAAACACTAACCTAGGTTAGGCTCCTTGTGTTTATTGTCAACAAATACAGGGTTTAATTAATTGTCTTTGCTCAATCTTTACTCGAAAAAAAGACAATTAATTGTGCAGCTGTATTAGCGTTCTTTTTTTTTACTTTAAAACAAAAGTAACTTTTCTTTCAGTTGTGGAGTCGGTTCCAATAAAAATATTAAAGTCACCAGCTTCAGACTCCCAGGTATTATTTGCGCTATAAAATTGAAGCAGCTTTTCGTCAATCGTAAAATCAATGCGTTTGGATTCTCCAGGCTTAAGAGAGACCAATTCAAAACCTTTTAATTCTCGTACGGGACGAACGGCACTAGCATAGGGATCTTGTATATAGAGTTGAACAACTTCTTTACCTTCTACCTTTCCAGTATTAGTCAAGAGTACAGAAGCATTGACAGAGCCCTCAGGGGTCATTTCTGTAGCACTAAGTTCAATGGGTGAGTAACTAAACTCTGTGTAGCTTAAACCATGCCCAAAGGGGTAGAGTGGGCTGTTTTTCTCATCTCCATAGTGCGACCAAAAGACACTGCCTTGATCCTCCCCATCAGCACCGGGACGCCCTGTGCTTTTATAGTTATAATAAAGGGGCATTTGACCAACACTTCTTGGGAAACTCATTGGAAGTTTTCCTCCAGGGTTGTAATCTCCGTAAAGAACTTGTGCAATTGCGTGTCCGCTTTGTGTACCTAAGTGCCAAGCTTCTACAATAGCAGCAAGGTGTTCTGCTGCCCAATTCAAAACCAACGGTCTCCCGTTCATCAATACCAAAACAATGTTGGGGTTGATGGCATAAACTTCCTCTAATAATTCCTGTTGAAGTCCGGGTAAATCTAAATTAGCTCTACTGCGCCCTTCTCCAGACTGAAAACCGTATTCCCCTAAAACCATTAAGACTACATCTGCGTTAGCTGCTGCCTTTTTTGCGGCTTCAAAACCGGTTCTATCGGTAGTGTTTATTGACACCTCTTCATGAAAGCCGGCCGGGATTTTATTTACTAATTTCACACCTTGTTGGTGAATAATTTTATTTCCTTTATAGGCATTCAAACCTTCAAGAACCGAAATTGCGGAGTTGTCTTCCCCTGCAATTCTCCAATTTCCCAACGGGCTATTTTTGTCAGCAGCTAGAGGTCCAATTAATGCAATTCGCTGTCCTTTTTTCTTTAGAGGAAGTGTTTGTTTTTCATTTTTCAAGAGCACAATAGACTTTTTAGCCATGTCTAAAACACCATCTAAAATCTCTTGTGACCCTATAACTTCTTGTTCTCTTTTCTCATCCAAGTAGCGGTAAGGATCATCAAATAATCCCAATTCATATTTTACTCGTAAAATTCTTTTTACGGCATCATCAATTTGTGCTAGCGTTACCTTTTTTTCTTTGAGTAAACCTTCTAATTCTTCGAAGTAGATATAGGATTCCATATCCATATCAGATCCACCATTTAATGCCAATTCGCCTGCATGTTTTCTGTCTTTAGCGTATCCGTGATCCATCATTTCTCTCAAAGAACCCCAGTCAGATACCACAAAACCGTCAAAGCCCCAAGCACCTTTTAAAAGGTCTCTTTGTAAATAAGCATCAGCAGTTGCAGGTATTCCATTGAGGTCGTTAAACGAATTCATAAAGGTTTTTACGCCAGCATCTACAGCGGCTTTAAAGGGAGGCAATACAATGTTGTGGAGCGTATTCAGCCCGATGTCAACCGTATTGTAATCACGACCACCTTCTGCAAATCCGTAAGCAGCAAAGTGCTTTGCGCATGCAGCAACGGTATGGGGTGATGTTAAATCTTCTCCTTGAAAACCTTGTACACGAGCAGCAGCTATTTTACTGCCTAAATAGGGATCTTCTCCAGCACCTTCCATAACTCTTCCCCATCGGGCATCACGTGTTATGTCTACCATAGGAGCAAAAGTCCAATTGATTCCAGCGGCAGCAGCTTCTTTGGCTCCAATTGCTGCAGCATGTTTAATGGCTTCTAAATCCCAACTTGCAGACTCTGCTAAGGGAATAGGACTAATGGTTTTATATCCGTGAATTAAATCAAATCCAATAATTAAAGGAATTCCTAATCTTGATTTTTCAACTGCAACTTTTTGTACTTCACGCACTTCTTTTACGCCCCGTATGTTCAGCATTGAACCAACATATCCCTTTGCTAGGTGATTGTATTTTGCTTGCGCATCTCCACCCTCAGGTACTGGCCCTGTGACATTCCAAAAACCGTTGTATTGATTCATTTGACCAATCTTTTCTTTCAAGGTCATTTTTGCTAAAAGTGTTTCAACTTTAGTTTCGATCGTTTGATTTGCATCTTGTTGAGCATTTCCTAGAAGGCCGATACAGAGTAAAAGGTAGAAGCAATGATTTTTTAACATGGTATTTTTAGTTTAATTATTTTATCGGTGAATTCACCTTGTATATTCCTATAATTTTCTACTCACAAAGACTCCTCTTATAAAAGTTGTCTGACATATAAAAAAACCCAACAACGTTAAAGTTGGGGGTTGTTATTTTTTAATTTTAACCCACACAATCAACTGTTTTCATTTGATTTTTCAGGCTAATCTATAAACCCCAAAGATAAATATATAATAATAATTCTTTTCAAGAATCTAGGATGTTTTTTGATGGGATATTCGAACATAGTCTATCTCCAGTTTGCTTTCTGTAAAGTCAGCAGGAATATCACCTCCTAAACTGCCAGCCATAGCGAGGTTTAGTATTAGAAATTGAGGCGCTGTATACGGCCAGTTTTCATTTGTTTTGACTGTAGGATTATAGGAATAGAACACCATACCATCTACCGAGAATTCAATCTTTTCTGGGGTCCAGTTTACTGCATATACATGAAAACCTGTTGTCGATCCAGTAACCGAAGTTTCTTTGGTGTTCTCAGTATTTCCTCAGCTTGATAGGTTGTGCAATGCTGCTGAGATTGTATTTTTATCCCAACCTTTTTGCTTCATAATATCGATTTCTCTGCAGGCGAGCCATCCAACGGTATTAATGTTAGCTCCTAACATCCAAATTGCTCGCCAAGTTCCAGCCCCTGGCTTATCATCCAGTTTTGATTTCCGGAACCAGTTTCTTGAGACCTATACTTTTGTATGGGTTGAATTTCTTGACTGTATAGTATAAGGCCACCTAATAAGAATGCAGTAAGTTGGGACTTGAATGACATAAGTATCTGAAATTGAATGCGTGTTACTTCAAATTTAATTCAATTTCTGAAAATCAGGGCGTCATTGGTAAAGATTAATTGTTTGATTTTAATTCCGTTTAAATCATCGAATTAATTCTCGTATTATGTCTCGAGCAGTCATGAGTTTTATTTTGTGAACGGAATCCTTCACATCATTTGTTTCAATTTTTTCAACTAACTTTTCTAATAGTGTAGCAGCAGTAATTTCTGTATTCATTTTATGAGTTTAAAAATTCATAGGAACTTCAATCAAGAATATTCTTGAATTGGGTTGTGCAATTATACTCAGGCTTTCAGTTTCCCAAATTCCCAGGGCATCTCTTTTTTTTAGGCTATGCGTGCCGAGGGTAGCTTCGCCTTCGAGCATAAAGACATAAACACCGTTTTTTTTATCTTTTATGGTATAATGCGCTTCTTTGAGTTCAGTAAAATCCCCTAGATGCATCCAAGCGTTTTGATGGATCCAAACGCCAGCATCTTCAGGATTTGGAGATAAAATTTGATAGAATTCATTTTCCTTTTTCAAATCTCGAATAGATTTTTGATCATAGCGCGGGCTAACGTTCTGCTTGTTTGGAAAAATCCATAATTGCAGCAGGTTTATGGGTCGATCTTTATTTTTATTATACTCACTGTGCTCAATTCCAGTTCCAGCGCTTAAAACCTGTATATCACCCTCCTGAATCACTTCAGAATGCCCCATACTGTCTTGGTGCTCTAGATCGCCTTTTAACGGGAGGGTTATAATTTCCATATTGTTGTGCGGATGCGTCCCAAAGCCCCTAGCTGCTGCTATATCGTCATCATTTAGCACCCGTAAAGCGCCAAAATTCATTCGATTGGGATCATAATAATTTGCAAAGCTAAAGGAGTGATTGGCATTGAGCCACCCATGATTTTGGTTGCCCCGAGTCGCTGTGGCATGAAAAACTGTTTTCATATGAAAGGTCTGATATTAATTAACATTTGTAGGTACAAATATAACTTATTTTCTCAACGATAAACAAGAGTTTGAATGGGTTTCGTTTCTAGGTTTTTTTCTGATTTTTAATCATTTTTTGAAGCTCTTCATTTTTTTCATCCACAACTTTTTTTAGTTTTTTTATGTAGGCTTCATCGTCTTTTTGACGCTGAATTTTCTTGTTCATCTCCGCTGTCATTGATTTATAGTCGCGATAACTTTTGACTAATAATCCAATAATAATTACAGATGCAGCAAGCACAACCAACCATTCTTCGCTTTCACTGAAATACATAGATTTTGGTATTAGGGGTTATTTTTTTCTAAGTAAAAATAGTGATAAACTGCTGAGTATGATTCCTAGAACCAAGTAGGGGACGTCTATAAAGCTCAGCATAAAGTGCAAGTAACCTACTTCTGCAAAGCAAACGATCCCCAAGATTAGAGGGATAATTTTTAAAATTTTTAAAACCATTTTATTATTTAATTAGAACTGTTTTGCCAAGATACGTAAAACCGAATTGAATAAAATCGTTTACTTTTAAAGAAAAAAGATGCTAGCTACCTATTTCCTATTCCTTTCTTTGTTTTTACAAACTCCCGATTTCCAGGGAAAATGGATAACAGTTGATGATGAAACTAGAGTCGAAAAGTCAATCATTTCGCTTTACATCGAAAATGATAAATTATATGGAAAAATTGAAAAACTTTTATTGGATGAAGATAAAGGTCAGACCTGTATTAATTGTAAAGGTTCAGAAAAAAATCAACCCATTGAAGGGTTAGTTATACTTAAAGGCTTAACGAAGGATGGCAACAGTTGGACTAATGGTAAAATTTTGGATCCTGCCAATGGTAAAGAGTATGACTGTACATTAACTTTAAGCGGCCCCACAAAATTAAAGGTTCGTGGTTTTATCGGTTTTTCTTTCTTGGGTAGAACTCAAATATGGAAACGCTCAGAATAAGAATATTCAAACTTTTATTTTTTTAGTTATGACTAAGTAAAGTATTTACTTAATAAAAAAACCCTCAAGTTTATCACTTGAGGGTTTTGACTTACCAAAATTATGATAAGTAAGGTTTTAATAAAAGCTTATTCGGGCTTTACTAAAGCTTTGAATGTAGTGTCTACATAATTGAAAGTTCCAACTGCTAAACTCTCAAATGAAGTTCCATCACCAACTGCGGTATCTGGAATTGCAGTGTCTAGATCAGTTGCAGCTGTTAGAGCATCAGTGTCAGATAAATTAAGATCTAACGTATAAGTAACATTTCCTATTGCAGCATTTGCTCTTGAAGCAATTGCTAAGTCAATAAGAGGCATCAACGTATAGAAGTCATCAGATTTAACTTGAGCTTCAACAAAAGCAGTAGTTGTAGATCCTTCAGTTGCAGCAACGTAAGTACCAGTTAATTTATTGCCACTGATAGCAATAGCATAGTCACCAGCTAGAGGGATAGTATCAAAAGAACTGAGGTCTAGACTAGCCAGAGCAGCATTACCTGTTATAGTTACGTTACCAATGTAAGTAAGAGCGCTAGGTGCTAAAGCTGCAAGTACTGTATTTCCAGTTACAACAAGTGTAGCTGCATCACTACCACTAATGTGATCATGACCCATTGTTACTGCAGTTAAACCTGTAGCAGCGTTTAAAGTAAAACTTCTAATTTCACCACCTGTTGTGAGTGATCTCAAAGCAGCTCCTGTAACAGTAACTACGTCATAATCACCATCCAAGATAGTAGCATTAACTAAAGCAACACCACCAATAGCAACTGTGTTAGTAACTTTAGTGATGAAAGGTGCTGTACCTTGAGCACCACCGATAGTGAAGTCTGTCATTTTTGCAAAACCAGAAACATCTAGGTCAGTTTTTACTCCTTGCTTAAACACTTTAAGTGTTGTTACATCTGGTAGAGTCATACTTGCCTGATTTGTAGATGCAAAATGTGCAGTTGTAGCTGCAGTGTAAGTTACATTGCTTGATACAACTAACTTTTGAGTATCAACGGTTAGAGCACGTGAGAACTCCAATGTACCAGATGCATTCGCAGAAAGAGCAGTTAGATCTAATACTGCCGCTCCTAATTCTGTGGCACCACCAAACTGAGTTACTTTTGGAAAATGAGCTTCAGCGTAGTCTCCAACAGTTGTTGTTCCACCTACGTAAGTTAATGAACTACCAAAAAATGTAGTTTGTGAAGCCCCACCAGTTACTGTTAAGTTTCCAGCTAATGATGTTGATGTAAGATTTATCACAGCATTCAAAGTTGTTGCAATTGCAACATTACCAGTTTGAGCAGCTTTCGTACCAATAGTAATGGCTGTAGCTTTGGGTGCTGTTAAAGAAGAAACAGCTGCTTTTCCTGTAGATACAGATGTAGCTTTCTTTAACCATAATTCACCAGTTAATGAACCTGTAGTAGAAATTGCCCCAATTGTAGCTGATGTAGGTAATACCACAGAAGTGAGATCAGTTCCTAAAGTTACAGTTGCAGCTGATGATAATAATGGGTAATCAAATGCACCAGTGTGACTTTCATCAATACTACCTGTGATTGTTGTCAAAACATCATGTCCAAAAGCACCACCTCTTATTTTCATGTTTTTGTCAATGAACGACAATGCATTGAAACTAATTGTTGAAGAAGCGCTGTGCGTGAGATCAAGACCAGTACCATTGTCAACACCTAAAATTGTAGCTATTTTATTTGTAACAGCATTTATTCTTGTTGTAGTTGCATCATCGCCATTTGCAAAAGCGGATTCAACAGTAACGCTACCATTCACGATAACAGAAGGATCTTCAGCCTCTGTACCGACAAGAGACTCAACGTACTGCAGAGTCGCTTCACTGTTGATTGTAATACTTTGATTAATTACCGCATTGGCAGCAAGTAATTCTGTAACGTCATCTTGAAGTCCCTCAAGTGCTAGAACAATTTCACCTAAATCTTGTGAATCAGCAACATCAGTCAATAATTGTTCAAGTGTTTCAATGTCAGTTTCAATTGTACTGAAATCAGTATCAATTGATGTTTTCAGACTCGCAACCAATGAGCTGAGAGTTCCAAGATCAGTCTGAACCTGAGACAATCCTTCTACGTCAGCTGATAATGTGTTGACAAGACCAGTAAGCTCTGCAAACTGATCGTCATAATTTTGACAGCTAACAATCGTTAGAGCAACCGCCAAAAGACTTAATAAACCTTTTTTCATTTTGATAAAATTTAAATTAAAATTAATAATGCTTTTATTTTTTAGATTAACATTTGTTTGCAAATATAAATATATAATTGAACTTTCAAATAGTTTTTGAAAAAAAAATAATAATTTATTTAGGTATAAATCCTGTAAACAATAGGATTTAAACAAATAGAAGAGTATATCTTTTGATTCTGTCGAATGAAAAACCTCCGCTTTGGGCGGAGGTTAAAAAGATTTTAAAGCTTCTGATGAAAAGCTCCTAACGATATATGCAAACTTAAAATAAAATACAAACTTTAGGTCATGAAGCGCTTTATAGTTATCAACAACAGATGTTCATTACCCAGCCTTTTATCGAAGCTTCTTATGCAAAAAAGAGAGCTGGAGTCCGATTGCTGCTTGTATTGCTTTTTTGTCCCCTGTATAATTGTTAACCGAAATTACAAAGCTAAAAGGTTTTTTGGTGTCCGTAAAAATGTATCCCGCCAAAGCATGATTGTTTCTGAGGTTCCCCGATTTGGCATATACAAACTCCAGGTTGTACTGAGGGGCATAAGGAGTCAGGGTTCCTTCTGAATTAGCTTGAGGGAATAAAGTTTTGATGTGTCTTAGTCCAATCTTTTCATAAATAGCACCTAAAATTTCTAGCAGACCCTTGGGACTTGCAAGGTTGTATCGCGACAAGCCCGAACCATCTACTTGCTGGAATTGGGACTTTAGGGTGTTGTTTTGTTTATACAAGGCCACCAAGCCTTGTTGCGTATTTAACTCCCACTGTGTAGTTCCGCAAAGCATCAATACGAGCGATTCGGCAACAAGGTTGTCGCTGTCGTGAAGCAATGCTTTGTAGAGCAGGGTTTTTGTAGTCGTAAGTGTTTTATATCCGTCCAAAGAAACGTCTTGTTTGGATCCCCTATGTATAGGAGTTGAAATTGCATCTTGCACCAACTGAACGAAAAGTGAATCTGAGGGGGTAAAAGGAAGGGAAAGCGTATCTGCTTTTACTCGACTCAACCGGTGAATCTCGTCATCAACTAACAATTCATAGGATTCTTGTTTTTTGGCATAAGGGATTATTTGCTCAAAACCTGGCGGACTAAACCGAAGACGATCTGATTCTGGACTAGAACTGATTTGAACAAGATTTCCATGAAAAGGGAAGTTGGATTTTTTTGCTGAAAAAGCAAAAGACGTATCATCCCATGCCCAACCAGAACCTAAGGCTAGTGAAGTCATGGGTCTTGGGATATAAAACAACGAATCTTTTTGTTCCTTTAAAAAAGTAAGAACGTCATCATTTGCACGACTCGGATGTCCTAGAAGCGGATAGCCAGAAGACCAAAAATAAAAGCGCCCATCTTGTTTTTTATAATGAAGTGCAGGCAGTGAAAAACCAAAGGTTTGAAGAGCCCCTAAAAAAGGCACTAATTTTATGGTGGAAGCGGGGAGTATCTTTTTGTCAGACTGTAGGGAAACAATATCTTTTTTTTGCTCCAAATCAAAAATACTCACAGAAACTTGGACACCATGAAAAACCGCTTCTTTAGCTATGGAACGGTTGAGTTGACGTTCTAGTCTTTTTTGAGCGTGCAAAAAACTAAACCAAAACAGTAAACAAAACACACACAAATACCTTTTCATAGCTACAAAGATACAGCATCTTTTAAAGTTGGTTAAGCAAGGGCGCTTGACTCAGGTTCAGAGTGATCTAGCTTTTTTAAAAGCAACAGTTGCTGGATTAGCTACTGCAGAAAGTTTGGCGAGCATCGCCTCTAGCCAAACAGATCTTGCTTCTAACCAAACTGATCTTGCGACTGGTCTTGAAGCAGCTCAGACTGCTATTGAAGAACTTACTGCTCAGCTGGCCAATGTTGATTCTGAAGAAGATCTTGCTGCAATTACAGATGCTTTAGCTGAAGTACAGGCTGATGTTAGAGAATTGTTAGAGGCTAATGCTGAAATCAATCAAAGTATTACAATTAACAATTTGGCTACACTTGACTTTGTAGAATCAATTATTGCTTCTGGAACTAATGAACCAAATGTTGTTATTAACGGTAGTGTTACCATTGAATCTACTTTTGCTAATAGTTCTCCAGCGTACAATGCTCGAATTAATGCGATAACAAATAAAATTGCAACAATTTTAGGGAATACAAATACGAATATTGGACTTAATATCATCTCTAGTGCTTCTTCTACTGTATCATTCAATGAGCTAGTTTTTATTGATAACACATTAACAGAAGCAGGGTTTGGATTTATTCACCCTAAATTATCTACAATAACTGGAGATGTGACGATTGCACATTCGGGAGCTGCAGATTATTCCATTTTAATATCTGCTGGAAATATTTCTTTAGGTAGTGGCTTAACATCTGTAGATTTTGGCTCAGTGATGATTCAATCAATTTCCTCAACTGGATCTGGTACAGGAATAATTTATTTGCCTAAAGCAACTAAATTTGTTGCTGGTACTGCTCAAGCTACAACAGTAATTGTTCCAAAAGCTACCGTTGTTTCATTTGGTGGAGAAAAACAAACTACTGCTGTAGTTACTGCAACTGTTGAAAATTCTGTAATTACTACCAATTCGAAAGAAATAAATGGAGCCTTAACCGTAAATGGTCATAGTGGCTCTAAGCTTAGTGCACCAAACTTAGTGAATCCATGGGCTACGACAATTGGAGCAATTGCATCTGCAGATTTCCCAAAGGTTACTGAATTTAAAGGAAATTCTACAATTGCTGCAAAAACAGTTTCTGTACCAGAATTAGCGAAAACAGTTTCTGGAACTTTAAATATAACTGTAGCAGAAGTGTTTAATGCACCGAAACTAGCCACTACAATGACGGTTACTGCAACTAAAGCAGAAACTGTGAGTGTAAAGTCTAGTAGTAATGCTGCACTTGTTTTGCCAGCGGTAAAAACCTTAACTTTAGTAGAGCAAGGAACTACTACCGATTTTAATTCAGCTGGTTACGCTGCTTTGGAGAGTTTTACAATTACTGGAGCCCAAGGTAAAGCACCTTTCATTAGCACAGTTGCCAAAACAATTTGGATTACTGGTTCAAAACTAAAAACAGTAAACATTGCTGGTGGTGATATAGATAATGCAACTGTAACTGGTGATTTGACCTCTTTAACTACTGCTGGAGAAATAAAAGCATTTACATTGCACGATGCCGATAAACTAGCATCTGCTAACATTGGTCCTGCGCATCTTGAAGGTTCTGCTGCAGCTGAATTTACTGTTACTAATAATGATGAATTAGCTTCACTAACACCAACTGCTTTGGATGAAACAGGAAATATTAATATTAGTGGAAACGCAAAATTAGCTTCACTTGACTTATCTTCTTTAGTTACAATTCCTTTTGCTGGAACCTACACAATCACTATTGAAAATAATGCATTAACGGGTAGTTTTATTGAAGCACAAATTAAATCGAATGATCTAATGACATTAATGCCTTACTTTACAACTGCTATTGCTTCATGAGCAAGTGCTACTTCGGGTAACGTAACATAAACATTAACTTAAAAGATGTTGATTCGGCTACTGGGTTTCAAAGTTTAGATTCTAAAATGAATCCTCCTATTGGCGATTCTGTTGCTCTTGTAGGCATTCTTACTGACACTGCTTTCAAAGCATTAGTAGTAGCTTAATAATTACAGTCAAAATTATTTAAAAAGCATTTGCTTATTAAATTCAATATTAACCCCCATGCTCAGGCATGGGGGTTTTTTTTGTTTTATTATGAACGTATATAATATTATACTCCCCTAGATTTATTTTAATCGTCATATTTACGCATTAAGAACTTAACTTTTTTATTTTTGTCTAAATCTAAAATTTTAGAATTATGAGTACGACCCAATTTCGAGCTAAACAAGCACCTAATTTTATTATTCTTATCCTTTATATTACAACAGGTTCTTTAGGAAATCTGGGTGCAATAGACATCTTAGCGCCACAATGGATTTACCTTGGTGCAGTAAATATATTAGCCTGTCTTTATTTTCTTTTTTTTAATTCTTCTGCTCAAGTCGGACTTAGTAAACTTTCTAAGTCAATTTTCATCTATGTCTATCTTTTCTATTTCTTGTGGTCTGGATTGTCTTATTTCTATGCCATAAACCCAACCGAAACACTACTCAACCTTCCCAGACTAGGAAATACCTTTTTTGCTGTTTTCTTTTGCTTTTTATTACTCAATAATCTAGAAAACAAAGTTGTTCTTATCAGCCGTATTTTTATTGGTTTCTTATGTTTTGAGCTATTATCTTTTTACAGTGACTTTTTTACTCAGCTAGAAACTAAAGATTTTAATGCTATGAATCTTAAAGGGGTTGCAGGAAACAAAAACATTACAGCAGCATCCATTGCGTTTAAAGTGCCTTTTGTTTTATACTCTATCGTAACGGTTAGAAAAGGCCTTCTAAAAATTATTTTAAGCCTCATTCTTTTTGCAGCTTTATTTTCTATATCGGTTCTTTATGCACGTGCTGCTATTTTAAGTAGTTTTATTGTGTTTATAATCTTCTTGTCCTATTCTCTTTATAATTTGGTCATTAATCGTTCCAATTTGGTTAAGGGTTTGCCTAATTTTCTATTAACTATAGTGCCTTATGTTGCGGCTATTCTTCTAAACTTAGCTTTCACAAGTTCACAAAATAAAGGAGATATAACCAGTCAACTAGGAGCCATAGAGTTTACCGAACAATCGTCTAACGGTCGTTTCCAATACTGGTCCGATGCTTATGAGCAAGTCTCAGATCATCCTATACTAGGAGCTGGTTTGGGAAATTGGAAGATTGCTTCTATTTCTTATGGTAAGAACCATATAAAGGGATATACCGTCCCTTATCATGCACACAACGACTTTATTCATATATTTACAGAAGTCGGTGTTTTGGGAGGAATAGCCTATTTGAGTTTATTTATAATCCTGACGTTCTTTCTTTTTCGTTTATTATACGTTCAACGTAAAGAAGATGGAAATACAGATTTCTCTCTATTCTTACTTGTTTTACCTTTTATAATTTATGGTATTGATGCAGGATTAAACTTTCCAATCGCAAGACCCCTTATGCAGTCTTCACTGGCGCTTTACATGGGACTCTTACTTTCTATTTATCTCAATCGGTTTTCATCTAAAGACATAAGCCCAGTTAAGCCGATATATTCTCGAGTAATTCTAGGCCTTTCATTATGCTTGTTAATTCCAGGAATAATTATTCATATACTTTCGTATCAATCTTTAACTCAGCAAGGGCGATTACTTTATGAGTTCAATAATGGAGATTATAAATTAACTCTAGCAGAACTAGATCAAATTGAAGACGATTTTCCGAATTTAACAGAAACAGCGATGCCTATAAAAGCAATGAAGGCTCGATATTTTTATTTAAACAATCAAAAAGAAAGAGCACATGAGTATGCCTTGTTGGGAGCAAAAGACAACCCGCAGATTTATTTTGGAGAAAGTCTAAAAGCCCAATTTTATTTACAAGAACAAAAACAAGATAGCGCCTACTATTATTCGAAACTAGCCTTTGATAATTTACCCAACAACATGCCGCACTATAACATATACATGAATACGTTGGTAAACAGAAAAGACATTCCAGAAATCAACAAAACATTTGAATATGTTCGTTCTTTAGCAGGTGACACCGAGGTGCTTTGGAACATTTATTTAA
>ENA-OQVM01003940-OQVM01003940.1-marine-metagenome-genome-assembly--contig:-NODE-3940-length-15581-cov-10.937887_pt1 | contig 15581 bp, 24 predicted proteins | sample MGYA00237776_ERZ505498 | MGnify/ENA primary metagenome ERZ505498 (study PRJEB26159, sample SAMN06265151) | marine metagenome | isolation source: Helgoland LTER site | place: Germany:Helgoland, sampling... | reverse complement strand
ATAAGAGTATTTAATATCGTTAAACCTTTCTAAAGCATCCGCTTTAATTGTTTCGTAGTTCTGTTTCGTTTCTATTCTTTCAATAATCTTCTTTAATTTTCTTTTCCCTACAGATTTTTTTAATCTATTAATAGTCTGTCTATTTTCTAATATTTCATTTTGTAATTGTGATGCTGCTTTCATTTTTTTTGGGTTTTTATAGGTTAATCATTTTTAACTATAGTACAAATATATATTAAAGTGTTTACATAAACAACAAAAAAAGCACTTAATGATAACAGTATGTAATAAGAAACAATTAATGTATTGATAATAAGCAAGTTAACTATTATTAACTGTTTACAAAATAACTATAATGATAACACTTTGAAAATAAATGAAAAATAATTCACTTGAAAATACAAAATGTGCAAGTTCTGTTATTATATAGATATGGAATACGAAGTTAAAAATATTAGTTCTGTCAGAACACAAATAATTGATAAGACTAAAAAAGAAAATGGCTGGTTTGGAAAAACAGAACAAAATGGCTTCGGTAATATCTATGATAAATTAAACAAAATATAATATGGCTGGGAACTTAAATTCAGGTAGAAAAAATAAAAGTGATGAAATAGCAATGATTGAAAAATTATCGCCTTTAGATGAAATAGCATTCGAACAATTAAAGAAAGGAATTGAGCGCGGAGAATTCGCCTATGTAAAATTGTATTTTCTCTACAGATGGGGCAAACCAAAACAGATTCAAGAAATAACAGTTAACTCTGAACAACCACTATTTGATATATCACAAGTACCTAACATATTATTTAAAAAATCCGAATAATGAAATTAGAAAATCTAAAACCAAAATCAGTAGAAACAGAGGTATTCTCTTTTAGACTACCAGTTCACTTAAAACAAAATATCAATCAAATAGCGAAGCACAATAATAGCACACCGCAAGAAGTGATAAGATATTCAATAACGAACCTAGTAAATGATATCCTAAATGATTAGAGATTTAAAAAACCGTATTTACTCAAATATGCAGAACTATAAAAAGCCAGAAACTGTAGAACATACTGCAACAGAATTAAAAGCATTTGAGATTCTAAACAAAAAAGCAGCACCCAAGAAACAACTGACTTTATCAGAGAAGAAACTCCAGAAAGCTATTGCAATTCTTTTAAGAAAATGAGTATAAAACAGAGAGTAGAAGTACTTAAGGTTTGGCTTAATGATGAATTACCAAGACCATTGTTTAAGACCATTAAAGTATATAAAACCAATTATAAACCAAAGCAAACAAAATGAACAAAGTAAAAAGAAAGAACGGACATTTAATACAAGTGGAACTAGAACAGTTAAAAAAAGTAGTGCCTTTATTGGTAGAACAAGAAGATTTATTACTACAGCTCGAAGCGAATTCTATTGAGGATTTTGAAAAGAATATCAATGCATTAACAGGTTTCACAAATGCAACTGTTTCAGCAAATGCCTTTGGTAAGGAAGCAGAATATAAGCGCTTGTTAGAACTTGAAACTTTAATTGATGGCAAACTATCTTCTAAAGATTTAACCAAATCTAAAGAGTTAAAATCAGCGGTAATTACAAAAGTAATTGATAAGCATACAGAATATTACACACCAGCAGAACTAACTGCAAAAAAGACATTGCAAGATTTAATGCAGACTTACAATAGCTTGTCACCAGAAAACAGACAACACATAGGACTTAATAGAGAAAATCAATTAGCATTTAAACTTTACTCTGAATTAAGATTTTAAGATATGGCAAAGCAAGAACCAATACCTACAGAAAAATTACGATACGATGTTTCGCTTTACAATTCAGAGTATGAAACAAAGACAGTTTACAAAGGTGCTACACTTAAGTTCTTAATTGATTCACTAAAGAAGCTTGAAAATAACACAAAAACAAACGCAAAGGTTGGAAGTACTGTTAAAAGCAGTAGCACCAATTCAAGAAATGTTAAACCAAACGTAAACCAACACCTCAAAATAAAATAATTGCTTGTTTTGTTTCTTGTTCATTGAAGAACCCTTGTCTTTATTGATGAGGGTAATTCTAAAAAAAATAATAATGACTGAATTTGCACTACTAATTATATACTTATACCTAATAGAAACAAGGGTTTATACAAATATTTGGTTGTTTATAAGTTCGTTAATAAGCAAGAAACGATAAGATGAATAAAAGAAATAAATTTTTTAATTTTAACCTAATAAGTATTTGGAACTACTTATTGAAAATACAGTAAAGACTATGATAGTAAAAAAAGAACCTAGATTCTCAATCTTTGAGGCGCTTAATGGTGTATCTGGTGCATACCAAACAACACCAACACAAACACTTAATTTTAACGAATTAATAGAGTATTATAATTCTCCAGAGAACAAAAAACTATCTGAAGCAATTCTTAATGCACCAACTCCAGAAGCAAAAAACAACCTAAAAAGTAAGAGAGCATATTATACACCTTATGGAACATTCAGCACCAGAAAGAATGCAAACATATTAAACAAAAACAATATTGTTTCTATTGATATTGACGAATTAAAAGACAAGAAAGAAGCGATTGCAGTTAGAAATAAATTAGCAGAACATCCAAGTACATTATTTGCCCTATTAAGTACCAGAGGAAAGGGAGTAAAGGCAATGATGCGTATAAATAACATTGAAGCTGTAGATAGTTTCAACCAATTAAAGCACGTTTTTAAACCACATTTAAAGGCGTTTTTAAATATTGAAGATAGTAAGATTGATGAAGCACAATTCAAGCTGTCGCAACCTTGTTATTTCTCTTATGATGCAGATATGTATATCAATGCAGATGCAACTGTTTTAGATTTAGAATTCAATTATAAAGAACCAGAGAGAAAACCATTTAAAGCTGTTTCTATTCCAACAAATGCTGTTGGTAATATTGATAAATACATTTTAAAAGTTCTAGAAAGTAAAGTAAACAAACTTACTCCTGATGGTGCAAGGCATCCAAAATTGGCAACCGTTAAAGGTTTGGCTCAACTTACACATTATGCGCCACATTTAGAAAATGAAATATTAGAAACATTCATATCAGCTGGTGAGCGAATGTATAATTCTAATGAGAAAACAAAGATTAAAGGAGTTAGAAAAAATGTTTTAGATGCTTGGAATTCAGCAATAAATGAACCAATCAATAATGCAACTTTAGATGGTATAATAAGAGATTTACAGAAACCAACACCAGAGAAGAAACAAGAAAATACAGATATAAATTATAAAAGTAAGTTTAGGTATTTAGGGCAAGATGAAAAACTATACTCTTTAATCTTAAAAGAAATTAAGAAAGATAAATTCACAATTATAAATGCACCAACTGGTTCTGGAAAGACTACAATAGTTAAAAAGCTAAATAAAGATATAGAAGATAAAATTGTTTTTCTTGCACCTCTTAGAACAATAGTTGAACAGCAATCTAAAGACTATAAAACAGTATTAGGCGGTACAACTCCACAAGAAATTAAAATTGCAGAAAAGTATAAATTAATTTTTTCTACTTACTCTAGTGCTTGTAGATTATCTAGTGTTAAGAATAAGGTTTTAATCATTGATGAAAGCCATTTATTAAGCGATAGGAGTAATATTTTATTTAGTGAGATACAAACAATACTAGGAATGATAAAAGACGCTAAGAAAGTGATTTTCTTTAGTGCTACAACAAACGTTCTTTTAAAGGATATCTTCAAAACAAATCAAATAAACATAACAACACCTACAGAAAATCTAGAAGTTGAACCTTTGTTTTATAAAGAGAACAGAACAGATGTAATTATAAAGCAACTTTCTAAAAAAACAGATGCAATTAATGTTTTGTTTCTTAATAATAAAACAACAATTTCAGATATTAGAAAGGATTTAGTTCGGTTAGGGGTTTATAAAAATGATGAGATTGCAACCTTTACTGCGAATGTTAAAGATGTAGATTCAGAAGATTACCAGCACCTAATAAAAGAGCAAGAAATAAATAATAATATTAGATTGGTTCTGGCTACCTCAAAGATTGGCGAGGGTGTAAATATTACAAATGAGAAAAGTTTTAATATTCTGTTTGCTGGTTCTAAAGATGTGCATTTTTTCACACAATCAATTGGGCGTTTTAGGAACTCTAAACAATTAAAGGTTTCTGTTTTATTTAATGAAAGTTTCAAAACATTAAGAGGTACTAAAATTGATAAAAGCAGCACCTACAAATCACTATTAAACGAGGTTTCAAAAACACCTATTTTAATAAATGATTTCATCAATGATTCAGAGAAAGAACAAGAAACAAATTTACCCAATATAAACATTGATTGGAACGAGAGAGCAATCGTATATCTTAATGGTAATAAATGTATTAATAGCTTTGAGATTCTTAACCAGATAAAGAAAATTGAGGAAAGTCTTTTTAATTTTAACTTATGGAAAGATGCAGTAAAAGAGATAATAAGTAACGTACATTTTGCAAATGATGTAAACGTAAATCAAGTTAAAAATAAGGATTTAGTAAAGTTAAGAAAAGAGCGAAAAAAGGAAAGGGAAGAACTTTTAGAAACGGTTAGAGAATATTTAGCCACTAGCAAAGCTGGTATTGTTTTAAATGAAGTAAAAAACAACACAAAAAACAATATTCTAAAAGGATTTATAAAGTACGAACTAAACTCTTTACCTCTGGCAGATGAATTAGAAACAGATGAAAAAATACTATTCTTTGAGAATTTCGAAACCATAGAAAACTATATTAATAATATTAAAATATTAATGGAAACTTTCAATATTGGTATTTTAGAAGCTGGTGCATTATTCAATAAAGATGAAAACTACAAGAAAGGTAAATTCAATTTATTAATGAAGCAATATGTTGTTTCTGAATTGAAATCTAAAGGAGCGAAAACAATAAAACAAGCGAAGACATTACAGAACGTTAAAAAGATAGAAGATGTATTTGCACCTTTCTTTACTGATGGCGAAGCTGTGATAAGTAAAGTGGCTTTATTCTTTCTTTTAAGAACACAATTAGGCTACAGAATGAGAGCAGAAGACTTACATACTATTCAAAATAGAATAGGCTCAATTTTTGATATATCTTATAATAAGAAAACTAAAGAATTCACACTAAAAAATACAGTACCTCGAAATCTTTTATATAAAGAAAACAAAACGAAACTAGGTACTAGCTTATTGTCAGTAATAGAACAAGATACAGACGTTTTTACGGTCACTAATTGTTTGCGTTCAACGGAAGACATTAAGCACTTAAAAAGCATTGAAAATGAATGTTTTTAAATACCTAAATAAAACCTAAATCATAAGATTTCGTATCTTTGTAGTAACAAAACACTTTTCTATTCATAGTCTGTATTAGAAAAATTATAAAAGCCACCGTTCCAAAAACTATGTGGCTTTTTTTTATGCCTTGTTTTTACTGGGGTTCGCGCCATTTGGTGCGCCAAAATTAAGTATGCGCCATTTAAATTTTAAAATGCCTAACTTGGCGCCATCAGATAAAAACATTAATAATGGACATCAAAGATGGAGACTTTTATTCTATAAATGCAAGTGTTAAAATTACACAAGTTTCTAAACGCACACTACAAAGAATAGCGAAAGAAAATAATGTAAGAAGAATAGATAGGAGATATTTATTCTCTGGTGCTGACTTAAAGAAAATAATCAAAGAAAGAGAGCAAGCGCCAAAAGAGGGTGCGCCAGCGCCAAAAGGAATTACACAAGCGCCAACTAAAAATAAGACTGGCGCTACATTAAATATTGCTGATTTACAGAACTTAAAATTAGATGAAATAGAAGATTTTGAGTTCAAATTTAAAAGACCAGGAGAGTTTCCAAAAGAGGGTTCTTTTGTTTTTATTCCAAGTGAATATGATTTTGCAGAATATAGACCAGGAGAGTATGCAGATGCACAAGAAAAACTACAAGAATGGCAACACCAGAAACAAGCACTTATAGAACAGAAAACAGACTTTGAAAGATTAATAAAGAGCCAAAGAGAGCAGAAAGAATTTTATAAAGGACAGTTAGAATACTATCAAAAGTTAGCAGACCGTACTTTAGATATGCACGAAAAACTATTAGAAACAATTCAAACTCAAACTAAAGACCATTTTATACAAACTACTATATCAGCTAAAAATACAGACTGGAAGAAAGGCACAGAACCAAATAAAAAAGGCAAGTAAATTAATACTTGCCTAAATCATATTGCCTATGATATGCTAAAACGGTTCTAACCTCGCTTAGCTTTACAAACATAATAAAAATACACCATTTTAAAAACGTTTTAAATGCAATCTCAATTATATAAACTGCTCACTCTGTCTAAACTATTCTTTTCAGACACCTTTAAATACGCATCCGTAGAAGATATTCTTTTATGTGCTAAATGTCTTTTAGCATCCGCCAATGTACCAACCTCCAATATTCGCTTTGCCGATATCTTTCTCAATGTATGGAAACTAAAACCATATCTTAAATTGGTTCTTTTAGATAACCATATACGAGTAAATAAGCCATTTGTTTTAGGATTAGTGAATATATAACCACTATCTAAACAAAGTGTTTTAAAGGCTTTATATGTCTCCCTAGATATAAGTGTTGTATGTTCACTTACATTTGTTTTCTTTATATATGATTTACACTCATATCTATTTGAATCTTCATTATATGATATGTCAGATACTTTCAGTCTTAATAAGTCAGATACTCTTAATCCAGTATCTAATCCAATCAAAATAGCCAAACACTCATAAGAGTATTTAATATCGTTAAACCTTTCTAAAGCATCCGCTTTAATTGTTTCGTAGTTCTGTTTCGTTTCTATTCTTTCAATAATCTTCTTTAATTTTCTTTTCCCTACAGATTTTTTTAATCTATTAATAGTCTGTCTATTTTCTAATATTTCATTTTGTAATTGTGATGCTGCTTTCATTTTTTTTGGGTTTTTATAGGTTAATCATTTTTAACTATAGTACAAATATATATTAAAGTGTTTACATAAACAACAAAAAAAGCACTTAATGATAACAGTAAATAATAGGTAATAATTAATATGTTGATAATAAGCAAGTTAACTATTATTAACTGTTTACAAAATAACTATAATGATAACACTTTAAAAATAATTTAAAAAAAAGTGATACCTAAAAGACAAAATCATATTACAATTTCATTATATAATCATGCAGATTAAAGCTAACGAAATTTATAACGAATCAATTTACAATAGCTATAAAAATTAATTGATATGGATAATAGAGTAAACAATAAGGGCGGTAAAAGAGAGGGCTCAGGGAGACCGAGTAAGGCAGAAGAACAAAACCTTGTAGAAAACCTACATAGATTCATAGACAGAGACGAAGCAATAGTTTTATTAAAGAATATGATGTTTGATGACAGAGATTTTAAAGCAGTGCAGCTTTACTACAAATATGTATATGGCGTACCAACTAAAACCATTGATGTAAATATAGATAAAGAGCAACCATTGTTTCTCCTGGATGACAATAACGAATTAATGTAATAAATATAAAATATGAAAATCAAACAGAGAAAAGAAGAACTATTCAGTTTCCGATTACCAACAGAAATGAAAAACAATTTAGACCAAATCGCAATCGATAACAAAAGTACAACGGCCAAAGTGATTCGTTATGCGGTTACAAAAATGATAGAAAATGCATAGAGGTCTAAAAGAGAGAATTTACTCAAATATGGAGAATTATAAGAAGCCTGATACTATCGAGCTGACACCAACCCAGCTTCGTGCACTTTCTAGTTTAAAGAAAAAACCAGCACCTAAGAAACAACTGACTTTAAACGAGAAGAAACTCCAGAAAGCAATAGCAATTCTTTTAAGAAAATGAGCAGCATAAGAGAACGAGTAGAAGTGCTTAAAGTTTGGCTTCATGATGAATTAAATCGCCCATTATTTAAGATTATTAAAGTATATAAAACCAATTATAAACCAAAGCAAACCAAATGAAACAAGTAAAGAAAAGAGAAAACGGACATTTAATCCAGGTAGAACTAGAACACTTAAAAAAGCTAGCAATAATGGTTGCTGAAATGGATGATTTACTAGAGGGGTTAGAAGCTAAATCTATTGAAGATTTCGAAAAGAATATCAACGAATTAACAGGGTTCACTAATGCAATAATAAGTAGTGCTGCTTTTGCTAAGGAAGATGAATACAAACGTTTGTTAGAACTAGAAATATTAATAGATGGTAAACTGTCTTCTGAAAATTTAACTAAATCTAAAGAGTTAAAAAGTAGCGTTATAGCAAGTGTTATTGATAAGCACACTGAATATTATAGTGAAAATGAGTATGCCACAAAAAAGACATTAGAAGATTTAATGCAGACTTACAATAGCTTGTCACTTGAAAACAGACAACACATTGCATTTAATCGCTCAAATGAATTGGCATTTAACATATTCTCTGAATTACGTTTCTAATGGCAAAGCAAGAACCAATACCAACCGAGAAATTAAAATATGATGTCTCGCTCTATAATTCAGAGTTTGAAACAAAGACAGTTTACAAAGGTGCTACACTTAAATTTTTAATTGACTCACTAAAGAAGCTGGATGGCAACACAAAAACAAATGCGAAAATTGCAAATGCTGTAAAGTCTAGTTCAAAAAACTCACGCAATACCAAGCCTAATCCCAACCAACATTTAAAGATGAAATAAATTTGGTTTGTTTTGTTTTCTTTAGTTCAGCTGAATATACCCTTGCTTTAATCGGCAAGGGATATTCTAAAACCTTTAATAACGCTATCTAATGAACGAATTTTTAATAATTGCACTCTATTGTTTTTTGCTAGAATATCGGCCTTTAAACCGTTGATAACTTGTTAACAGATTCAACCAAATAGTACCAATAGAATAAATAAAATATTATAATTTTAACCAATAGGTATTTGGAACCACCTATTATAAACCAAAATACAATGAACAAGATTAAAAAAGAACTTCGGTTCACCGTTTTTGATGCACGTAATGGTGTCTCTGGAGCGCTTCAAACCAAACCAACAAGAACCTTTAATTTTACGGAATTACTAGACTATTATAATTCTCCAGAGAATGAAAAGTTGTGTAAAGCAATTCTTAATGCTCCTACCAAAAAGATTAAAAACGCTCTTAAAAATAAGCAATCCTATTACACCCCATACGGAACTTTTTCTTATCGAGAAAACAAAAGTATTTTAGAAAAAAATAATATTGTTTCTATTGATATTGACGAACTAAAAGACAAGCAAGAAGCAATAGAGATTAGAAATAAATTAGCAGAACATCCGAGTATATTATTTGCCTTATTAAGCACCAGAGGCGAAGGAGTGAAGGCTATGATGCGGATTAATCCAATTGATGCTAAGCAAAGTCAAATACAATTAAGAGAAATTTTTAAACCATATCTGCAAAGCTATTTAAAACTTGACGAACCAGACAAGCAAATAGATACCGCACAATTTACATTGTCGCAACCTTGTTATTTCTCTTATGATGCCGATATATACATCAATAAAGATGCAACTATATTAGATTTAGAATTTAATTATAAAGAGCCAAAGCGACCAGCATTTATACCCACAGTTGTTCCTGCAGGTGCAGATACAAAAATAGATAATTACATATTAGGCGCTCTAAAAAAGACTGTAAACAAACTTACACCAGATGGTGCTAGACATCCAAAGATAGCAACTGTTAAAAGTTTGGCTCAAATAGTACATTATGCGCCACATTTAGAGAATGAAATATTAGAAACGTTCATTTCTGCAGCTGAAAGAATGTATAATTCTAATGAAAAGGCAACAATAAAAAATGTTCGGAAGTGTGTAATGGATGCTTGGAATGGTTCTGTAAACGAACAAATCAATAATGAAGTTTTAGAAGGTATTATTTCTGATCAGAAGGCACTTTTAAAACCTAAAAAAAGCATTTTAAAGAACGAATACAAGCATAAACTTACTACGCAGTATATTGGCCAAGATAGTAAAGCTATGAAGCTAATTTGTGAGAGTGTTAGAGATAATAAAGTTACAAGTTTGAGTGCTGGAATGGGGTTAGGAAAGACTACAATGTTACTCCAGCTGCAGAAGAAATTTAATAGACAAATAATTATAAGTGTCCCAACAAAAGCTATTGCAGAACAACAATACACTGCAACAATTTTAGATAATAATGTAGATGCTGCTTTAATTGTTGAGGGAATTGTTGGTGTGGATGTAGAAGCAAACGAAAATTGTGATGTTATCTATGTGACCAATGCATCATTAAGTAAATTAAACAACGTTGAAGATAAAATTCTAATCGTGGATGAATTTCATTTAAGCAGCGATAGGTCTCCTATAAATCAAATAGCTAATTTACATTTATACCAAAAGATGCAAAGAAGCTACAGAACATTATTTATGTCTGGTACTCCTAATGATATTTTAGAATACAGTATTGCTAAAGATTTAAAACGTATAAAAATAGAAGCTTTAAACCAACAAAAATTTAATGTTACTCCTTTAATTTATGACAGTAAAAAGACAAAGCAAAAGGATGTTTTAAGAGCGTTTGCAAGTAAAAAGGACGGTAGTATTAAATTCATTTTTATGGATGATAAGAGCGCTCTAAATGATTGTAAAGACAATTTAATTAAGTTAGGGATCTATAATAAAAAGGAAGTTGTTATGTACTCGGCCAATACAGAAGATGTAGAACATCCAAATTATGTTAAGTTGATGCAGGAAGGTTTAATACCTACAGGAACTAAGGTAGTCCTAGCTACATCAAAAGTTGCTGAAGGAGTGAATATAAACAATGAGGATGCTTTCTCTTTTCTATATATTGGTAAAGGTGTAAACAAATTTCTACAGTCTTTTAGAAGGCCTAGAAAAGCTAAATCATTAAAAATATATACATTATTTGAAAAATCATTTTTAAATAAATCTGGGAAGGTAATTGATGAAGTAGCGTTGTATAAAAATTTGGTAACCCAAGTATGTGCTGAAATAATATCTCCTGAATTATTTATGACTAATGGGGTAAAGAAAAAAGAAAGATTTAATATAAGCGATGATTTTCAATCTCGGTCACATTTCGTAATTGATGGTAACAATGTTTTAAATCCTTTCGAGATTGCCCATGAAATAAAATTGATAAAAGAGAGCAACTACAATTTATATATTTGGCAAAGTGATATACTTGAAAAAATGCCAGAGATTACTTTTTTAAAGCCAGTCTTTGTAAATGTTGAAGGGAATATTGCTGCAGACAAATTAGATAAAGACAGAAAGCAAATTAAAAAGGAATTCTTAAATAAGCTAAAAGGAATTTACCATACTCCAGAGATATTAAACTTAGTACTTAGACAAAGTAAGAACGATAAACTAAAAGGATCTATTAAGGGACATTTAAGGGGTGTTTACATAGATGAAACATTAACAACGGATGAATTAATACTATTCAGAGATAAATGCTTTAAACAGGTATCTAAATGGGTGGATAATACTTTCAAGTTAAATAAAATTACTAAAACTAATTTAGAAGATTCTGCAGCAATAATGCTAAATCATAAATTATTTTGTGCTTCGACATTTAACCGTATTTATAATAGAAATATTTGTGCAGTTTTAGAGAATGAAAACAATCCAGATAAAACACAAAACGAACATAGACTATTTAATAAGAAGCAAAAATTGTTGTCGCTATTTAAAGATAAAGAAACCATATCAAAAACAGATTTGGAAGCTATTTTTAGGACTAAATTAAATTATAAGAAAAGAGAATTTAATACATCTATTGTTGTCGATGAAATTGGTTTTTGTTTTGATGTTGAATATGACAGAAAAACGAAATTATACCATCTTCAAAGTGGGTACAAACTTTTGGTTACTTCTATAGGTAAGCATTCAAAAGTTTGTACCAAGAAAAACGTTGATAACCAACAAGTTAACACCAAAAAAGAGGCACTTTGGTCGTTTGGTCACCAAACAACCAAAAGTGATAAAATAGGCTCTTTACAACCAGATCTAAAACAACCGATTTTAGACAAAATATTAAGCATTGAATTTTAAAATAAAAGAAAGATTATGACTGATGGAGTAAAAAGAATGTTAGAAATGACTGATGAAGAAATGGAATTAAACCTAATGGAAGTAACTGCTATTTTAAATAGGTTAATTAATGGTGAAAAATTAGAAAGAAGCGAGTTTGATATAGATTTGCTTTTTGATTATAAATTAGCAGTTTTTAAAGCATCTGAAGATATTGATGAATTAAAGAGTTTGTTATGTTTAGTAAAAGGAGGTATCGCGTAAAATTGATTATCTTTGTAGTAGTATTTTGTATTTATAGGTTTATAAAATTATAAAAAGGCACGGTTCCAAAAACTAAGTGCCTTTTTTTTGTGCCTTATTGTTACTGCGATCTATGGCAATCTCTTATTACTTGACATCAACTTTACATCAATTTGCCAAGTGTCAATTAAATGACTAGCTTTGTCGAAAACCATTTTATGATAATCAATGAAAACGGTGCATATCCAATAAAAGAGGCATCCGATTTAACAGGTATCAACCCTAGAACACTTTCACGTTTAGCTAAGAAGTTAGGTATTGAAAAAATAGACAATCGCTATATATTTAAAGGGAGTGACTTAATTACCCACCTTAAAAAAATAGAGGTAGAAGTTGGAAAATATGACGATATATTAAAAGAGATTGCCACTCTGGAGACAAGTAATTATAGACTGTCTCAACAAGTCGAGACGATGTCTAGAACCGTCAAAAAAATGGAAGATAGTATCAAAACACTTACAGAAGACAACCAAGAATTGAACCAAATCATAAAAGAAAAGGATGGTGTCTACAGTCTAAAAAGTGATGAAGTTCACAAACTAAAACAGAAGCTGGTAGAAAGAACTGCATATCTAACAAGTGACGTCCCACATAAAGAAAAATTAAAAGAGGCAATCCGTTTGATTACTTTAGAGGCAATGGAGCAAGGTGTTACCCATAAGATATTTTCAGAGGATGAATACGATGATATTATAGGAACTATGGCTGAAGTTAATTTCCAGACAAAGCAAGTTGAATATTTGAAAGGCAGAGTAGAAAAACAAGATGAGATGCTTCAGGAGATATCTGCACAAATAAGAGAGAGAAACTTTATCGAAGCAAAGGACAAAGGACATCATAAAAAATAGATATGGCAAAAGCAATAAGAAAAGAACCGCTTGCTCATAAATTTGCTAAATTAGTAGAAGAGCAAAGTGATATGTTAAAACAAGCAGATAAGCGTACTGAAAGATTATTTAAGATTATAAAAGAAATGGAAATAACAATAAATAATCAACAAGCATTAATAGGTAAACTTTCAAAAGGTTTAGATGTAGCAAATGAAATGGTTGCAGATTTAATAGAAAAGGTAAAAAAAAACCACTCCGATTAAGAAGTGGTTTAATATCGCCTATGATATACTAAGCGGTTCTAACCTCGCTTAGCTTTACAAACATAATAAAAAATAGATATGGAGAAAATAGAAATGCTAAAAAGAATTATAGACGACCAAGCTATTTTAATAAACAAGCTTCAAGGGTATCTTGTAAGTGATTTAAAACAAACTCCTAAGAAGATAATAAAAACAACCAGCAGACAAATTAAAGATGCAGAAGCAAGAATAATGATGATGAAGATGCTTGAGAGAGCGCAAGAAAGAAATGCACAAAAGAATAAAACTACTTAAATAAAGTAGTTATTTTAAAGTACAGATAGCACCATTTTCCTCCCACCACCTTTTTATTTTATTTAAAGACTCTTTATTTAGTGGTCCTGCAATAACACCACCAGGATAGCACAAATTAAATAAATCCTGTCCTTCACATTGTGGCTCACCTTCGTAAATAGCACAACTAACCGTACCACCCAATGGTTCTGCTGGAAGGAATTCCATTTCAAAATCCATATTTGTACAAACAAGGCAAACTGGTTCATCCTCTTCACTTGAACAAGAAAAAATTAATAAAGCAAAAAATAAATAGATAAGTTTTTTCATAGTATAGTTTTAATGCAAAATTAATTAATTAAAATTAAAAAACCCACATCGTTGAGAGGTGGGAAATTGCTATGAAAAAAAAGTTGTTAAAAACTTTTACAAATATAAGAAATATATAATTGGTTAACCAATTTTTTTATAGAAGATTAATCTAATGGTTAGATTCTATTAGAATTGATTAATCAATCTTTTATCAATCTTTTAATTTAATTTTCTTTAACAGGCGGGGTCTCGGACCAGGTGTGTTTGCCACACTCTACTCTTGTTAAGAAGATTATATCTGTATTGTCTCCAGAATATTCGTTAACTAAAGTGTCTTTGTTTTTAAAATAGTACTTTATACTAACGCTGTATCCGTTATGTTTTAGCTTGTATTTAGTTTTTATAGTGTCTTTGTCTTGGTATACTATATTCTCATTAATAAACCTGTTCTTAACAAGACTAAAGTTAAAAATTTTCGATACCTCGTAATCGCTAGATAATATTGTTGTCAAATAATCACTCTCTTCACTTTCCCAAACACCCCTAAATTGTTCTTGAGCATTTGATAATAATGTTGTTGTTAAAGCTATCAATAATAATAATTTTTTCATAATAGTTTTTAAAAGATTAAGATATAAATATATAAATAATATTTTTTACATTGGTACTGTTTTCATTTGCTCTAAAAATTCATCATTAGAAACACCTAAATATATATCTGTAGTTGATACTCTAGAATGCCCCAAGTGTTTTGAGGCCATAACTACACCTTTGTAAGTTGCTACATTTTTTGCAGACTCTTTTCTCAATTGATGAAAGTTAATACCAAACTCTTTCTGTGTTCTTCTATTAGCAGTTACTCTGCTTAAAACAGTGTTTTTATAACTGTTAAAGAATATCTTATCATTATACACCTTATTTGATTCTAATGTCTCCTTATACCTTAAAATGTAACCTATTAAGGTTCTAGTAAGGTTTGCGGATTGTCTCTTTTTACCTTTAGTATTCATATAAGATAAAGTTAATAATTCAAAATCTACAGAGTGCCAAGATAGTTTCAATAGATCGGAAACCCTTGCACCTGATTCCAATGCTAAAAGCCCCAATAAATAAAATCGCATATCTCTCTCAGAGGTTGCAAGTACAAATTTATCTTCAATGGTGTTTTTTAAATCGCTATAGCTTTTCATTTTGTCTGTTTTTTAGTTTCTAATAGTGTAAATGTATTACAATTATGATACATACACAACAGTTATGATACATTAATTTATTTTACAACTAGCAGGAGAGAGTAATGCCAAAGCAAACGGTAGTTCAATCAGCAGAAGTCATAGCACAGGGCGCGGTACTTGAATTAAGCACCGATGACGGAGTGACATTCATCACCGTTCCGGGAATAGAAACAGTTCCACGTATTGGTTCAGAAGGAACCTTTGTCGAGGTGCAATCTATCGACGAATTAACCAAGCGCTATATTGCAGGTCTTAAAACGCCGCCCGAGTGGGA